>Ga0315293_10004599_pt1 | contig 13025 bp, 26 predicted proteins | sample YL17G13_20_MG_FD_203071 | JGI IMG/M metagenome (GOLD analysis project Ga0315293, IMG submission 203071) | Sediment microbial communities from Yellowstone Lake, YNP, Wyoming, USA - YL17G13_20 | ecosystem: Environmental > Aquatic > Freshwater > Lake > Sediment | place: USA: Wyoming | collected... | reverse complement strand
AGGCGCCGGAATACTGGGGCTAATACTACTAATATGTGGATGGTTAGTAGGCGTATACAATATGCTAGTAATAGCATTACAGACCATAAAAAATCAGTGGAGCAATGTAAAGGCAGAATATCAGCGCAGGGCAGACCTATTCTACAACCTCGCTGCAAGCATCAAAAGTTATAAGACATTCGAGAATGAAACATTTGTACAATTAGCGCAAGCCAGGAATGGACAATTCGGAAAGAATAAGGCAGAAGAGTTCAAGACATTAAAAGATTTGGATAAGACATTCTCAAAATTCTTACTAACTTATGAAGCATACCCTCAACTAAAGGCTAGTGAGCTATACCACGACCTGAATGATGAGTTAAAAATGACTGAGAATAGGATAAATATTGCACGTACAGACTATAATGTATTAGTAAGAGATTACAATATATTAATAAAAACATTTCCAAACATGTTAATAGCCGCAAAGTTTGGATTCAGTATAGAAGCCTTCTACGAGAGTGAAGTAGGTACAGAGAAGGCACCAAAACTAGAGTTATAAATTATACTCCAATAGGGGACTGCGATGTCTAAGAACCGGGGTTTTTCATTCATTCCCCGGTCCTTAGTTTTTAGAGGTTAGATGGAAGATACTACAGTATGGCTAAGTATTGCAGCATTCGAGTTTGCATGTATAATATTCGCTATAGCATTAGCTGCACGTAGAAATTGGCGTTCAGGAATATCTGAAGATCCTGAAGAGAATCCAGTAGAACATTATACACAGGCACGTGATGAATTAACATATACATCATTCAAGCCAGAAGTTGTTGCATCAGATGATAGTGGTATAGGATTTCCATTCGGCCAAATAATTGGATTGGTTATATCACTAGCAATATTTTGGGTACTATTTTCGACAGTGAAGTCTACAGTAGTGCAGACTATGAATACTACAGCATGGGATCCGTCAATGACGCCATTTGTAAATAATGCATTTTCATTCATGCAAATAATAATGGTTATAGGATTGGTATTCATAATATTAAGTGTGTTTAGAAGTTCAAGTTCGGATGATGAATCGCCTAAAAAGAATTTGAAGCCAAAGTCAGGGATAGAACATTATACTGATGCTAGAGATAAATTAACATTCGAGAGTGCGCGAAGTGATACTGCAAAGCGTGAATCACGCAAGCAAGCAAAAGTTGATGCTACAGATACGGCATCAATGACTGGACCGGCAATGGTAATGTTTGGAGAAAAAAATGAGGGTATGCGGAAATTATAATTGTAAAAATTATGGCAAGTCATGGGATATAAAACATCATTCAATGTGCCCATACTGTCGTGGAGGATGAAATGAAGAGGAAAATATTTGATAAGGGAAAAGCAGTCAAGCCAACACCAAAAGTTAGCAAGAAAGAAAAACATATTAGCTTCATACTAGACGAGACTGGAAGTATGATGAGTATTAAGGATAAGACTATTAGTGACTTCAAAGAATACATACAATCAATAAAATCTTGTAAGGGAGTATTCACACTAACAAAATTTAATAGTAATAAGGTAGAGGTAGTATATACTAAACCAATCAAGGACGTTCCAGAATTAACTAAGACAACATACTTGCCAGATGCAACCACGCCACTATATGATGCTATAGGAAAGACCATTAAGGCATTAGAAGTTGATGAGGGAAAGCAAGAACTATTAGTTGTTATCTTAACTGATGGTCAAGAGAATGCATCTAAAGAGTATGATAAGAAGGCAATACAAGCATTGATGAAGGAGAAGGAATCTAAGGGTTGGACATTCGTATACTTAGGAGTTGGACAAGCAGCATGGGATGAAGGACACAAGATGGGAATGGTAAACTTTGCACAAGCACAAAGTGCTGGTAGAGCAATGAATATAGGCAGTGGTGCAACAATGGCATTCTTTGAAGGCGGTCGTAGTAGTGTACAATATTATATGAGTAAGAATCGGAAGTGAAATAATGAATAGGCTAGAACAATTACAAAGTGAATTGAGATTGAAGCGTCAAGCGTATGAATCATTACGTGCAGACTATGAGATAATGAAAGAAAATGTTGAAGCAAATCGTAAGAGTAAACTAGAATTACGTAACGAGATCAAGAAATTATATGCAGAATATAAGGTGTTAAAAGATGAACCAGAAAAGGTTGACAACGTACAAGCAGACATTCCACAAAGTAAAGACTGATATGTTAGCACTAAAATGGTGTATTGACCTACATGTTATAGGACATAATCCTACAAAAAAGAAGTTTGATAGGTTAGCTAAATTATTATTCGATATTGAGAGGGATATAAATGACATCAAAGAATGATAGTGTAGAGTATAAGGTAATGCTTAAAGGCTTTATGTGGATAGGGATAATTTTAATTATCATAATATTATCGTTGGTAGTGTTAGCATTAAAGCCTACAATCACTGTAAATAATTATATTAGTGCAGGAAATTATACATTCGATGTTGGACCAAATATGGCAAAGTATATGGATCAACAAAACGTAAAGGCAGTAGCCAATACTCCCTTTACTCCTTCTAATTCATTTTTTGTTGCAGGACCGCGATTAAACATAACTTCTGAAATTGTTATTAACCTCAGTTGTGTTGAAGAGACACAATGTGAGTGTGCTAAGAATACCAGCACACCATGTATGGTAATGTGTTTCAAAGAAAAGAATACTTCGGAGTGTAAATATGATTAGGATAATTCCATTAGCAATACTTGCAGCAATCCAACTTATAAGTATAGGGATTAGTATGGAGAAGCATGGTAAGTCAAGGACCGGCACAGAAAATGCTTGGACAACACTAGCAGCATTAATCATTACATGGGGACTTATATTATGGGCGATATTATGAAGGATTTCTTAATAGTGGATTTGGAAACTACATCATTAGATGTTAGGAAGGCAGAGATTAAAGTCTTTGGAGCATACGATCCATTAGAGAATAAGTATTTCATATATAAGTGGAGTGATTATGCATTAGCTAGGATTATGGAATTATTTAATGAGTATAAGATATTAATAACATTTAATGGACTACAATATGACCTTCCAATATTAAGCAGGCATGGTATACCAACAGCAAATTATAAGCAGATAGACGTATACGATATATTCAAGAATAAGCGTACAGCACTATTACCACCATTCCAGAAATATAGTTTGAAAGAGTTAGTATTAAAGCTTGGATTAGACAGTAAGGCTAAAGGGGATATAGATTATGGAATATTCAAGAAGGATAAATGGAATGTTGAAGAACAGGAAGAAATTATCACATACCTAAAACAAGACTTATTATCAACATGGAAGTTATGGAGTTACCTAATCAACAGATTTAAAGGATTAGCAAAACATGTTACAGAAAAGGATGCTCAAGAATATAAACATTTAACCAGTAGTCTAACAACATATGCTTATAAGACAATATGTAAATTGTCTGGCATTCAAGAATTGTATGATCATAGGCCTAGAAAACTAGAATATTCTAGTCCAATAATCACATTTCCTAGAAAGAGTGAAGTTAAGGAATCTGTAGCATTACTATATATTGATGGATTCTATATGCATACAATTATACAATATAATTTATTATCTGAAAATTGTAATTGTTGTCTAGGTAATGAGGGCAAGTATCATGGAAAAAGTTATCATACAATTAAAGGATTCTATTGTCAAAAGAATCAGGGGCTGATAGAGAAGGCATTAAAGAAATTATATTCTACAAATGATGATGATACAAAATTGTTACGTAACATTATAGAATCACAAATATATAATGTTGTAACTAATGGAATATATTATTCAACATTTAGTCCAATAGCTGGAAAGGATTTGTTAGCATTAATCAAGCAGCAGATAAAGACTATATATAAACTGTTCGAGGATGCAGGATACTTCGTCATTACAATAGACTTGAATAAGATATTTATTATAGACAAATATAATGATAAAAAGAGGTTGTTGAATATGGCTGATAAGATAACAAAGTTTCTACATTCTAGAATGGCTATACCAACATCAACATTTAAGATGTCACTAGTACATATGTTAAAGTATACACATTTTATGAGGCAAGTTCCTGGAAGTGAAAAAAACTTCTTCATGGTAAAAGGACAGTATGCTTACGTTACTGAAGATGGTACTATAGGATCTAAGGGTGTTAATACTATAGAATTGAATGAATTGTTGAGGGGATATTATGAATAAATGGCTACAAATGTTGTGCGGTATAGTTGTGTGTATAACAATAATCTTAATGCTTGCAGTAGGGCGGGAATTAGAAATAAGAGCATTATCCTTCCTAGGAGGATTTTGTCTAGGAGTATTAATTATTAGGTGGATTCAACTAGAATTTCCGGAGAAAAAATAATGGATACAGACTTTTATGTATGGGTGAAGGTATTAGTATATCTTAGAAAGCATCAGGATGAGAATCCTACAGCATTAAAGATATGTAAAGATTTAGACATTAGTACAGTCAGTGGAGTATCATTAATATTTAAGATGTTAAAACGTAAGGGATTCATAAAGTATGAGCGTAAGGGCAGAAACAATTCTTATACCTTAACAACTAAGGGGATGAATTTAGCAGAATTATTGGATAAGGCGATGGTGATGGCAAAATGATGGTGGATAAGTGTAACAAGAAATATATGGAATATCGTAGTTATGTTAGGGATTCTAAGGATAAGAAGGCAGTACTCAAGGACGAGCTTAGAGTATTGAAGCATGAAGCTAATAAGGAGATGCGAGCATACTATAAGGGATGGTTTAGGACATTAGATATTATAGGGATAATATTATTATTACTAAATTTTGGAGCATTATTCCTTACAGGAATATTGGTTATTAGGGCTGATCCAGGACACACATTTGCTGAAGCTAATCCTATACAGTGTCAATGGAATGGTTGGACATGTCATACAGATTGGAAGGCAGTATTCCTACCATTCTTAAGACAAGCAATTATCTGGGGTATATTAGCAGCATTATATATTTATCAACGATACAATACATATACTATAACTGGATTATGGTTCCTTACTGGAATGATGGTATTAATATCTGTACTATTAACATGGGATTTCCTAAACGATTTTGGACTATATTTAGGAAAGGTATTATTTGCACAGGTGGTAACATGAAAGGATTCTATATTGCTGGAGATTTTAGTAAGGGACGAAAGGCAGGATTTATGATATTAACACAATCAGAAAAGCCATTCAAGATAGATACATTACGAGGCACTGTAGAACCTAAAGGCATACCAACAATGGATAAGCGTAGATACTTCTTTGCTGATGAGTGGGAATTTATTGAAGGATATACTATTCCAGAATTAAATACAGTTAATGAATTACGCAGCAACGTTAATGAAGTATGGGCTGGATGGTGTGAGAAACATCATAGAAAATATAGTCCAATACTATTAAAGTTGGAGGTAAAATGATAACCCCAGATAAGGAAGAAAAGTATATGATAATCAATAAAGAATATGTCCTGACACAGAAACAGATTAAGGCATTCCTTGGAATAGAAGGTGATATAACATCTATAGGATTATCTGAAGGATTATCACCAAATGATGAGCAAAGAGGTATTAGTAAGGATAGACAAAAATTTTATATTAATGTAGTGGAGAAGCGAAAGATTGACTAAATTATATCGTATTGAAACATTGAAAGAATTAGAACAATACAAGCACTTAGTAGGGCATGGTACATATAATACTGCAGAACATTCAATAAAGCAGGGTAAGCCAACATTCATAGCGGTGGTAGAATGAAGCTAATACTATCAGCAAGCCTTACAGGTTTTGTATTCGGATTATTAGGATGGATATATATTGCATTAGTTGCACTAATACATCCAATAACATTAACTATACAATTAACACATTTAACACCATGGATTAGGGAAGACACATTCGGAATACTATGTTTCATAATATCAGCAATATGTTTTTTCATATATAATATGGTGAAAGATGAGCAAGTTTAAACATGAATGTGTATACTGCCATAAAGAATTTGAGAGTAGAAAATTACGTGTAAGGTGTTGCAGCAACCTATGCAGGGCAAACCTGCGATATAAAGAAAAAAAGGCTGAGATACGAAAACAACAAAAAGGTTATATGGAGCGAAACTATGAATATGTACGCAGCTATAAGAACACGAAATACTTCGAAGAAAAATTTGGACAAGTTAAACAGTACAAGTATCGAAAAGGTAAGTCCAAAAGATTGGGCAAGGATAAAGGATCAGATGATGCCACTAGAACATAAAATATTTGATAAGGATAGAGCATTCGATGAACTAAACGATTTTAAACAAACATTCACTAATCCTAGAGCTATAAATCTTGTGGTATATAATGGTGATGCGAAAACTATTATAGGATATTTGATTGCACAACCATTAGTAGATACAGAATGTCATACCGGGGTACATAATCGTAAAGGCATAATGTATCTAGAATCTGTAGGTATACTACCAAAATATCAGGGACAAGGTATAGGGTATAGGTTAATGAATGCACTACTATTATTTACATCATTACAGAAGAAGTATCGTGGGGTATTATTAGACTCTACAAGTGATGGAATGTATAAGCTAGCAAAAAAGTTTAAGTTCAAGACATTAAGATATAATTATGGTCATTGTTATGGTGGTGCAAAGATGATGTGGAGGGGCAAAAAATGGTAGATAAAGAACAAAAGACAACAAACTTTCATAATCCATTATTATGGTGGGTTATAGGGATCATAGTATTTGGTGGACTAGCAATAGTCTTCAGTATAAGTAAAATGTATATTACAGCGGGAATATTTGTGGTAGCATTAATAGTATGTTTTTTTGGAATAAGTGGAAAAGATAAAGAAAAAGAAATAGAAAATCGGAAAGATTTGGGGGATAAAAATGGCAACACAAAATGATGAGGTAACAGTAGGTAAAGCAGTAGGATGGGTATTCTTAGGAATATTTGGATTAATAGTAATTATAGCATTATTTCAAATACCATACACTATAGGTGCTGGACAGCGTGGTATTATATTAACTTGGGGTAGTCCTTCAATGGATGCTAAGAGTCCAGGATTACATGGAAAGATACCATTCGCGCAACAAGTTATAAAGATGGATGTACAGACACAAAAGTATGATGCGGATGCTAGCGCCGCTAGTAGCGACTTACAGGTTGTGAGTACTAAGATTGCAGTAAATTATCACTTAACTCCAGAGAGTGTTCCAGTATTATATAAGGATATTGGTACAGGATATAGAGAGAAAGTTATACAGCCAGCAGTCCAAGAAGTTGTTAAGGCATGTACTGCAAAGTTTACTGCAGAACAATTAATTACTCAAAGAGCTAATGTTAAGGAATGTATTGATATAGGACTACAGGCTAGATTAGTAGATAAGGGTATTAATATGGAGACTACTTCAATAACTAATTTCGACTTTAGTGCACAATTTAATATTGCTATTGAACAAAAAGTGACTGCAGAACAGGAAGCATTAACTCAAAAGAATAAGTTAGCACAGAGGGAGTATGAGGCACAACAGGCTGTAGCAATAGCTAAGGGTACTGCTGATGCAACTATACTTAATGCTGAGGCAGAGGCTAAGAAGGTAGAATTGATACAGGCACAACTAAAGTCTAGCCCACAATATATTGAATTGATTAAGGCACAAAAGTGGGATGGTAAAGTACCTATAATAATGATGGGTGGAGATACTACACCATTCATGGATATTAGTTCATTAATACCTAGTACTCCGAGTACAACAGGATATAGTAGTCCGAGTACAACAGGATAAAATGGTTAAAAAAAATATTCCGGAACCTGAACGGAAATCATTCCTTGATAGGCCACTCAAGGAACTTTTTTCTTTTAATGTAGATCGTGAAGTGGGTGACGCGTCGGAACGTAGTAGGCGTATTGCTGCAAAAATTTTAGGTAGTGATAGTATTGATGATGTTACTAAGGATAGGATTAGGAAAAGTTTTGAGAAGCAAGGTATTAGGATTGAACCTAAGAAGTCAATCTTAGGTAGGAGTTTTCGTAGCGTATTTAATGGATTCTCTAATGATACTTGGGGGATAGTAGTAATACTTGTTATAGCGGTAGCATTATCGTTCATGTCCACGTGGGCAGCATTTGGATGGATGACATTATGTATAATACTATATTTAGCTAAGAAGTGGGAGTGAGGATATGGTGACTAGAAATAATTGTAAGACAAGTTTTTGTCGTAGGTGTAAGGTGGAGTATGTCCTTAACCCGACTACAGAAAAGTTTCATAAGGATGGGGAGTGTAAGAAGTTTGCGGGGCGATATTATGAAGCATAAATTTATGTATATGATTATTGGTATATTACTACTAGGTATAGTTGCAGCATATCCGGACTTACAAGGTAAACGTGTTAATGACTTCGCAAATATTCTAACACCTACAGAGATACAACAATTAACAGACCAGATTACTAGTATGGAAAAAGTTACTGGTGCACAATTCGCTATAGTTACAGTAATGAATACTGAAGGTGATGGACGTGTAGATTATGCTGCCAGGATTGGGGAACAGAATGGTGTAGGCAAGCAAGGTAGTGATAATGGTGTACTCATTCTATGGTCATTAGATAATGAGCATGGTGGCGCTATAGCAACAGGTAGAGGTATTGGTGATATATTGACTGATGCGAGTGTTGCTAGGATTGGAACAGCACATAAGTCAGAATTTAATGATGGAAAATATTATACTGCACTAAGTGGAGTACTCACAGACATACAAGCACAATTTCCAAACAATGATACAAATACAAGTGTAACAACAGATTCTGGAATATCTGGATGGGGATGGTTTTGTATAATATTACTCGGAGCATTCATACTACTAATAATCATTGCTATAGCATCAGATAGTGATAGTGGTAGTAGTGGAGGATTTAGTGGAGGGTATGTAGCATCATCAGGCGGATGGTCGAGTGGATCATCATTCGGTGGCGGAGGCTTCAGCGGTGGCGGATTCGGTGGAGGCGGTGGAGCATTCATAATATAAGGGGGATAAAATGGAAGTTAAAGAACCAATTAGGACGAGAGATTTTAGGGCGATAAATATTTTATCAGTAATATGTGTATTAGGAATGTGGGGATTATCAATATATCAGATTATTACACAACCAGATATGTGGATATTTTGGGCCATCATAGACTTTATGATAGGATGTATAAATTTATTCGCAATAATGTTTAGTATGAGTGTACAGCGTGATATACGTGTACATATAGCACAATTAAAGGATGTAAAGGCGGGAATGAAATGAACTGGTTTAAAGTACATGAAGAATATGATAAGATACCAGAACCTTATAGGATGTGGATAGCATTATATTTTATGCTACCATTCTTTATAGGATTAGCACTATTCGATAATAATAGGACAAGATTTGCAGGAATGATAGGAATACTATTCGGGTGCCTAATAGGAATATATAGGATAATCTATGTGGGGAAATATGAATCAAGAAAGGATCAATCAAACACTTAAACAACACAAGCAACTACTAGCAAAATACGCAATAACTAAAGACGACAAACTAATCGTAGGGATAGTGCGTACAGGAGAAGAATTATCATTAGTGATTGCAGGATTCCAATGTCAGAAGTGTAAGACAGATAGAAAACTACAATATCATCACCTAATAATGCGACCAGCAGCAAGGTATATTAATGATAAGACAAGATACCTATCACAAAGACATTATTGGGCAAACATTATAATCTTATGCGAGAGATGTCACGACCAATACCATGATGTAGGTATAATAGAGCGTGACGAGAAAGCATTCATAAGCAAAGAAAAAATCGCAAAGATAAAGAAAGAATACGGGGGATAAACATGGAAACATTTGAAGCAAGAATTTTTAAGCCAGAATTAGTCCTGCTTAACAATTCGAAAGAATTAGAAAAACTATACGGACTAATAGAAAAGGATGAAAACTTTATCATACAATGGATAGACGATAAAGGCAGAAAGTGTGCAGAAGTAGTAGTATCGACACACATCGCTGGAAAAGTAAAGAATGGCGAAATGAAATTGAAAGCAGAAGAATTAGGGGGTAATTAAGATGATAGAAATAATAATAGCAGTAGCAGTGATATTGTTTATAATAATAATTTGTGCAATATCATGGTATAAGGTAGTAAGTCCTACAGAAGCGCATGTAGTAGCGTCAGGTAATGGTAAATGGGTAGTATCAAGTGATGATAAATTATCGTCAGCAAATAAGAGATCATACTTTGCATTCCCATTAATTAGGAAGATAAGAATCTTAGACATAACTGTAAAAGATTTAGATATAGTGCATGAGACATACGAAAAGAATCAGGCAAGATATAATGTCAGAGCATCATTAAAGTATAGGATAGTAGATCCACTAACAGCATCCGAAACATTCACTAATGATGAAGAATTAAACACATTACTAAAAGGTGTACTACAATCTGCAGTTCGTGCAGTAACTGTACAATATGATGTAACTGATGCAAGAGCTAATAAGTTAGATATGGAGAAGGGCATTATAGTACAGATAGCAAACGATTTGAATGCTTGGGGTATAGTATTAGTAAACTTTCAGTTAATAGACTTCCAAGATACAGCAGACTCGAAGATTATAAGCAACATATCTCGTAGACGTGAAGTTGAAATTGAGTCAACAACTAGAGAAGTTAATGCTGAAAAGATTAAGCAAGCAGTAATGAAGGAAGCAGAAGCAAAGCAGGCATCATCCACTAGAGAGATTGAGAGGGATGAAGCAATCGCAAAGAGGGAACAGGACAAGATAAAGACTGTTGCAGAACAACAAAAGGTTGCTCAAGAAAAGACTTACGAGGTTATCCGTGTACAAACAATTAAGCAAGCAGAGATTGATAAGGATAAGGCAGTAATTATGGCTAACCAGTTGAAAGATGTTGAAGCTGTAAATAAGGAAAAGAAATTATTACAAGGTCAGGGAGACCGTCAAATGCAGGAAGAACAAGCAAAGGGTAGTGCAGCCAAATTTAGGGAAGATGGACTTGCACAAGCTGATGCTAAGGAAGCTTTACAGAAGGCATTAAACAAATTTGATGATAAGGCAATCCGTGCATTAGTTGCTGAAAAGATTGTTGATATGCAACAAGCAGTTGGAGTAGCTACAGCAAATGCGTTAGCACGAGCTGACGTTAAAGCATTCCTTGGCGGAGCATCAGGACAACAAGGTTTCGACCTAGGACAAGTTATTACATCATTAAGTGTAGCTAATGAGAGTGGTGCAAAGGCAGTATTAAATAAGATTGCTAGACCAAACGATTTAGGATTTGGTGAAGGATTCAAGATGGAGGTAGGAACGAAAGTTCCACCTAAATCTGAATTTGATATACCGGTAGATAAATATATTGGTAAGCAAAGGTTTGCGAATAGTCGTGAACGAGACGAAATGGGGGCTAAAAAATGAGTACATGTACAAAATGTAAAGCGAAGCTAGGAATGTTTAATACAAGCTACGATTGTGCAGATGAAGATTGTAATGCAAAGTTTTGTGAGAAATGTTCAGAAACAGAATTAAAAGAGTGTCAATACTGTAATGAAAGTTTTTGTACAAAATGTTTAGTAGCACATACTCCAGACTGTAAGGAAGAGAATGAAACAACAGAATCTGATGATGAAGAGATTGATGGAATGACATTCAGTAATGACAAGAAGGTATGCATAATAGATTTAGGTAGTATCAGTCTTGTAGATTGTATAGAACATCTAACAACTCTGAAGAAAGATTATGAGTTAGATAAAGACTTATCTGATGAGAATAGTCTTGTATGGTTTAAGAAGGTGGTATAAATGGCAAAACCAAAAAAGTGTAAACATGACAAGTGCAAGAGACCAGCAGATACAGTGGATAATAAGAGGGGATTCTGCAATAAGTGTATACAATTAAATACTGCACAATGTAATTATTGTAGTGATAGTGATATGAATCCACATAAGCATAGGGAACAAATTATTAAGTGTCCAAAATGTAAAGTCGACATGGAGAAGATGAGTAATGGAAGGTTTGTAATAGACAAGTGTACAAAATGTAAGGGAGTATTCCTAGACGGTAATGAGATAAATATGGTTAAACATATTAGCTTCTTCCACTATGTTAGAGACTATTTCAGGAGGGGAAAACATGCATAAGAAAGGACAAGCGTGGATTGGAGTAGTTGCAGTATTAGCAATACTCTTCATTATTTTTTTAATCATTGCTGGAATGTATAATGGATTAGTATCAAAAGATGTTGCTACAAGTAAGGCATGGGGTAATGTACAATCAGCATATCAACGGAGAGCAGATTTGATACCAAACCTCGTAGCGACTGTTCAGGGTTCAGCAACATTCGAAAAGAATACGCAGACAGAGATAGCATTACTTAGAAGTGGCGCGCAACAAGTATCACAACAAGTAGCTAGTGCAACAACTCCAGAACAATTACAGGCAGCACAAGGACAAATGACTGGATTGATTGGAAGACTAAATGTGGTGGTTGAAGCATATCCTCAACTAACATCTGTACAAGCATTTAGGGATTTACAAGTACAATTAGAAGGTACAGAGAATCGTGTAAAGTTTGAGCGAGACAACTACAATACAGCAGTACAAACATATCAGACATCAGTCAGATCATTCCCAACAAATGTCTTAGCAGGAATGTTCGGATTCAGTACAGATAAGTGGAAGATGTTCCAAGCAGACCAGACAGCACAGACAGCGCCAGTAGTAAAGTTTAATATGAGTGGATAAGATGAAGGTTCGAACATGTGATGGGTGTAGTAAATGCATACCTACTGGAGAGGATTATTATAAGGTGTGTGAACAAAAACATACTGGAAAGACGCAGACACTAACACACGTTGGTGACTTGTGCGAGAAGTGTTGGAATAGGATAACTAATCAATAATGGCTAAGTGTTGTAAGTATCCGGATAA
>Ga0315293_10004596_pt1 | contig 13031 bp, 9 predicted proteins | sample YL17G13_20_MG_FD_203071 | JGI IMG/M metagenome (GOLD analysis project Ga0315293, IMG submission 203071) | Sediment microbial communities from Yellowstone Lake, YNP, Wyoming, USA - YL17G13_20 | ecosystem: Environmental > Aquatic > Freshwater > Lake > Sediment | place: USA: Wyoming | collected... | reverse complement strand
GCACCTGGAGTTTAGCCACCATGTTGACGAGTTTACTATCTCTCTGTGGTGGTATCGACTCATTATTACTACTCCACGTATACATGATCATTCAACCTACGTGGGAGATAGGATTTTTCTGGAGTATGTAAATGATTACAATTGGTTTGATGTAGGACTGCACCTTAATTCAGGGTGCTGCAGTTTTGAACTCGGAAAGTTTATGTTCTATCTATACAGAATGGGTATTGAAAAGGTCGGCAGATAGTGGCAGGTAAGAAAGAACTCATTAGTATATCTCAGGCATTTGCTAACATAGCAGACGCTCTGGAGACTAGATCTGGAGACAATGTTGTTTACTATCCAGAATATCAGAATAATCCTAACGGATTTCTGAAGGATGTCTTGGGTATTGATCAATGGGAAATACCTAGCCAGATTATTGATTCCGTCTGGGCTAATGGTAGGACTACGGTAAGATCCTGCCATGCTAGTAGCAAGTGTGTAGACGAGAATGAGTGGGTGTATCTGGCTAACGGGAGAGAGAGAGCAAAGGACCTCGTAAATAAATCATTTGATTTATATACCATTGACCAGGGATACCCCAAGAAAACTGTGGCTGGTGCGGTACCGAATGGGATACAGAGATGTTTCAAATTGGAAACCGAGTCCGGGTTCTCATGCACTAGGACATTTAACCATCCTCTCTATATGAAGGAATCGAGGAGATTGTCTCGCGGAGAGTGGAAAGAGATAGAAAAGACAGAAGTAGGGGAGTATGTTGCTGTGGTAGATGAATACCCTTCAGACTGCACGTCTCTTGTTTCTGACGATCTAGTTAAAGTACTTGCGTACATGATCACGGAAGGCTATACTAAGGCCGGGATGTGTCAGTTTACCCAAAACGAGGGGAAAGTATTAGATGACTTTATAGGCAGCTGTGCTAGACTAGGCTACAAATATAACAGGGGCAGCAAAACCATTGCTAGGGATACCTCACAGGTAACCTTTGGGAACCTAATGGCTAAATATAACTTAAGGCAGTTGTCTGATAGGAAGTTTATTCCTGATATCATATTCTCCCTACCTAAGAGACAACAGGCATTATTTCTATCCTGTATGTACTCCTGCGATGGCTGGATTTCTACGGGTAAGAAATACGATACAAAAAAGTCAGGTGAGGGTGTTACGGTTATTGGGTATGTCTCTAAATCAGAAACCTTAGTGAGGGACCTTAAGACGCTACTACTACGATTTGGTATTTTCTCTAGGATCGGATGTTGGAGCCACTCTTGGACACACAAAGGAGAGAAAAAATCAGGTAACTATTGGCATTTGAATATATGGAGAAAGAGAGATACATTACGTTTTAATCAAGAAATATCAGTACTAGGTAAAGAGTACAGACAGCAGACACAAAGTAGACGAGCAGGGTGCAAAGCACAGAAGGGCAGAGGTGATTCCTATTGGTCAATGTGGGGTCTACCGAGCTGCCTCAGGTGGGAGAAAGTTACTAAGATCGAGGATGTGGGTAATAGGAAAACCGTAGCGATAACTGTTCCAGAAACAGGTACGTTCCTATCTGAATTCTATGAACATAACTCGTTCTCAGCTGCAGCTATTGCCCTTACATTCTTACATACCTATCGTCCCTCTACTGTGATTACTACCGCTCCTGGTGGACGACAGGCTAAGGAAGTGATCTGGGCAGAAATTCATGACATCTATCACAAGGCGAAGAAACCCCTAGGGGGAAGACTGCTTCAAACTAAACTGTCTATGAGTGAGACGGAGAAGTGGGTTGGACTTGGATTTGCAGTTGATGAAGATAGACCAGAAACGCTACAGGGCTACCATAACCAAAATATACTTATAATCGTAGACGAGGCGTGTTTCCGATCTGATACTGAGATCCTTACTAATAATGGCTGGAAATATTTTCAAGACCTAACCTTGGGGGACCTAGTAGCAACTAAGGATGGCCCAGGTGGGGTTATGTATTACAGCCAGCCAACTGAATATCATGTGTACCCGTACAGGGGGTATATGAAGGAAGTGGACATTAAGGGGTGTAATTTTTCTATCACTCCGAACCATAATCTATTTGCTGGTTTTAGGACTGCTACAACTGGGGAAGTTAATTGGGCACTGCGAAAAGTAGGGGACATCCCTAACTCCAAGGTCTCTATAATGGGGAGAACTTTGAACTGGACTGGAGAAAAAAGACAGGAATATACTATCAAAGGTTACGCTGGTGTGAGGAAAACATGGGATGACATAACTGTTCCTATGAAACCCTGGTGCAGATTTCTTGGGTGGTATCTATCCGAGGGCTGCTGCGACAGCAGCGGCTATGCCGTATCTATTACGCAGAAGTATAGGGATAAAATAGATGACATAGAAAAGTGTATCACTGATTTGGGTCTGCCCTACAAGGAATACAGCAGAAAAGTACCTGGTGGCAGCACTGAAATAAGGATACAATCACGACCCCTAGTCGAAGAGCTGTCTCAGTTAGGAAAGTGTCTGAATAAGAGAGTACCGCAATATTTACGAGAGCTATCTCCTGAATTAATAGAGGAGTTTTTGGATGCATTTAGGATGGGAGACGGGTATAAGAAGAACAATGTGGACGTATACTACACTTCATCAAAAGAGCTAGCAACTGATTTACATGAACTGTGCCTAAAAACTGGGTATACATCATTTATGCATAAGAGAAGGCTGTTAGGAAAGAGCACATGGATCAAAGATCATACCGTCAGAGCCTCTGTAGATGGATTCGTAGTAACTAGAAGTAAAGAACGATCTAATATTTGGTTACACATGAATAGTGTTAAAGATGTACATTATGAGGGTAATGTCTACTGCGTTTCGGTAGAACCTCATCATCTAATCTTTACGAGAAGAAATGGATACTGTATGTGGTCTGGAAACTCAGGTGTAGCTAGACCTATCTTTGAAGCCATTGAAGGATTGCTGTCCTCTGGTAGGCTGGTAAGACTATTACTTATCGGGAACCCCAATGACGAAGCCACATTATTTGGTGATAGTTTTAGGGAGGGGTCTATATATACTACCTTTCATATCAGCGCCTTCGATACCCCAAATTTTACAGCATACGGGGTCACAGAAGAGGACTTTAAAAATACGACATGGAAAGATAAGATCACTGGCCCTTTACCACGCCCCTATCTTACATCGCCTGAGTGGGCCTACAACATGTATAAGACCTATGGTCCAGACAGCCCTCTCTATATGGTGAGGGTCAGGGGAGATTTCCCACCTATCTCAGAGGACACGTTAATTCCTCTTCCGTGGATAGAGAAGGCTACTGATGCAAAGTTGATAGGAGGTGTTGAAGATAAGACATGGTTAGGAGTGGATGTAGCTCGATTCGGTACAGATGAAAGTGTTCTTACCGTGAGAAAAGGTGACACAACTCTACTACAAAAAGCTTATAACTCCCTAGATGGGTTCTTCCTAGCAGATAAGGTTGAAGAGATCATGTCTGAGTTTGGAATCGATGCCTCTCAAGTTAACGTAGATGAGATTGGTATTGGTGGGTCCCCTATTGACTTCCTACGTCATCGTGAAAAGTATGTGAAAGCCATTAACGCCTCCTCTAAGGCATCAGATACTACTATGTATGTGAATACTAGGGCGGAGATGTATTACACATTGAGAAATAGATTTAAGAGTGGGACCATATCTATCCCCAAGTCTGACTTACTTATTGATGAGCTGAGTAAGATCAAGTACAAGTTTAGTAACGGTAAGATACAAATAGAAGACAAGAAAGAAATGAAGAAGCGAATAGGGAAGTCTCCTGATCGGGCAGACTCTATCGCTATGGCCTACTATGAGCCTAGGGGGGCTCCATTGGCAGACCTGGGTTCACTGCAGAGACCAAAGAGTGACCCTAATACAGACCCACGTACAAAGATCTACGATGATGATACCTACAGTGATAGAATAAACAGCCTGTTCAAAGCTGAGGTACCTGAAGATGTAGATAAGTGCCCGAAGTGTGATACTCATATTGGCTTAGAGTATCGTGCTAGGGGAGTAAGGTCTAATGAAAAAGAGGGTATGGAAAAGTTATGTCTTATCTGTCGCACCAAATGGTCGAGAGAGGGGCATACCTGGGTGGAGAAAATAGTTGACTAAGGTGGCTGCGACGTGGTATAATGATAATAGAACAGTCGCAGAAAAGGAGAGCAATGGAAGAAACTAATTTTAGGATGCCCGAACCTGATATCCGTGTTGATTACTTTTCAAATCACAAACTAGTTAGGTCTGCCACAGTATTCTATGATGTTGGTAAGGTTACCTATGGAGTAGTCGAAGATATTAGTGCAGAGTACGCAAAGGAGAGTAAGTAATGCCCCTCTATAATTTCGATGGAGTTCTAAGTTCAGAGTTTGCTCGTTACCGTGTAGTCTACAATAGGGATCAGGATCTGTGGAGAATACTCGATCTTCACCATGAGGCCCTCATGGGTATCAACGATCCCGATTCTGATATTCCTGATAATAGCCCAGCCTTGAAGATCCTTCCAGGTTTGGCTGTCAGGTCCTTACTAGAGGAGATGGACAGGTTGGGTATGGGATCAGGTGTCGTTAATGCTGGAACCACAGCCTTAACCCCTGTGGTATCAGTTGAACCAGTGGACCCTATCGAGTTGAAGAAATTAGCTATGGAAAAGATTTCTGAGATAGTTGAAAAGGCTATGCCACAGGACAAGAGAGAGGTAGCTCAGACTGCTATTGATAGAATTACTGAGTTAGCAGAGGGTTAAATGAAGATAGGTGATGCGATAGTATTACCTTCGTTATCTAGGAGAGAACTAAAACAGATATCCATCAGAGCTAGAATAACGTCTTCCGAGACTGATGGAAAGTGGTCAGTAGCTTTTACTAAGCTAGCTGACAGCGCTAATGAAGTCCTGTCCCTAATGAATGAGTACAACAAGAATAGACCGACGGGAACGTAGGCGGGTGGTAAAATGAAATTAAGTGACTATATTCCTCAGATCAAGATGGTGGACCATAATGCTAGAAACCTGGATAAGTTTACAGATTTTATAGAAAAGTCTGGCGCAATGGGGTCGTCTAGCAATACTAACTATACCCCTACATTTGGTGTGGACGCTTATACCAACGCCTGGATAACTTCTCGTGTTGGTTACCGGAGACAACTCCTGCTAGATCTATGGAGTCTCTACCTAACCACCTCCGAGGTTAGGGGTCCCATTACTATCATTCGGAATGAGGTCTTTAGGAGAGGATACACCTGGTCTCCTAAGTTTGCTGGGAAGTGCTCTACCTGTGGAAAAGAATATCAAGAGATGCCTGAGGGAGGGCAGTGTGATTTAGATGGGGGGAAGCTAGTAGGACCAGACGAGGAACAGAAAAAGACATTCGAAGCCTTTGGTAAGACAGTAAATATCTTTGAGCAAACCTTTGATCAAGTCATGGGGGGATTTGAGGACTCACTTAACTGGGCTGATGATGGATTTCTCTATCTCGCCAAGGAGTACACTAGTGATTCTGATGATCCTAACAAGATACAGTCCAAGGTTAATGAGATGCGCGTAGTTAACCCAGCCATGATGGAGATGGACCTGGATGATAGGGGTAGACCCAACAATGCCCATTATGTTTGTTACATGCATAGGGACCAGTTTGAAAAGGAACCTGGGGTATGCAAGCAGTGTCAAAAAGAATTTCATGTAGATAGGGAGTTGGTTCCTGCTCGATGGGTATACTTCCATCAGGGAACAGAACCTAAGTATCTTCTTGGTAGTGAAGTACTCCATCACACTAAGTTTACTCACAGTGAGACTACTGGTGTGTCTCCCTTGCTCACTCTCTATGACGAAATACTCTCGTTGGTTGGAATGAGAAAGACCTGCTTTGATGGGGAGACTGAGGTCCTTACAAAAGATGGATGGAAGTACTTTAAGGATGTAGGATGGGATGACGTATTTGCTACCTACAATGAGTATACCAATTCCTTAGAGTATCAAAAGCCGACAGATGTAATACATGAAAAGTATGAAGGTCCGATGGTTTCTGTTTCCGATAGGGGTATCAATCTATTTGTTACCCCTAACCATAGAATGTGGGTAAAGAGACATCTGAAGGATACTTATAGCGAGACACTAGCTAAGGATATAGTAGGAAAAGAACTGTACTATCAATGTGGAGGAATTAACTGGGAGGGTAAGGAGAAAGAGTATTTTACTCTGCCATCAGTTCCGCGACATATGCAAGGTCCTAAATCGGTCCAAGTTGCATTTGAGTGTTTAGATTGGGATTATTTCTGCGATGTTGTGAGTTGCTACGGCAGGGTGGGTAAGAAGAATGATATTTATTTCAACATTACTGACCAAGATGCAAAAGCGAAATTTATTGCTGTTCTTAATAAGGCAGGAGTAACTTGGGCAAAGCATAAAAACTCTGATAATGGCATACGAGTATTCTCTCGCGCTATTTGTCAAACTATTAGACAGAGTATAACCCCCACGTCAGAAAATGGTATGGTTATAATTATGGAGCCTCCTACTTATTCGCCCCCTATACAAATACCTATGGATCTATGGCTAGAATTTTTGGGGTACTGGTTATCTGAAGGTAATCTAATTGGAAATAGCAGAGTGGAAATAACTCAAATATCTAATAGGGGCAAAGTACAAGTTATCCAGACCTGCTTGGATAAGATGAAGGAGTATGGGTTTAAGTGGCATAGATGTCCTAAGGGGGAGAAGTGGTATTGTCATGATAACAGACTTCATGATTACCTACTGCAGTTTGGTAAAGCGGGGGATAAATTTATTCCTAGAGAATTACTTATGCTATCCAAGAGACAATTACGAATACTTTTTGAGGCTCTCATGTTAGGGGATGGGTATATGGGAGATAGAAATCATTCCCCCTGCTATGTTACCAAATCCATTGCCCTCAAGGACAATATTGAGGAATTATGCCTAAAGTTAGGGTGGTCTACTCAAACTCATTGTAGAAAATCAACAGGTGTGTACACTGTGTGTGTAAGAAAGAGGGCGGACAGAAAATCAACTGCTAAGGAAGTAGATTTTAACGGAGATATTTACTGCGTAACTGTTCCAAATAGTTTACTACTTACTAGAAGAAAAGGATCAGTCGTAACAGTAGTGGGTAATACCTATCGTTACTTCTTTGAGAGAAAACTTCCTGCTGGAATGCTGTTGGTAGCTACAGATGATCCTGATGGTCTGAGACGTGAGAAGGCCGCTATTGAAACCAGAATGAGAACTGACCCAGATTACATGCCGATGGTCGCATACTCAGCCAAGGGCGGAACTCGTGGTAGGGTAGACTTTGTTAAGCTCTACCATAATCTCTTGGAAACAGATTACTTACCTATTCGTGAATACATTACTCAGAGGATTGCTGCGATATGGGGAGTCTCCCCAATCTGGACTAACATGCAGGACAGTGGTGGAGGAATCAGTACACAATCTGTCACTGGGGATACTCCGTTGTTTATCCGTAGGGATGGAAAATATCTTGATATAATACCCATAGGGTCCCTGTATAAAGACCACTCCGATACCTGGTATAATAGGGTACCTCAGGATATCGAGGTATGGACTGAATCTGGATGGTCAAAAATTAAAGGGGCCTACAGGCACAGAAATATAGACGAAATACGGACTCTTGTGATAGGGGATGGATTGGTAAAGGTGACTGGAGAACATTCAGTAAAGGATAGTAATGGCAACTGGAAGAACGCAAGAGAGTTCTCAGTAGACAATAGTGTTAAGATTAATCCATTGGCGGAATCGGTAGAAAGAAATACCATAACTAAAGACCTGGCTTGGGTATTAGGATTTTGGTGTGCAGAGGGTGATATAAACAATACTGGGACAGCAGTGAACTTGAATAACAATGATATAGGGTTGCTAAAAAAGTCCCAGGATATCTTAGATTCCTCCTATCTCTGTCATTCATCCCTCTACAATTGGGATGACCGCAAATGCAAGAGACTTTCTGTCTATGGTAAGGGTACAGTAGAAGATATCAGAAGTAAGTGCTTGTTCTCATATGAACAGAAGTATGGACATAATGGATTAAAGTCTGTGGAGTTCTCGTCTAAGAAGGTACCCGTTGAAGTTCTAAATGGGTCTATAGAGATTAAGGAAGCATTCCTAGAAGGTTACTATATGGGGGATGGCAGGAAAGAAAATAGTATCGAGATGAAATCAGTTGACTCTCTTCTGTCAGCAGGGGTAAAATACCTGTGTAATGTCCTAGGGTACACTACTTCCATGTCTTACAGGAAGGCTGCTGACAAATGCTCCGAGGTTTATACTACTCGTGTGCTAAAGAAGACGCATGGAAATCAGGGGTGCCCAAGACCATCCAACCAAATCAAGAGGATTGAGATTGATGAAACCAAAGGTGTTTGGGTATACGATATAGAGACTGAGGACCATTCATTCGTAACCGCATTTGGGGGAATCGTACTTCATAACAGCCAGCAACTGGTAGTAACTGGTAGGGTTGTTACCTCCGATCAGGACAGATTTAATAAGCTGATTTTCCCTTGGGTATTTGATGCCTTGGGCATTACCGATTGGACCATCAAGTTACTCCCACCGGAGGAAAAGGCAGAGGAGACTCAGTTGCGATTCATGCAACAGAAGGTTACAGCCGCTTCTCAGTTAAGGCAGATGGGCTTTACCGTTAAGATTACCCCAGGTAGGAAGTCAATAGATGACATTAGTTTTGAGGTCACTGGTGAAGCTACTGATATCAGAGATGAACAGGCTGCTGCTCAGGGTGGACAAGCAGATGCTGGCGGTGCCCCTGCGGGTGGTGGAGACGTAGCTGATGTTGCTGCTAAGGGTGCTGGTAAGGAACCTAACAAGGGAGCACAGAAGGGTGACTTGCATTCTCATGGCAGCTTGCCTCCCCATAGCCGTAAAGAGGATCACAACAAGTCTGGTAACCGTAAGGTTAAGCAGGAGACAGGTGGGGAGAAAGAAGAGAGTGATGAAGACTAGATGTGAGTACTGTCCCTACCTAATAGATCTCTCCACACTAGCTGGGATCTGTTATAGGTGTAGAAAGAATCACCCTGTTTGCGTAGAGTATGGAACAAAGGGTGATGACATACAAAAGATATACTCTGAGGATTGTAATGAGTAAGCTCAAGGATCTTCATGACCATCTAGCTAAGGTTGCTATTGATACGGAGCAAGCCCCTAGACCAAAGAGAGATAAGCTCCCTGATCCTGCCTCAGAAGAAATCTATGATTGGGTTGACAAACAGCTCCTTCAACTCGCCAAGGATCACCCAGAGTTACCCTTGAAAAACATCGCTGCTAAGGACTTAGGGGCACAGGCTGAGGAGAAACTCCTGGCTGGTCTTACATCAGAGATTAATGAATATTTTAGCCTTAACCCGACTCCTCTTGGTTACGCTGAGGCTACAGTAGCAGTCGAAAGGATAGTAAGTAACTGGATCAAGACCTCTACCGGAGATGTAGATGAGTACATCGGAACTCTAATGGGGTTAGGTTATCTAGCTGGATTGGAATCCTCCGACATACCCAACATCACGATCTCGGACTTAGAGGTAGTAAGACAGATCTCTGCCGACCCAAAGAGGATCGGAAATAGTATCATTACCTTTAGTAGGGGTATTGTTAACGACTTCCGTTCTATCATCTCAGAAGTATATGGGCCTACTGGTACGCATACGGTAGGGGATGCCGTGACCATGATGCAGAGTAGGGTTAATTCGGAGCGATGGAAATTAGAGAGGATAGTAAGAACAGAAACTGCACAATCATCTGGAGCTGGGCGATTTATGGGTTGGAGTCGAGACTCCGAACGGGATTATTATGAATATCATTGGATAGCGGCTATTGATAACCGTACTAAGGAGATCAGCAGAGTAAGAGCAGAAGGAAGTCCTTACACTTTTGCAGAAGCGAAGTATCTTTGGGAACACCAAGAACAGCTAATCGATGGAAAATGGTGGGCAGATCAGTATCACCAAAGGTGCCTACCAGCTGGGGAAAAAGTAATGATTAATAGTCACCTATCCAATATAGAGGATATTAAAATAGGAGACCGAGTTATTACCCACTCCGGTAAATCCAAGTTGGTGCTAAAAACATTTAATAGAGCAATAGATGAAGATATCATAGTTCTAACTGTTAAAAAAGATCACTGCAAGAAGTATGATACCCACACAAGTGCTACTGTTAAGGTTACTAAAGAGCACCCTATCCTGACACGGGACAGGGGGTGGGTAAACGCGGGAGATCTGAATAAGGGAGATATCCTACTACGGCTAGAAAAACATCAGCCAGGGGATAACTCAGAACTGCGATCCGAGCTGGTCAATGGACTAATTGTAGAGTCCATAAAGACTGAGCACTACTGTGGAACTGTATATGATCTAGAAGTACAGGACGACCATTCATTTATAGGGCGGTTAGGAATCGTCTTGCATAATTGTAGTATTGCTCGGTACCCCCGTAATGAAGAGTTTGTAGGTAACAGATTTGATGGAAGAGAAGACGAGTTTAGGAGAACAGCTGCGACCGAGTTCGTGTACGAATAGGGTATCCAAATATTCACGCTACTTTTTGTTTTCAAACTGTATAATAGGTAGTAGAAGGAAAGAAAAGAAATGTTTGAGGGACACTTGGTCTGCCTCTGCGGGTGTGGTCAGGAAATAGCGTGGAAGCCATCACACAAAAGCAACGGCTGAGTCCCTACGCTCGCAAGATTACATCGCCCTCCGTTTCTGGGAACACGAGATACTAAACGATTTCTCTAAATGTGCTGACAAAATAGTGGAGGTATTGGATGATTTGGACAGATAGCCTGACTAAGAGACTCATAGAGTTGAAATTAGGAGCAGAAAACTACACTGAACCAGAGATAACTGATATCCTCAATGAGGAGTTTGGTATCAATATCAACAGAAATCAACTGCATGGTAAGCTCTGTGGCATCAACATTGATACTTACGGAAAGATGTCACCTGCAGCAATCTTGATGCCGTACTACGCTGCCTATGATGCGATCTACAGTGGCACTCAAGCAACTCCCCCTAAGATTGCATCTGTAACTGATTGGATCATCTACAAAGATCCTACTATTAGGAAGATTCTCTACTTGGGAGATATGCACATTCCCTTTGAGCATCAAGAGAATGTAGAGCTAGCGTGTCAGAGAAATTTGTCTGCTGATGTAGTAGTCTTATCTGAGATCATGGACTGCTACTCGCTCTCTCGGTTTGCTAAGGAAATTAGTATGCCTTTCGAGGCCGAGATAGATAGGACTGTCCGATTCCTAGAGTACGTCAGTAGTGTGTTTGTCGATAAGCCAGTATTTATCCTCAAGACAAATCACGGTGATAGAGTCAGAAAGAATATTGAAAGCAAAATCCCAAACTCGCTTGTGTTCTTGACCAAGATTGACATAAATGAATTTCTTGCTCGACCCTTCCCTAACGTGATTCCTGTAGACTCTTGGTTTATGGAAATCAATGATGCTGTATTTGCACACATGGAAAGAGCCAGCAAGCAGACGATGAAAACTGGAGTAAACACGTACCAGTTTTTCCGTGAGTGGAAGCCACAGCTCCCTATCGTGGAGCCCAGGATAGTTGTTCAAGGTCATAATCATATGTTGGGAGTAACATATGAGAGTAGGAATGAGGGTGGACGATGCAAGGTAATAGAGGGTGGATGTCTATGCAAGACTATGGACTATGCCATTAGGGATGGATATTCTAAGCCTCAATGTCCTGGATATGTAACGGTAGAGCAGAGAGATGGTATTTCCAATATTTCAACGTCCAGAGAGTGGCCTCTTGAGTCTGATCTTTACATGGGGGGAGCAGACCCAATGACAGGGGGAACCTAGTGCTTACAGTACCTAACAAGATAGCAATAGGGTCAATTTGGGTAAACATATGCCTGCATGAGAATATGTCTCGTTGGTCCCTAGGTGGTTATGTGGACCCATCAGAACATATCCTTCTCATCGATCAAAGACAGAACAATGAACAACGACTCGACACCCTAATACATGAGGTCTTTCACATGATACGGGAAGAGTACTGTGCGGATTGGTCAGATGAAGATAAGGAAGACCGCCTGGTGCAAAGGACTACTAACGGATTATTACAGTTTTTCTCAGCAGTCGGAATAGACATTACATCTGCCAACTGGGATCAAGTTCCTGTGGTGAGGTCTGTAACAAAGAATAAGTTACTTCCTGTAGAGAGGATATCATGACAGAGATTTCTCCCAGACTGCAGAGGCAGATACGGTTAAGGATTATCCGAGGTATTCAAAGAAATGGAGACCGTATCTTTACTGTTAGTCAGATGAAATGTCCAGTGAAGACTGGTAACTTAAAAACATCAGGTTATAAGGTAAACGTAACAGAGGGATGTAAGATAGGTTACTCTGCAGACTATGCTTGTATATATGAGACCAGAGGTTGCGGAAAGAACCAACCTAGATCATACAGTTACGTTGTTCTATCCAATGGGTCCACTCTCAGACTTGGTAAAGTAAAACCAGGGATGCTCCTAGATGATGGAAACGGCAATATAGCAGAGGTAATAGCCGTAAGAAAATTTAAGGCAGATGATCCTGTGCTCTACAAGATCGTTACTGAATCTGGAAAAACTGTAGTACTTACTCACAACCACATAATCCCCACTAGAAGAGGGGATACGAGAGTAGAGGAGCTAGAATTAGGGGATGAGGTCACTGTATGCAGTCCGTCTAAGTCCCCCAAATCAGGGCACGATGCGTGGAATAAGGGAAAGACTTCTGTAACTAGTGTATCTGTCAAGAGGTACTCAGAGCTTAGGAGAGGAAGAGTTGTGGGGGAGCAGACCAGGGAGAAAATGAGGCTGAATCATTGGTCTACTAAGGGGGTATCTCCATTATTTAGGGGTCTAGTAGTAACATCCTATGATTTCTGTTACGGGCTAGTAGTAAGAAAGATGTCTGGGTTTAGAGTAAA
>Ga0315293_10004595_pt1 | contig 13032 bp, 12 predicted proteins | sample YL17G13_20_MG_FD_203071 | JGI IMG/M metagenome (GOLD analysis project Ga0315293, IMG submission 203071) | Sediment microbial communities from Yellowstone Lake, YNP, Wyoming, USA - YL17G13_20 | ecosystem: Environmental > Aquatic > Freshwater > Lake > Sediment | place: USA: Wyoming | collected... | reverse complement strand
TGCAACGAGATCCCGCTATTGTTTTGCCCGACAGTTCTTCGAAATCCCAATAGAAGTTACTATATGGTAGGGATACTGTACACTTTAATACAGTATCCCTACCAAGGTGTTGGATGCTTTTTAGTGTAGCTGTAGTAATGTCGGTTTTAGCGTTGGTATTTTTATCTAACGGCGTTTCAACCGAATCGTGGTCCAGCGCTACTACTGTGTTGTCTATCGTAAGCGTTGTTGCTTCAGCTTTGTTGGCTATTTTACTTTTTATTATTAATCGTAAAAATGCAGCTGAAGAGAAGCTTAGGATCTCCGAACTTGCACGCCTTCATGAATATATAGATCAGGTTAAAGAGGACGTAGCTGCTGTTAGGCGTGACGATATCAAGGAAATAAAGATAAAACTAGAGGCGCTTGGTTCTACTGTGTTGTTACATCAAAACAGCTGTATAGAAAAATTTATTTTGCGTACATCTTATAGCGAGGACTTGCGTGCACATCGTGAGTCTCTAGCGTTGTTACGTGATACTATGCGTCAACAGGCTGAGGTAATAGAACGCTTACGTGATTAGCAAAAAGGAGGGTTGTTCGGTGACTAATAAACCTACTACACCAAGTACTGTTCATCAGGACTGCCAAGAGTGTACTAACTTAAAGGATGGTGTTGTTTTAGATGAAGCGGCTAGTCAAGATAGCGCGGATCTGCCTGTTAATATTAAAGTAGCTGTTCCTGGTAACGGAGCAGCTAAACATTCTTTTTTATATCAAGGATTAGCTAGAACCACCACTGGTGTAGTAAAAATTATGCGTGAAGTTGGAAATACAGAAGCGGCTGATTTGTTAGAAGAAATGCAGTTAGTTAATACAGAAGCTTTACGTCTTCTTGATAGTTTACGTAAGCTTAGTAAGCGTAAAACAGGTTTGTATCCTAAAATAACAGTAGATGTCAAAGAAAAGTCAGATAGTCATTAGACAGTTATGCGTAAGCCAAAATTACCAAAATTAAAGAAGAGAAGCATAGCTGATTTTGGGCTTGATAATCCAGATTCAGATAAAAAAATATCGAGGGTGTCGGCTTCAGCTGAAGATGTGCGTGCTATAAGTATTGCGGCGGCCAAGTCAAATGCGAGTAGCGATCAGGTTGCTGCAGATGTTGGATCGCTAGCAACTGAGCTTGCCAGTACAGACCTGCCGACAGAGATGTTAGCTCAAGTTAGCGGCGACGTGTATTCTCTTTTAGCTAAGTCGTTTGACACCTCAGATTTATCGATTGATGTTGATGCACTGCCAGATCCAGTGGCCATGATAGAGCGTGCCATCGCAGCAGACTTAGACCCGTCAATTTTTACAGAGCGTAATTTTCCGGTAGCAGAGAACATTGTAGATTGGTGTCGTAATCCTGATTTTCTTGGTTACAATGGGGAGCTTTTTCCACGTCAGGTTCAGGTACTCGCGCATTTCTTTTGTGACTTGTGTTATTTCTGTTCCGATACCGCTTATGTCCATGATGTTCCTGTAAAAGATAGTATTGGTAATGTACTAGATCGTTTTGTATTACTTCAACATGGGGTGTGTCCGAAGTGTCGGCGTAACCGTACCGAAATACTACGCGACTGGCACCTTGATGCTCGTTTTTGGGAATACAGTAATCTGGATAGCGATGTTAAAGTACAACCTGTACCCTATAATGAGTTTGTAGGTCTTTGGGGTCAGAGGTCTTCTAAGTCTTACATCGTGGCCACGTTTGCTGTCCCATACATTTTACACCGTTACCTGGTTTTGCCAAGCCCAACCAGGTACTTCGGTCTTCCTAGCAACGATGTCTTTGAAATCACATTTGTTGCTCCTACGTTGCACCAGGCCAGTAAGTATACTTGGTCGCGTTTTCGTGAAGCATACGAGTCATCACCTTGGTTTAAAAGTATACGTGAATATTTCAAAGGTGAGAGTAAACGCATTGGTGTGCAGTTTTATCATTCCGGCGCAACATTTATAGCGTTTCCTTCTAAGCGTTTGGCTATCCATATGTTGGCTTCTAATAGTTCTACTTTACGTGGCGGTAACCGGCTGGTAGGAACGATTGATGAACTTGGTCATTTTAATTATAATGAGGAGAATCAGAAGCGCTCTGGTGTTAAAGATGGTATGGAGGTGTATGCAGCGATTAGTAATAGTATGCTTACACTTGGATCTAAGGCTACTTATAGGCGTGAGGTTCTTGGTGATTATAATACACTTGATGCCTACATGTTTAATATAAGTAGCCCATCGGCGATAGGTGATCCTATTATGCAGTTGGCCGCGTTGGCACCTCGTTCTCCGAGAATGTATTTTACACATTTTTATACTTGGAATGTAAATCCAAACGAGAGTGAAGAAGTTCTTCGTCAAAAGCCGCGCGATGTCTTCTTGCGTGATTTTTGTGCTATTCCTCCTAGGGCTGTAAGTCCTTTTATTCAGGATTCTAAGTCTGTGTATGATTTGACCTATCAAGATAATACGCATTTATTTAATTACTCTGTAGAAGATCATGTTGGTGATGATGGCGCTACAAGGTTACGTCCTATTTTGTCAGATATTAAGCAAGATAAACTTAGTCCTAGAATACTGACAATAGATAACGGTGAGGTGTGTAATTCTTTTGCTTTGTGTATAGCCAGGTATGAGAACGGTACTGATGAATTAGTGTATGAAGAGTTTATTGAAGTAGCGCCTTATCGTGGTCATTCTGTAGATCTTGCTTGGTGTTATGATAATCTTATTATAACGTTATTACAACGATTTCATTTCTTGCATGTATGCTTTGATCGCTGGAACTCAGCGTACGCCATCAATGATTTACGTGCTAACCGGGCAGTAGATGCTCAGATATACACGCTCAGATGGGCTGACTTTGATGCGTATCGTGAAAGTATTCGTGGGATGCGTATGAAGTTCCCGATTCCTGAAGTAAATCCAGATGAGCTGTTAGCTATGCGGGACATTACACAACGTGCTAGGTTTCCAAGAGCACATTACTTATTACAAACAACTACAGTTAGTCAGTTCGGTCGTTCAGTGCCATTAAAACCAGACAACGATTCTGATGATCTATTTCGTGTGGCTGTGTTGGCGCATAGATTTGTTACTAAATATAAAGAGGACTACAAAAAATATAGTAGTTATGCGTTACGTCATCAACTATTTACACGTCATTCTGTAGGTACTTTTAGAGGAGCTAGTAGTGGTGAGTGGCGTGGTGAAGGCGCTGCTGAGCGTACAGCTACCACGTCAGGTGGGCATGTGGTTGGTTTGGCCAAGAGTGCTGCAGCAGCGCGCGGTGCTTTTGGTAGAGGTTCCGCTGGTCGAGGTAGGCGTGCTGTTGGAGGCAAAAAGTGAATATTTATAATTTTGTGTCTGATTGTGCTGCTTCTATCGTACCCGGTATGCAGTTTTCAACCAAATCGATACAGAAACTTGTCGGAACCTTGCGTTCTGCTGGGTTTTCTGATATTGTGCAGGAGAAAGACTTTACACTCGGTCGCGAGATTTTGACTACATCGTTGAGTATAAAGTCTCAGTCGCGTACCGCTAGTTTTGAGTCTGCCGTGGTGGTGGAGCCTACTAATTTGCGGGACAAGTTTTCTGAAATGATTGGTTTGATGCACAAAGGTGTTTGTCCTAGATGTAAGACTTCTATGAATCCGGTTAAACTCAGCAACTATGAACCGGCCAACTATTGTTCGAAGTGCAGAACTACACTTTGGACTGATTAGCAGGTTGTGATGTTTCGTATAAAGTATGACATGACTGAGGGCCATCTTCGTCGCGTGACTAACCGTACGCATGCGTTAGGGCGTGTACATCCAAAGAGAAATTCTAAAATACGAACTGCAGATTCATCTTCTGGTATTGCATCGCCGATGATGGCTGCTAATAGTAATAGTCAGCGTTATAGTCCAGTTTTTGATCGTGCTGAAGATCCTACCCTGGCAGAAGATTTTCTTCCTGCTGATTCTGTTACGCAGAATAAAATTTTTAGAAATCTAATGATGTTCGATGCTATTGCGGGGCCAGCAACTGAATATTGGCGTGACCTGGCGTTTTCTTCTAATGTTATTCTTAGTGGTATTAGTGATGAGTCTGTAATGCAATTTTACCAGGATGCTATTTATGCATCAGGGATTATACAGCACATACCTTTTTTACTTAGTGACTATCTTGTTTTTGGTAAATTTGTTGCTCATATGTTGATGGATGAATCAAAAGGTTATTGGACTGAAGTAATTCCACATGACCTTGATTTTTTATCAATCAAGTCAGCCATGCTGCCGAGCATGGAACCTTTAATCGATATTCAACCGACTCAAGAGCAGCGTGAATGGGCTGTTTCGGCAGATCCACGTATTGTTAGTCAGCGTCGAGAGCTTGACCCAGTGTTAGTGCGATTTATGGCGGCGGGTCGTTCTATTCCGTTGGCTCCAGAGAACACTATTTTTATGCCTAGACGTGTATTCTCAACTGATTATTTAGGCACATCATACCTGACTAGAATATTACCATTCAAGATTTATGAGAAAGCTTTATTGGATGATTCTATTGCTGGTGCACGTAGGCGTGCTGGTCCAGTTTGGCATATTAAAGTTCCGGATGATTATCCAGATGATATGATGTCCGAGATTTTAGATTTATTCTTTGCTGCCGAGGAAGATCCAATTGGCGGTAAAGTTTTGACTCGTGCTAGTGTATCGGTAGATCCTATAGGTGGAGGTTCTGCTGATTTCTGGAAGTTATCGGACGAGTGGGATTTTCTTAGTAGTGCCAAGATGCGGGCTTTGGGAGTCAGTGAGGCTTTTATGTCAGGGGAGGCGAATTGGAATACCATGGAGGTTGTGCTATCAACCTTCTTGGAGAAGATAAGAGCTATACGAGTATTGTTCACTCATACTATTTTAATCGAGAAGATGATCTATCAGTTAGCCCAGGCTCATGGTTTCGTTAAGAGGTCAGAGGCTGAGCTGTCGCATCGTATTCGTACTAGTGGTAATAAAACTTCACCAAGTTTTAGAGGTTCGCAGGAACCAGAATTCCTTATCCCGACGATCGAATGGGATAAATCACTATCACCGGTAGCTGACCGTGATTATATGGATATCTTGGCTACCTTGGATGAGCGTTTTCCGATTCCAATACGAATGTGGGCACAGACTGGTGGTTTTGATATCGATAAGGCTACTGAGTCGTTTGAGTCAGATTTAACTTTGAGAAGGCAAATATATGAGCACAAGGCTTCTATTGCAAAGTTAGCTCAGGAATATGGTTTTGATGAGTCAGGTGCTTTTTCTGGTGCAGGAGCCGGTGGTGCTGAAGATTTAGGTGGACTTGGTGGTGCCGGGGATGTGGGCGGGCTTGGTGCTGGTGAGGTTCCAGAAATTCCTCCTATGCCTGGTGAAGAAGGTGGAGCAGGGGAAACACCTGTGCCAGAAGCTCCTGCTGAAGCAGCCTCTACTGGAGCACCTGCAGCCCCTGGAGCGCTTGAGGGCTTTGGTGCAGGTTTGGCTAAGAGCCGTTTTGATGTACAGCGTCCAGTAGTTCGTCAGATTCTTGCTAATGTAAGTAAGCTAGAAGTAGTAGATGATTTGATAAAAGAGTTAGATAAGCTTCCGTTCTGGGATGTGGATGATAGTTTATTGGGAATGACTAAACGGCGTGTTGCTAAAGTTTTAGATCGTATAGATCATAGTGATCCAGATCGTGGACAGCGTAAAAAGTTGGCTGATGGTTTATTTAATTATCTTCGTAAAAAAGAAGGTTTGACTGGCGTACAAGCTAGTATGGTACAGTACTTGGCTATGCGTTTGAACTTAGTTCCTGCATTACCGTTACCGCAGGAAACGTACACGCTTATTAATAATTATTTGTTTGATAAAGTACGGGTTGCTGGTTTGAATAAACAGTTAACTAATGAGCTTACGTGGTTGTCTAAAGTATCTGAGCTGCATGGACGCAAGAAAGTACTTTCGACCGCTAATGTTTCGCAGGTGTTAAAGTTATTGCCAAAACATGAACGTGGACTGTCTGATCGTTATGTACTGACCGGCATGACTGATTTGACTAGAAATGCAAAGTATGTAAAGGTATAACCATGCATTATTCTAAGTTAATTTTGGCACAAGATGTTCCACCGGTTGTTGATTCTACCGTTATGATGGAAGAGATAGCACAGCAACCATCTTCATATTGGCGTGAGTATTTACAACCTATTATTAGTTTGATACAGTCTGAGTTACATCTTTCGTTCGTTTTAAGAGAACCCAAATTAGTAGATAAGTTTGGGTCACTTAGTTTGGGTTTTAGTATTACTGGCGAGCTGGTATTTCGTGCTGGTGATGCTAAAATTATACAATCTATTTATGGAAATTCACCAGTTTACTTTGAAGCTACTGTTGGCGCAGACGGTAAACTACACCAACCAGTTCGTGTATTTGTCAACGTAGTTGAACGCGGTGAGACGTTAACTTCAGAAGAAGCAGATCCACGCTAGTTATCTTCCTGTACAATCATCTACGATTCTAGTTAGCTTCTTATGTAGGCTTTCAGGCCGGAGCATTTCGATGCCAAATTGGAGTCGTGTATTTAACTACGAACCAGTATTTAGCCTGGCTAATTGTTATAATTTTACAGGCTGCTGTGGTGATAATGCAGGTGCAGCTTCGGCCGGTAGTATATTGAATGAGTTTCCATTATCGGTGCAGACTGTTGCACAGGCATTTTCGATTTTTACAGAGCGTTTACGTAAACGTGTAGGTGCTACAGAGGCTACAATTTCTACCAGGTCTGGTAGTTCTGATTTTACTATCGTGTTGCGGTTTGGACGCGGTGCTTATAGCACGGCAATCGTGGAGCTTACGTTGGCCGGTGGTCGTTATCCTGTTTCTTGTACTTATACTCGTGGTGTTTCTTCTGGTTCTGGTATGTTTGGTACACAGGATGATCTCTTGACTTGGTTGGTTGATCGTTTATCGAAGTAATAAACAAATGACAAACAATAAGTTAAGTTATAGAGGTTGTGCTTACATCAGAGTAGCTAAGACGCAAGATGATGTAATTGTGGATTATATAGCAGGGTTAGCTACCAGGATGGTAAAGATTAATGAGACTAATAAAGCTACTTATACCAAGATAGGGCAGCTTCAAGAGTTGTTTAATGAAATGCGAAACTATTTTAGACTTATTTCTAGTGGCTAGTAAGAGAAACCGCCAGGCAAAATTAAAACGGACAATTGGCGGTATGATAACATAAGGAGATCGCATGTCTAACACCCCTCGTGGCCATCCAGTAGATTTGATTCCTGTGTTGATGAAGTTGGAATCCCGTGCTCTACAAGGCGGCGATTCTATGTTGGAACATGATGCTAAGGTTGTGTTAGCGTCATTTACGTCAGTTGGATCTGACACTGATTATATTAAGAAATCATTACGTAAGTGCCCATGTCTTAATCTTTTGATGGAAGGTAAACAGTGGGCAGCGCGTGAGTTTGATCTATATGATGAAACGCACGATCAGTCACAAACATTCGAGTCTGGCGATGGTGTAGCAGCCAGCGTCTCGAAAAAAGGAAATAAGGAGAACGTTACCATGGCACCTAAACTTCGTAATCCGATCAATCCTGTTAGTCGTGGTCGTGAGGCTACTGAACCAAAAGAGATTGGTTTTAGTCCGCCTGAAGCACAGTCTGTTTTGGAGCACCGTCCTCCTATGTCGCCCACTGGAGAGGAAATGGCTCCTGGTTCTAGTATGAGAAGTCCTCTTGTTGTGGACCCCGACATGGTAGAGCCGGTAACCGATATGGAAGATGAGTTGCCTGCTGATATCGGTGGTGATGCTGCTGGTTGTTCTTGTGGGGATTCGTTTGACGATCCTGTGGATCTAGACGTTTCTGACGTTTCTTTTGATTCTGATGAACCAGCTGAACCATCTGAGCCTTCTGAACCATCAGAGCCGTCTGATGAGGAACCTTCTGAGCCATCTGAAAAGAAACCGACTCGTGGTAAGGATTCTTGTTCACATGGTGATCCATCTAAGGGTAAGAAGAATCCATCGAAAGACGAACCGTCGGATGATCCAAGTTTTATGCAGTATCATCGGTCGCAGAAAGGTGTGGCCGAGATCGTGGATGTTGATCCGCGTGAGGTCACGGCGGTAGAAGACGACGAGCCATCGATGCCGGTTGTCGATGAGCCTTCTGGTGAAGTGACCGACGATATGCCTGCCGATCTTTCAGGTGAAGAGCTTCCGTCTGAGGAATGTCCTCCTGGGTGCGTTCCAGCTGAAGAAGACATCGTAGATGTAGACGCAGCCGATCTTGATGAGCCCCTAGTAGAAGACCTAGAGGGTTTGGAAGGTGTTGAAGTTCTTGATTCAACCGAGGAGGAGGGTAAGAAGCGTGAGAGTGCTGTGACTCTTAAGGATGGACAGCCGGTGTACGAGCCTCTTCTTACCGATAGTGTGATCGCGACGATGGCATCGGCAGATGTTGATTTTCTTCTTTATGGAGAAGATTCAACGAACCCGCATTACGTTGTGTTGGTAAACGGCGATCCAATGGCCAAGATTGCGTTGGTTGACCAGACGCTTCCGGTAGAGCATCGTGATATGTTCTTGGACGAAAGTTATCCAGCATTCGTTCGTGAAGGCATCGAGAAGTGGGGTCTTTCAGAAACACTCAAGAGTGTGAACGCTCGTTATTATGCTGCTAAGGCGTTTACTGGTGACGTTGCTAAGCAGATGCACGCTAAAGCGTCGTCTGACATGCAGGCAGAACACCGTGTTGCTGTGGCCAAGGTGAAGGATGACCTCATCAATGTTGCCGCCATTGTGTTGGAAGGCAGCATGAAGAATTACATCCTGAACAACCCGCTTCGCGATTCGCTCGTGGCGAGCATTCGTAAGGCTGGTGCACATCCAGAAGTAGCGGTCGATATCGTTGAGAATGCTTGGCGTGAGGCTGGTGTTGACTACTTTACCAGCATCATTCAGAAGGCCGAAGAGTGGATGGGAGCACCTAGAGAGGTTTTGGCTCATCACGTCAAAGAGATCACCGGGATGGATTATCGGCACCCCGGATATAAGCGTAGTGCCGAGTCCGATGATATCCAGGAAGTGGCTCAAGATGCTGCGCAACCTGAGTCAGAGGAATTGCAGCAGTATCTTTCGACTGCATCGGTTCCAGCTAATGTTCCGATTCGTACCGCTGCAGTTCAGGTTCCAACTGGTGACTTCCGTGCCGATAAGGAGTACTGGAAGCGTTCCATGGGTTTGGTTGAGCGTGCCGCTTTTCAGGCATCTGGTAAGCCAAACAATAAGTAACTGATCACGTTCTGTACGCGGAAGCAGGAACATAAGCTCCTGCTTCCTTTAGAGAATGTGATTTTGTTGGAGCTGCTTAAAAAATGTCTAGTCTTGTAAGTCTTGCAGGTGAAAAGATAGTCCAGTATGGACGTGGTATTCATATAGGTGATTGTTTCCTTTCTCAGCAGTATGATGGTGAAAAATTTCGCAACGAACCAGCTATTATAGAAGGTCGTACTTTAGAGTCTCACAAGTCTCGTGATGGTCGTATTCGTGTAACTGGCGAAGCTCTCAGTAAAGTTGCTCAGTGTGCTTGTGGTTATTTAGACATATCATGGTTGCCGTTTGCTTCGCAGGCTTATCATACCAGTCCCAATATAGCTGATTACGTATTGGTTGATGTTCCAATAGTGGTAGCTACCTACCCAAATCGTAATATGGATGCGTTTAGCTATAAACAACTTACAACTTATCGTCCTATTATAGGTAGAATAGCTTACCAGACTTTTATTGGCAAACCAGTTCACCAAGATCATGATAACCAGTATCCAGAGCGTGCCAAGGGTGTAATTCTTGACGCTACGTTAGTGCCGTTTCGTGGTAAGTGGCACGTTAAAATTTTGAAGGGTTTTGATCGTAGTAAAGATGCTAGATTAGCTGGGTTGGTACAGAAGAAGAATCGTATTGGTCATAGTATGGGGTCGTTAGTCGAGCAGACTGAGTGTTCTTTGCCGTGGTGTCGTTTTCATAGTGATGGTCGTATTACATGTGATGACATAAAAAACGGTGCTGGTAAAGGTACTATAATACGCAGTCATCTTGTGTATGAAAATATGATGGATTTCTATTATGTAGAATCCAGTAGTGTAGAAGATCCAGCTTATCCGATTGCCATTTCAGAGAATATCTGGGGCGTTGGTTAAGGAGATTTGTCATGACGATCAATACTGTCGCGAAGGTCATTAGTTATAAAGGTGATGTTTATACACGTCACGAGGCTCACGATATAGTACCGATAAGCGATACTGGTAGTGGTCCTGAGGGTGAGTTGCTTATTGAGCGTCAGTATGACGTCGGTACTGTTGGGTTGTACTACGATACAACAGATGGGTCTTTTTTTGCTGTAGTGCAGTTGAAGGATGCTATCGTAAAAGGCCTTGGTGCGTTAATACATGAGCTTCCTGTAGAAAAAGCTAAACAGTTTTTTATTGATCTTATTAACCGTGAAGGGAGTGGGTTAGGTGGTGTAAAGGTAGATAAAGATAGGGCCCGAGAACTTGGTATTATGGAAGATGATATCGATGCAACTAAGTTTAAGAAAGTAATAGACGTTTCCGGGAAAGCTTTGCGTATTGCTCGTAGAACTCCGAAGGGTGAAATAGGAAAACCAAAAAGGCAGATGACAGTATCGCCTGATAAGAAGCCTGGTGAGATATCAACAGATTTACGTCGTCATATGAGCGATCCTTTAGCTGATTTGTTTTCTAAAGTAGGGGTTCAGCTGTACACTACAGCGGTTACGTCTGTAAAAGATAGTATTACTAAGCTTTTTAAAAAGAGTGTAGAAGAGCTTGGTAATTCTGTTAAAGATGAATTAGGCAAGAGGGGATACGAAGAGTCTTTGGAGCACATTCGTCCTTGGATGAAGGAAATTATCCAGGACGTGTCTACGTATGGTTTGAACGATGTAGTCAAGGGTCTGGATTCTGCTATTAGCGGTCTATCCGCTGAATACGTTGAGGAGCCAAAACAGGAAGGTGTTGCTGAACCTGACTTACTCGAAACTGATATTCCAGAGATTCCTGTCGAGGAAGTAAAAGAAGTAGAAACTATTCCAGAGGTTCCTACGGTAGAGGAGACTAAGACAGACGAGGAACAGGCTGTACCGACTACCCCTACCACGGCTCCTACGCCAGTTACTCCACCAACGACGCCAGCTTCTATTCCGGCTGCCAAAGCTTCCGTTAGTGTGTCACGTGATTTTGTAGTGAATCCACGTCTTAAAGCTGTGTTTGCGTCTTCTAAGCAAAAGCAGCAACTGCTTGACGATGCTAAACGTAAAATAATGGAAACTACTAAAACCCGTTTTACGTCCGTTAAGGATTAGCTGTGATACGGCGTCCTAATTTCATCCGTGTTAACGGGCATGTTTATCAGAAGGTTACGGCTTCTGGTGCACTAGAAGATATTTTTCATGATTCTTCTTATAAGCATGATGGTATACAGTTCTATGTTTATGTTTTGTTTAAAAGTTCTACTGGCGGTGGTTTAGATGGTATAGCAAAAAAAGTAAAGAAGTCAGATTTTAATAATATCATGGATAGTGACTGGCTTACACCTGAACAGAAATCACGTGCAAAAGCAGCTTACGATTTAGACGGTAGTAGTTTATGGAAGGCTGAACTGGTTGATCAGGGTTGGTTTTGGCGACAGCGTACTGTTGGTGATGGTTTAGAGCAGCGGAATAAGAAAACGTTTTCTGTTCATAATATCGATAAGGTTCAGAAGGTTTTGAACTTTATAGAAAAGTGTCGTCAAGAGGGTGGTGGTCCTGTTATTTATGCTCGCGTATCTAACAAATTAACGGGGTGAGATTTGGATTTAGAGATCACTATCGACGATGTACGCGGTTATGATACTGCTGTTAAATCGCAGTTGAGTGGCCGTGATGTAGATCAGTATTACGGTGGTTTATATTTGTTTATTGATAGCTGGGCCGGTGGTGGTCAAACTTACGATACTGCTTACAAGCTTTCGGAGAAATTTGATCTTGGTTTGGGTTCTTCTGTTGAAGCGCTTGAGTCTAAGTTCGATAAGCCTTATAAGGCACTGGAAGAGATTGATTATCTTTTATCGCATTCATTGTTGGTACGAATCAACAATCTCAGTGAGTTGGTAAAAATTGGTGGATCTTATTCTACAGGGTGGAACGGTTTGGAGTATGGGCTTACTTTTGTGGCCGATACTGTTGCGGTAAAAGCGTTGATAGCCGAGACAAAGTTAAAGAGTTCATCAGTTGTAACTGCTAAAGCTGCTACTGGTTATTTTGCTCAGTGTTTTCGTACTGCTATTGAATTCATAAAGCAGGTAGATTTTGGTCATGTAGCAGGACAGGGTCTTCATTTATTGGACTTGGCGGCCAAGACTTTAGAACGTTGTGGTGTTCAGTCTGAAGAACTGTTGCTTGCTATTAAGGTTTTTAGTTCAGATCTTGAGCATGCACGACAGTTAGTGTATGGACCTTCTGGTGTTGATTCTAATAAAGGCGTACTCAATGATTTGATTGATAAGTTAGATCTGCTTAATGGTAAAGACTCAAGTTTTAATCATTTGGAGAGGAGTCCAGTCATGACTGCAAGGTTTGTTGTATATGCTGGTGTTATGTATGAGCGTGCTGAGCAGGTTATTAATCTTCCTGCAAATTTTATTTCTGTTTCTGGGGAGGTTTACGAACGGGTTGACGAAAATCCTGCTAGTTTTCATGTAGCTTATCATGAGCCAAAAGAAATGAAGGGTGTAGAAAAGTGTCGAGCCGATAGCATAGATGATAACCGTTCAATGGCGGAGCAGAAATGGTGTGTATATGATTCTAAAGGCCGTCTTAAAAAGCGTTGTAGGAATAAGAAAGAGGCACTCGATCATAAGGTATTTTTGATCCGTATGTATTGGACTAAAGGTAAAGGTAAAAACAGTGGAAATCGTCCTAACAA
>Ga0315293_10004593_pt1 | contig 13037 bp, 14 predicted proteins | sample YL17G13_20_MG_FD_203071 | JGI IMG/M metagenome (GOLD analysis project Ga0315293, IMG submission 203071) | Sediment microbial communities from Yellowstone Lake, YNP, Wyoming, USA - YL17G13_20 | ecosystem: Environmental > Aquatic > Freshwater > Lake > Sediment | place: USA: Wyoming | collected... | reverse complement strand
TTGGTGTGGTTACAAATGATTTTAATGAGGATGATATTAATAAAGTAGCATATACAAAATTTGAGCCAAGAAATGTAATTTTAAATAAATATTCAATCGAGTCAATGAATAATAAATGGATAAGTTTGATTGATAGTTGTTTATAATAAACCAAAATCCAAAAAAAATATTTTATAGTATAAAATATAAATGAATAAATCATATATTAGTAATTCTCAAACAGAAAAAATATCTATCAGTATGGAAGATTTTTATTCTCAAGTAAAATTATATATAAAAGATGATGATATTAAATATATAGTTGATGCTGGAAGTCTTAATGGAGGCGATGCAATTTTTTTTAAAAATAAATATATGAATGCAAATTCATATGCAATAGAAGGATTGCCTGATAATTATGAAAAATTTCTTAAAAATAATACACAAATTACTCCAATAAATACAGTTATTGCAAATTATGATGGATATATTAAATATTATCAAAAAGATATTAATGGTATTCATGGTATTTATAATAGGGGTGATAATTATGGAAAAACGACATTAACATTACCATGTTATAAACTTTCAACAATTATGAAAAAATATAATATACCGAATATTGATATATTAAAAATAGATGTTGAAGGAGCAACATATGATTTATTATTAAGTTTAGAAGAAAATTTATCAAATATTAAAATAATGCATATTGAAACAGAAACCTACCCATTTTTTGAAGGACAAACACTTCATGATGATGTATGTTTATTTTTAATAAAGAATAATTTTATTTTAATAGATATTACATTTTGTGAGATTACACCTAATAATTATCAATCTGATTCAGTTTGGATAAATAAGAATATATATTAGCAGTTCATTCATATTTTTTAATAGTTGATAAAAAATCTGTTATGAAAAATTATTTATTTTGTATAGTATTTGAATAATGCAATATGTTTAATCCATTCAATAATTTTATTTTGTAAAATTATGAAGAAAACAGTTGTAACTATTACTGGAATTCGCCCCGATTTTATTCGAATGGCTTTTGTTTTTAAGGAATTAGATAAACACTTTAATCATGTATTAGTCCATACTGGACAGCATTATGATAATAAATTATCCGATGTTTTTTTTAAACAATTAGACATTCGCACTCCAGATCATATACTTGCATCAGGGAAGAGTTCATCAAATCATTTTGAACAATTAGCATATTTAAGTGTAGAGGTTCCCAAATTATTTGAAAAACATAATATTCAGCCGGACTTGATACTTTTTTTGGGAGATTCTAATTCAGCCGCTGTATCTCTCCCTCTTAAAAAAGCAGGATATAAAATTGGACACATTGAAGCAGGAATGCGCTCATATGATAAGCGCATGTTAGAAGAAATAAACCGAACTGTTTGCGATCATTGCAGTGACATTTTATTTGTTTATCACGAAGATTATAAGCAGCAAATATTTCAGGAAAACATAAAGAAAAATGTTTTCGTTGTTGGAAACACAATTGTAGAACCATTGCGACTATTTGAGGAAAAAATAAGAAAAGAATCGAAGAAGAATAATATGATTCTCATGGATATTCACCGCCCAGAGAATTTTAATTTCAAGGATAGACTAGAAAATGTTATAGACTTTGCCAATCTATGCATTGAAAAATATAATTTGCCAGTGAAAATATTGTATTTTAAGAGATTGCAAGATAAATTGACTGAATTTAGCATAAATTTGGGGAAAGTGGAAATGACTGAATTATTGCCCTATGAAGAATATTTGACGACAGTTTACAATTCAAAATTCATAATCAGTGATAGTGGAACTGGACAAGAAGAGCCGGCATTATTGGGAACTCAGGTTGTAGTCCCTCGTGATTTTACGGAGAGACCCCAGAGCTATGAAAATAATTGCAGCGTGAAATTATCAGTTGGCAATGGTCAAACGAATTTTGAGGAGGTATTTACATGGCTAGAGAGTGATAAGAAAATGGGGACTGAATGGCTAGGGAATGGGAATACAAGTAAAGAAATTATTGGACATATTCTTGAATTTTTGAATTAAAAATATTATAAATATTATAAATATGGATTCTGTTTTATCACAAATTAGAGTTGATCCGCAAGAATATAAGTCAAAATTTCCTTACCCTTATGGAGCTCAAGATAATTTTTTAGAAGAAAATTTCGCAAAAAGTCTTCAGCAAGAAATATTGGATATTAAAAAAGAAGATTGGGACCGATATGATAATCCATTTGAGCAAAAATATACATTAAGGGATAAATATAATTTTCCTCCATTTCTAGTTAAACTTTTTGACGAATTAACTACTGAAAAATTTGTGAATCAGTTGTCTGAAGTAGTTGGTCATAAGCTTATTCTCGATTCAACGCGAAATTTTTGGGGGGTTCATATTTATGAGCCAGGTGATAAATTAGATATTCACGTAGATGCTGGATATCATCCAACTTTGAAATTAAAAAAGCAGACAACTCTAGGAATATATTTGAGCTATGAATGGAAAGAAGAATATGGTTGTGCACTGGAGATTTGGCGCGGAGACAATTGTGCAAAAGATGACGCAAAAATACATGAAAAAATAGCTAGCATTGCTCCAATATTTAATCGATTAATTCTTTTTAATTGCAATGATTATGCTTGGCATGGTAATCCAGAGCCATCACGCGGAAGCCCAGAAAGTCGCCGAATTTTTATAACAATATCGTATTTAAGCAAGAATTTCAGTGATGACAATAAGAAAGTTAAGGCATTTTTTGTTCCTAGACCGAATGATCCAGAAGATAAAGAGAAAGATAGGCTAAGATTTTTAAGAGCGGACCCTGAAAAATATAAAGAAATATATAGAATGCACGATGAAGCAAAAATGTAGGTAGCCCCTTTTCGCCACGGAGTGGCGAAAAGGGGCTTTTTATAATAGTCTCAATTTATTCAAATATTCAAATAACTCATCTTTTGTAAGTGGATTTATTTTACTATTATAATTATGCACATCATCCAGAAGCAATAAATTCTGATAAGGTGGTTTAATATGCATATATCCATTATCTTTTTTAATCAATCTCATAGCTTGAGTTTCTGATATTAGAGACTCCAACATTTTCTCTCCAGGGCGCAATCCAGTAACTTTAACTGGTTTATTGTATTTTTCTGAAAAAATTTGCATCAAATCAGATAACCGAAGAGAAATTAATTTTGGTATTATAGTATCACCTGATTCTCCAAATTCAGCGGCATATTCAATGAGTTCTACACTTTGCTCCAATGTCATTACAAAACGGGTCATATCTTCATGAGTCAATGTAAATTCCTTCACATCTGGATCATTCCCTTTTTCATGCAATATTGGAATAATACTACCTCGTGAATTAAGAACATTCCCATATCGAATATTCACAAATTTTCGATTTGAAACATAAAGTGATTTTTCTACAATTGCACTCTCTGCTAATGCTTTTGCCATACCATATACATTTGTTGGCTCACATGCTTTATCAGTACTAACCATAACAACCACTTCTAGATTTTTCAGTCTATCATTATTTTTTTCCACTGCATTTACAACATTAATTGGACCAATTGAGTTTGTTTTGATGCATTCATCAATAGCGTATTCACATCTGTCAATATGTTTAAGAGCTGCCATTATTATAATAATATGGGGCTGCTCTCGTAAAATTGCGCTGGCTACATTTTGATAATCGCGGATATCTCCAATAATAAACTTTAAATTATCAGTTTTATATTTGAGACTCATACTCCAATGTTTGCATTCATCTCTAGAATAATTTGTAATTTGATTATTAGAAATATTCTTTTCAATAAATTTATTACCTAGTGAACCAGAACCTCCAAATAATAGTATTTTTTTATTATAGAACATAATGATATAAAATATATTTTTTTTATATTTTTTTCATATTTTTTATATTAATTTTATATTAATTTTATATTAATTTTTTTTACATTTTTTGGTATTTTTTTATTTGATGAATTTAAGCAATAACCTTTCTTCCAACATTTATAAAATGTAAAAACTTTTGTTTTTAATAAATTTTCTGGAATTATAAATTTGACATTAACATTTTTATTAAGATTTAATATTTGATTATATAATTCATCTTGTTTTTGGTCTAAACTATTTGCATTTTTAAATTGAATTATTACTTCTTTAACTTCTTTACTTATATTATTATCTTTGATGACATAAATTAATTTTTCAATTAATGATTTATTTGGATTTATATTATTTATATCAAATTTATTTATAAATTTTCTTGTATCAGGGGCACCATTATACCAATGTATTCCAAATGTATTTTCTGAAATTATACTATTCGATTTATGATATATATAATCTAATTGGTTCCAAAGATATGGATAAATCAAATTATTATCTAAAATTTTTAGGTTTTCTTTTATATTTGTATCTAAATTATTATATTCTTTTATCCAAATATTTGGACCAATTTTTTGATAATTATCTAAAGTTTTATTTTTTATAATTTCTAAAGAACCTTTATATAATTTCTCTAAAAAGAAAGATTTTGGAATACTTGCTAAAAATCCAGTTGGTATAGTTTCTGCATAAATAAAAATAAATGATTCTATATTTTCTTTAAAAAAGAAATCTGGAATTGGTTTTATAAATAATACATCCATATCAAACCATATTCCTCCATGTTCGTATAATTTGGCAATTCGTGTAAAGTCTGCTTTAAAAATAATAGAAATATTATTATCTAAATCATATTCTTTCTGAAAATTAATAGGTCTTAAAAATATTTTATTTGGATTAACTTCTACAAGTTTTGATAATGGTATTTTTTTCTTTATATCAATTGAATGTTCATGTGTATTCCATTCTCTCAAAATATTTTTTGGATTTTCATCAGTATAAATAATAATATCTAATTCTGGATTATATTTATGTAAAGAATAAATTGTTAAATAATGTAATTCAGATAATTGGTCCCCTTCCCAATAAGTAAAAACTATTTTTGGAATCATGTTATAATATTATATTATAATTTTTATATTCTTCTTCAATTGTTTCTCTCATTATTATTTTTACTGATTTAATAGAAGAAGGTATTTGTATAGATGAATTACCAAATAAATAACCTTTTTTCCAACATTTTATAAATGTTATATTATTAGATTTATAATCTTTTTTATTAAGAAAAATTGTTATTGTTATTTTGGAATTTTTATTGGCTATTTCAATTATTTGATTTTGTAATTTTTCAATATTTTTTGAGTTTAAAATTACTGCAATATTGTAGAAATCTTCTTGTAAAATATCTGTTAGTATATTATTATATTTATCCATGCAATTTTTATTAATTAATTCATAATATTTTTTAATTTTAAATGATTTATTTTGATAATCTTGAATATTTATGATATAATTAACAATATCATTTACATCATTAAATTTTAATATTGAATATTCTACCGGTGTTTTTGGGACATCTTTATTAAAATATTCATAAATAATTGGGATACAACCTGCACTACCAGCTTCCATAATTGCACAATGGAAAGATTCATAAATAGATGCACATAATAAGAATCCAATTTGATTATAAAAAGATTGCATATCTCCACCACCATTAATAGTATGATGATGAAAGATGATGTGTTCTGGATATTTTTGATAAAAAGTATTTAATTTTTCAATTGATTTTTTATAAAGAATTAGTGATTCTTGTTCAGAAAGAAATGGATTTTTAGAATATTTCTTTATTTCACCACTTTTAATATGTAATTTATAAGATGGGTCAATTTTATATATTTTTTCATATATATCAAGTATTTTATCGATGCCTTTATTTGTTAATGAATTAATCCCAACAATACCTAAATTTTTTTGACGTTTTTTAAGATTTTGATTTGAATATTCATTAAATAAAATGGGAATTGTTATTAGTTTTGATTCAGGAATATAATAATTTTGAATTAATTTATATTTAAACCAGTCATTTACAAGAATCAGTTTGTTTATATTTAAGAAATTAGTGGACCGAATATAAATATTTTCCTCATAAAAATATTCATAACTATGTAATCTGCATATAAGTTTGAACTTTTTATTTGGAACATGTGATAATAAACATGCTGGAGATAATAACCATTCAACCCATACAATTTGATTGTCTCCAATAATTTCTAATAATTCAGATGTATTTTTTATTTTTAAGTTAGATTTTAATAATTCATTTGTTGAAAGTATTATTTCATAAGTTGTTATATCATATTTGTTAATATCTAAATTATTTATAATATTTGTTAAAAAATGAAAATTATGACTAATAAATATTATTTTTATTTTTTCATACATTTATGTAAATAAGAAATATTTTTTCGTTAAAAACAAAAAATAAGTTTCTATAAATATTCTAATGGAATTTACACCTACATTATTGTGGTCTCAAACTTATCAAGATATTCAAATTGAAATAAATTTGCCAAGTATTTCAAATGAAATAGTAAAATGTGAAAATAATATTTTCCATTTTGAATGTTTTTCTTCTAATAAGAAATATTTGATTGATTTTGAATTAGAAAGTGAAATTAATGGGGATATTATCTCAAATAAAACAGACAAAAAATTAGTAGTTCAACTTGAGAAAAAAGAAAAAGGAGAGAAATGGGATTTTTTGACAAAAAAAAGAGGAATTTATAAAAATAATATAAAGATAAATTGGGATAAATGGGAAGATAGTGAAAATGAAGATGAAAATGAAGTAAAAGATATAGATATGGGAGGAATGGGTGGAATGGGTGGAATGGGTGGAATGGGAGGAATGGGTGGAATGGGAGGAATGGGTGGAATGGGAGGAATGGGTGGAATGGGTGGAATGGGTGGAATGGATATGAATATGTTACAAGAAATGATGGCAAATATGGGTAATGATGGTGAAGACGGTGAAGACGGTGAAGACGGTGAAAACGGTGAAGATGGTGAAGACGGTGAAGACGGTGAAAACGGTGAAGATGGTGAAGACGGTGAAAACGGTGAAGATGGTGAAGACGGTGAAGACGGTGAAAACGGTGAAGACGGTGAAAACGGTGAAAACGGTGAAGACGGTAGTTAAAATTTAAAAAATTGACAAAAACATTCACAAATTTTAGATAAATAAGTTTTTTAAATGAATAAAAAATATATTAATTTTATATTCATTATGAGAGTATTAATAACAGGAGGTTGTGGATTTATTGGGTCAAATATTGTTGAATATTTTTTAGAAAATAAGTTATTTGAATCAATCACAATTATTGATAATTTATCAACTGGATTTATGCAAAATATTCAGCATCTTCTTGACAAATACATAAATCTTAAATTCTTAGAGGCTGATATACAAGATATTGAAGTTTGCCGTAATATAACTAAAAATATTGATGCAATTTGTCATCAAGCTGCAACAGGTTCAGTTCCCCGTTCTATAGATAACCCAATTTTTTATCATAAAAATAATGTAGATGGATTTTTTAATTTAATTATTTCTGCAAAAGAAAATGGTTGTAAACGATTTGTTTATGCATCTTCATCATCAGTTTATGGAGATGAGAATTCTTTACCAAAAATAGAGGAAAAAATAGGCAGTGTTTTATCGCCTTATGCAGCTACGAAAAAAATAAATGAGATATACGCCAATGTATTTCATAAATGTTATGGGATGGAAATTATTGGATTGCGATATTTTAATGTATTTGGTGAAAAACAGAATCCTAATGGAGAGTATGCAGCAGTTATTCCAAAATTTATAGATTATGTTAAGAATGGAAAAAGCCCAATAATATATGGGGATGGATCTTTTTCTCGTGATTTTACGTACGTAAAAAATGTTGTTCTCGCTAATTATTTAGCACTTACAACTACAAATCCAGAATGTTTTGGAGAAATTTTTAATATAGGAGCAGGTGGTAGAATAACTATCAATGATATTTTTTATAAAATTTGTAAAATAATTGGAAAAAATATTACGCCAAATTATCAGCCCAGTAGAAAAGGTGATATCCCACATAGTAATGCATCAATTGAGAAAGCTAATCGTATGTTGGGATATATACCAGAATATGATTTTGAAGAGGGATTACAGCGCACAATTCTTAATTTTGCTAAGTGAAATTAAGAATTGGACTTAAAAAAATTGGAATAAATTGGAATAATAAAATGGCAACATTACTTTATGAAAATAGTTCAAATAATTACAAATCCCTTGTTTATTTTATACAAGGGTCAATCCAAAGGTATATTTTACGATTTGATATTAGCCTGACAAAAGGAAAAGATACTCGGGTACTATTATTAGGAACAGATAAAAGATGGATTTTGATGATGGAAGATAAATTTTATGAAAGAGAAGATAATATGCCAAATAAAGTGCAACAAGAAAAAATACTATTAGGGGAATTTACGAAAGAAATTGCTGAATTACAAAATCAGCAAATGAAAGAAGCTAGAAGAAATGAGAAATTACAGTATTATTTTACAAGTTTAGATAAAATCATGTAGAATTTCTAGTGAAATATTTTTTAGATTCTTGCGGTAATTGTGGGTTGAATAACATGACCCACATATAGACTCATATGAAGAATATATTTTTATATAATTGCTAGACATATTTTCTGGATTTTCATGATGAATTAAATAATAGGTAAGTTTCTTATTTATTTTTTTATATAGGATATTGGAATACTCCAGAATTGGAGCAATTGAAAAATAGATGATTGAATTGCGAATACGTTGGCAAAATTCATATACAATAAGGTCCGTGAATATGCAATTTTTATAGTGAGACGAAATTATTGTTTTCTCTGACATCATCATTTTTTTTATAATATCGCTAATCTGAGTACTATTAAAAAAACCATTCAGTATTTTTTCAGTAATTTCATCAATATATATTTTTTTTTTACCAATTGAGAATGGTATATTTTTTATTGGAGACAATTCAATCTTTTTGTCAAATAAGAATGTAATAAAAAAAAGGTTATTTTTCTCAAAGAATTTTATTTTACCATAAGGAATTTTTAAAGAAACTATATTATTGTCAAAATATTCGATATGTTTGTCAAATATTGGGAGCAATTGTTGCGTAAATGGAATATAATAAATATTTAGCGGTTCTTTGCATAAATACATCTCTTCTAATAAAGAATCTATCGAGCCATTTTTTTGTATTTTTCGGTCCATATGACGGTCCATATAACGGTCCGTCATACATGCATCATAATCTATATCTTCATGTAGGCTATAACGACGGTCTCTTTTTATAGTTTCAGTAGATTTTATTTTATAAGTATTATAAAACCATTTTCGATAATTGGAAGTAGATGTGTAGGCTATATTTTGAAATAAAATAGCAATAATTCCTTCGATTGGAAGAGTTAGTTGTGGTTTTATTGTAGTTGTTGGTGTTTTATTTTTACAACATAAATATAATATATTCTCCATTTTTATTTATAATCTATAATAATATTATAAATGTATAAGTGCAATCAATATCCTGTACGAAAACTAATTTTAGTAGGAGATAAAGTGGAAGAAATATTTTTATATAAATCTCCAACAAATGGTGTTGCTCCTCCAATGGAGAGTTCTATAATATCAAATAAGCAGGACGGAAAAAATAATAGAGATGAAAAAAAGAATCCATGAAGTAAGTTTTAAATTTTTAGGAATACCGGAAATATTTTGAGTATTATTGACAAATTGAGTTGAATTATTAAAATCATTATTATTATTAAAATTTTTCATTTAATTTAATTTAGAAAATATTTATACTAAATTTGTATAAATATTTATTTACAATGTAAATAAAATATATAGGTATAAAAATCAAAGATTTTTATTTGTATAAAAATCAATGATTTTTTTTGCATAAAAATCAAAGATTTTTATTTGTATAAATATTTATTTTAATTTCGTTTCGATAGTAATGGAAGAGCCAAGCATAAATATTTATTTAGAAGCCAAAAATGAATACACAAAACGGTTGACTACATCTCTTATACCTCTTTTATTTGAGGGATTTAGTGCTTTATATGATGATGCATGTTTATTTAAAGAACAAACCAGAGACCCAAGATACGATGATTATAGTGAACTACAACTTTTTCAGGATTATCTCAAAAAAATTCCAAAATGGAATAATGATTTGATTGAGCAAGAATATGATAGAATAGTACAAAAATCTAAATGTAAATATTTAGATGAATTATTATGGGCAGTTATTTTCTCGAATATTAAAGTATTGTCAGTAATTCGAAGTAAAAATCCTAGAAATAATGTGGAACATGAATATATTTCTCTGAAGGATTTTATCCATAAATGCTATAAAGAATGTTCAAGAGAGCTCTATAGTTCTGACAATGTTATTTTATTTGATAAAGAAAATGTTAGTGTATTGGAGCGAAGTAAAAATATTCGTGATGTAAAGAAAATTATAGAGAAGGGAATATTGGAATCTATTAGCGAATCACTTCCATATAAACAAATTATCCGTACATATATTGGAAAAATACCAGCAGATTATGAAGAAGATACTGAAAATAGTTTGTCTAATCCGCATTTTGAGGCAAATTCATTTATGAAATTCTTGGGTAAAAACAAGAAATCATTTATGGCGGCAAAGACTCCAACGCAAACAGAAACCCAATCAGAAAACCAATCAGAAACTCAAGAAGAAACACAAGAAGTTCAAGAAGATACAAAGACGGAAACACAAGAAGTCCAAGAAGATACCAAAACTGAGATTCAAGAAGAAGCCCAAGAAGAGACACAAGCTAAAGCAAATAAATATCAAAATATTGACTCTCAAGATGATGTAAAAGAAGCATCTATTGTATCTCATCATTCGGTAAAAGAAGCATCTATTGTATCTCATCATTCGGTAAAAGAAGCATCTAATGTACAGCATCATTCTGATAAAGAAGCATCTAATGTACAGCATCATTCTGATAAAGAAGCATCTATTGTAAGCCATGTTTCAGATAAAAATTATAAAGAGATACACCAGCGCCAAAATGTTATTGATATGAGTACTGATACAGATTTGGCACAAGAAGATGTTAAAATAGTTGTGCCACATTCTCGTCATCATTCTAGCCATCATTCTAGTCATCATTCAAGTCACAAATCTAAACCAAATTTTATGAAAGATGGTCCTAAATATGAAGAAGAATTGTGAAAAAAATTGATGCAATATATCATCATTTTTTAAGTTTGTTTATCAAAAGATAAAGATATGTCTGCCTTAGATTCTGCTTCAAATGCAGCTAGATTCAGAACCTTGCTTAATACACATATCACAAGATTTAGTGATAGGTTTTCTTCCAAAATATCTAGATGGTTTGAATACATGGTACTACATAGTGGGATACCAGCTAATTATCTTGACATGCTCATTGTTTTCAGAGTGTTGTTTGAAACATTTTCCTTTAAGGTCGATTATTGGACTTGTTCAGTTTCACCACCGAGTTTTCATTCAATCTTCTGGATCATTCCAGGACACAAGGGCAAATTACAATTTTTGCAAACAGTTTTGAAATATATGTGCAAGACTTGTTGCCATTGCGAAGCACTTTTTGATGTTTTTGCTGAGAATATGCATCCCTTCATGCGAAGAGAGCATGAAAATGCTTTAAGTTGCAGACGGGGGTCTCCAAATAATTACTGGAAATATTTTTTCCAGAAATCAATGATGATGATTCGAATTTTCCAGCACAATAATTTTCCATCAGTCAGTTGTGGTAAAGTAGTTTTACTTTGTCCAGGTTTTCAAAAAACAGTTGAGGAGAAAATGGAGCAAAAACACGGCTTCAAATTTGATTGGGAACGCCACAAGTACTTGCAAAAGTATTTTAACAACATCAATCAAGAGTCAAATGATTTTCATTCAAATGCAATACGACGCCTTTTTGAAGCGGACCTAAACTTTTTTTCAACATGGAACAATGATTTGAATGCATTTTTTCATCGTAGTTATCAGTTTCCAAAAACTGTAACCACAAGATGGAGAACCAAGGAAAAAAAGATAGTAACAGACACGATGCGAATCATCATTCATTTTGATAGTATGTATTCAAAAAATACAGAGGAGTATTGGATTCGCTTGATGAGCCGGGGTTGCCCGGAATTTTTGGCTGAATTTCGGAAACATTCTATCGGAGATGATACTATTAGTTGGATATTTTACTGGTATTTTCACAAGTTAGAGTTTCCTTCTAGTATGTCATTCAATGACATTATGAGTGATCTTGTTCAGCACGGAAAAATGTCTTTTCCTTCCCCTCAACCGCCAAAAATCTTTTCAGATAATAACGGTTCAAGAAGAAAAAATTGTTCTTTGGTAAGTTCTCCATGTATTCCAGTAAATTTTCTACTTGAAATCTGTTTGATTATGGATTCTCCACCTGATGTTCCACCTTCTGCAAAAGTTCTTGCAAAATCATTTCGTCGGAAACTTGCTTCACAAAAAGGAAATCAAATAATCTGCGAAGTTTTGTTTGAGAGTCTTTTTCGTCCGATCAATCTCAAATTTTTTGTCGGGTTTGTGAAGATAAATTATCGAAATCTTTTCGCAATTAATACATTGGAACGCAAATATGCATTGGAAAAGCAAAATCCAGTTTTACGCAAATTTTTGAGTAGATGTCTAGATTTAAAATACCTGCTTCGATTGAAAAATGTGCAATTCTGGAAAATATTGATTAGAAAGATGGTTTCCAATCGTTAGAGATTTAACAATTCGTTTATAACTATATTTTTTTTACTAATTGTCATTTAATAAATGGCAATAAATTGGAAAAACCCCATTATTTTTGGAGTTATTGTAGGAATAGTATTATGTATCTTTCTTTTTATCCATGACAAACTATTTCGTAAAAAGGAAGAGAAGAGTGGATTTAGTGTATATTTAAAATTATTTGTAGCCGGATTTTTCGCGAGTGCCCCATTAGTTTGGCTGTTTTTTAATAGAGACCTTCGTTTTTCATCATCTTCACATGTGATTGAACAGAAAGGG
>Ga0315293_10004589_pt1 | contig 13048 bp, 10 predicted proteins | sample YL17G13_20_MG_FD_203071 | JGI IMG/M metagenome (GOLD analysis project Ga0315293, IMG submission 203071) | Sediment microbial communities from Yellowstone Lake, YNP, Wyoming, USA - YL17G13_20 | ecosystem: Environmental > Aquatic > Freshwater > Lake > Sediment | place: USA: Wyoming | collected... | reverse complement strand
AAGCCGATCTCCTCCCGCAATACGCAACCATCCCGATCGCCTTTCGGGTGGAATCCATCTTCCAGGTCGAGTTGGTTGGCCAGGGGCTGGGCGGCATCCAATTGCGCGAGGCAAAGGTCGCGCCTTATATCAAGGATTACGACGCGCTGCCGGACGGCGGTCCGCTCGAATGGCCAAAGCAGTTCGATATCCGCAACTGGGGCATCCTAATGGCGGAAGAGGCGGGCAAATACGTCGGCGGCGCGGCTGCCGCCAGTTGAGGGTCGAGACGCAAAACGTCAACGTGGCAGCCTGTCGTTTTTACGCCAGCCAGGGCTGCGAACTCGGCGCCATCCACCGCTACGGCTACGCCGCTCGTCCGCAGGTCGGGCACGAAGCCCTGCTTTTGTGGTATCTTACTTTATGATGTCATCTCATTTGGGGATGATATAATCCCGCCATGGAAAATTCCGCCCCATTCTTTCAGCGCCCCTTGATTTACGGTTTACTATTGCCCGTGGTTTTCGTCCTCGGCATCGTCGCCGGTTACCTGCTGTGGGGACGTACGCCCCCCACAACCGCCACAGCCGACTCTCCTGCCACCCTTGCCACGCCGACCGTGCAGGTCAGACGCTACGATGTATCCGTGGACGACGACCCCTTCATCGGTCCTGAGAACGCGCCAGTTACAATCATCGAGTTCAGCGATTATCAATGCCGCTACTGTAAAAAATGGCACGACGAGGTACTGGATCGGATGATGGCCAATTACCCCGACCAGATCCGCTTCGTGTACCGCGATTTTCCGCTCATAAGCATACATCCTGGCGCCGCGCCCGCCGCGGAGGCCGCCGACTGCGCCGGTGAACAAGGCTCCTATTGGCCTTTCTATCAGGCCCTGTTCAGCATGAAGTACGACCTGACGACAGAAGCCTACCAGCAATATGCAGCCGAGCTGGGGCTGGATACGCAAGCCTTCGCCGAATGCCTGACAGACCGGCGCTATGAGTCCGAGGTGATGGGAGATTACAACTACGCCGTGAACCTGGGCGTCAGCTCTACGCCGACGTTCTTCATCAACGGCATCCCCATCGTCGGCGCACAACCCTACGATGTGTTCAAACAGATCATTGATCAGGAACTGGCTGGGGAAATTCCATGAAAAAATTCGTTGCCGTCGCCGGGAACATCGGCGTGGGCAAGTCCACGCTGGTCGAGATGTTATGCCAAAAACTGGGCTGGACGCCGTTCTTCGAGCCGGTGGCCGAGAATCCCTACCTGGCCGACTTCTACCGCGACATGCAGACCTGGGCTTTTCACTCGCAGATCTTCTTCCTGACCCATCGCCTGCGCGCCCATCATCAACTGGCCCTCTACCCCTCCTCGGCCATCCAGGATCGCTGTGTGTACGAAGACGCCGAGATCTTCGCCCACAACCTCTTCCTGCAGGGACACATCCGCCCGCGCGACTACGAGACTTACCGTGAGCTATACCGCACCCTTGTCGAGTTCCTGCCCCCGCCCGACCTGGTCATTTACCTGCGCGCCTCCGTCCCGACCCTGGTTCAACGCATCGCCCGCCGTGGACGCGAATACGAGCGCACCATCCCGAACGATTACCTGTCCAGCCTGAATAACCTGTACGAATCCTGGATAGACAACTTCACCCTCTGCCCGGTGCTGACCGTCCCCTCCGACGACATGGATTACGTCGCCCATCCCGGACACCTGAGCCTGATCGCCGATAAGGTGCAGGAGAAGTTGACCGGCAAGGAGGAGGTCATCTTCGACCCGGAGGAAGTGGCGCGGGCAGCCTCCGATTAATGTGATATAGAGATTGTCAAACAGTCATGCTGAGCATAGCGAAGCATCTCCTTGGTTATTGGGAGACCCTTCGCTCCGCTCCCTGGCCTAGCCCGCCAGGGCAGGCAGGGTGACAGGCTCTTTTTTATACAGCCCCTACTTTTTACTGGATAAACATTCCCCATTTGAAGCGGCTTTCCAGCCAGAACTCTTTGCCTTCCCCCCATAACTCCCTATTCCATATCGCTGTCCGCGATTCACCACACTCGGCTTGAACGAGGCTCGCTGGAACAGTATCGGCCAGCGGACAACTCTCCGGCACAGATTGTCCTCCCGGCGCGCTGGATGGCGTCGGCGTGAGGTAGCCGGATTCGGCTCGGGCGTTGGGGCGGCCCGGGGTCGGGCGGCAGGCGAAGGTCCAGAACCCGTTCCCGCCCGGAAGGCGGCACCAGCTAATGTCGGCCGCCTCCACAACCCCGTAAGTGTAAGCATCCACGATCTGCCCACCAGGCTTCAGCAGGCGCACCGTACCGCCGCCATCTCTGAGGGCTATGCCGGTATCGGCGTGGAAGAAGCGGGCGATGGCGCGTGGTTCCAGGATCACGTCCGGCAGCGTGTACGGGCTGGAACCGCCGTCGGCATTGTCCAATTTCCAATTCAACAAGCTGACCGCCTCCACTCCCAGGTTTATTATTTCGATGTACTCGTCGCCGACGTTGGCTGTGCCGTCGCCGTTCCAATCGCTGCGCGGGTGCGGCAGGAATTCATTGATGACCACCACGCCTGGGATAGGTGTGCTGGTGCTGGTGGGCGTGCCCGTCGGCGTCCGGGTGGGTGTGCTCGTGGGCGTACTCAGCACCACACCCGGACACATGGATAAGGGGCTGGATTTATTCTGGGGAGCAGAAGGGGAAATGAGCGAGAAATCGGCCGCGTTGTTGTTCACATCATAGCAGCCGCTAGCGGCGCCAATGGGGTTGCGGGCGTAACTCTCGTCGCTGCTTCCAGATAGGGGTATCAACGGCGTTCCTTCGCGGTATTGCGTCGAGATACACATGCCGGCTTGATCAATAACATCCCCCTCAGCATTCACCAGGGCAATGCCGCCGTCGTCAGAGATCGAGGTAGAAAAAGTTTGGTCAGCAGTGATGGTGAGGCTGCTGCTGTTTGCCGCGACCAGGTAATGGCCTCCGGGCTGTAATACCACGCCCGTTGCTACTTTGACCAAAGTGGAGATGCTGGTACCACAACCACTTGATATTGTAATCATCCAGCCGCCAATATTCACCGCCGCGCCGCTCGGGTTGAAAAGCTCGACGAACTCGTCGCTCGTGCCATTAGGTCCGCGCGTGCGGAATTCGCTGATGACCAGGTAGGCTGGCGCGATCGGCGTGACCGTGGCCATGTTCCTCGGCGTAGCTGAGTTCGTCGGCGTAGCTGAGTTCGTCGGCGTTGCAGTTTCCGAACCAGCACATATTGTCACCGGGCTGGACGAATTTTGCGGATCGCTAGGAGAAAGTAGGGAAAAGTCAGCCGAATTGTCATTGGTGTCGAAACAGCTGCCAGATGCGCCTCCAGGCTTACGCTCATAGCCACGATCTTCATCCGTGCCCAATGGCGTCAGGGTAGTGCCTTCCCGATATATTGAGCCGCTGCTAAGCCCAACCTGATCGGCAATGGTTATGCCATCTGCCTCAACCAGGGCAATGCCACCATCATCGGTTACTTCTGACGAAAGCAGCGCTCCGGATTCTCCCATCACTGAACCGCTGTAGGAATTACCGACAATCAAATAATGTCTCCCTGGAAGAAGGTTGGTACTGGGCGGTAGTGTATGTTGCAGGCTGGTAACGCCCGCATTATCTGACACCATAATTTGCCAATCACTGACATCTATGAGATTCCCGGTTGGATTGAACAATTCTACAAACTCATCCTGTACGCCGCCCGGTCCCCGCGTTCGGAATTCACTGATGACCACGTGGGCGGCCGGACTGCTTGCTTGCTTTAGCGGCGCGGCGCGGGCGGTTTCACCTGGCTCCGAAGCCAGTTGCCCAATAGCAATACCCAGGCACGCTCCGGCCAGGAGTACCCCGACGATAAACCTCGTAAAAGAAGATCTACCATGCAGCATGAGACGACCACCATTGCCACGCATTATTGATACCATAACTCCCGAGAACTAAGCTGAATCATCGAGCCCGTCGCGAGCGCTCGCGTCTTGTCACTGTCCATAAATTATGAACACCTCTTCTGGAAGATCATTTACTCTGTATATTCTTACATACTCTACGCCATGATACCAAATAACATGTTCGGGTACAACCTCTTGCAATGCTGCCAGCAAATGAGGAGGATCATTCTTCCTACGTTGGCGATCATAGTATATTACCAAATAATCATATTCTCGTAGATTCTCCAACACATCCTGATCATCCCCCGCAGACGGAATAATACTATCGGCTATTCCAGGAAAATAATATGAAAAAGGCCCAGTAGCAAACCAGGATAATACTCGCAACTGATCTGCCGCAGGTTTGTTTGATAGATAGACTGCGGCTTGTTCCAACACCTCAGAATAATTATCAACAGGATGCTGCATTCCTGGTTGCAACGCTTCCTGGATGGGATTATAGTAAGTGTAATAGTAGGGATAGAAACTCAAGGAGCTGATCATTTGTGACAACAATATTAATAAGAATAACACATATCTAACATATGCTCTGCCACGCAACAGCCTTGCGTCAAGCCACACAACCGCTAGAAACCAACCGATAGCAGCTATCACGTCCAAACATAAATAGACCGATAGCAAATAATGAATACGCACAGAAGTTTTTGACAAGATACCCGATCCATAAACAAATAAGAATCCTAACGAAACCAATCCAGATAAAAGGAATATCAGATATAGGAACTTACTGTTTTTCCAGTTTTTAATATGATAGCTGGATAACACAAAAGCAAGAATTACACCAATCCATATGACCGGTGTGGTTTTCCATACGAGCATACTCAATTCCCATAATATGTCTTTAGCGTTTACCCAGGGAAAATGGGGGGCTTCTTGAGCACCCACAGGAAGCAGCGGAAGAGTAGACAATCCAAGAGTATCGAAGAACAGCGACTTTAGGTTTCCGAGCGGTTCGACCCACCTCGCGGGCCACAACACCATGTGGACGAAATTTAATATGCTTGACCAACAGAGGAATTTTAGAGCGGCAATCCCCAAGAGCTTTATGAGGGGCTTCTTCCTGGCCCGCCAGTCAATAATGGCCCGTATCCCAAGAATAACGAGTGTAAATGGGAAAAGAAAAATAGCCGGGGACTTGGATAGGATTGCAATAGCAGCAAAAGCGCCAGACAGGATCAGAAAGATAACTTTTCCATCCTTGAAGAGGTACACGACCCAAAACAAGACTGATAACAACATGAAGATTGACATCATTGCTTCGTGATTAAGCAGACGCGCATTTCCCAAAAATAATGGATCATAAGAAATTAGCAGGATACAAATAAACGCGAATTGTGTCCCTATCAAGCGCCGGAACAGATAGAACAAGATTAACAACGATATCAGAATAATGCCCAATTGCACTGAGCGTGCATATGCCAGGATATTCAAGGGATGAATTCCATGCTGCAGAAGGAATTTCTCTTGTTCCGCATCACCAGGGAAATATGTTCCAATCCCCCGATATTCAGGAAAAACCACTAGAAGGACACTTGCGACGATCTCGTCCGTTGTAATTCCTGGATGAATATAAATACTGCTATAGGTTTTCTGGAAATCGCGCTGACCAAGCGCATAATAAAAGTTCCCGCCATTCCTGAGCCAGGTTGACTCATCTGTGGTGACAAATTTATCAATTCCAATAAAGAATGGGGGGGCAATTATGAGAATCAAACCGAGATAGATAAGGATATCATTCCAATATGTTCTTTTCATGTTCTGTTGCTCGACTGTAGAAAGCGTGAACGATAACCAGAAAGAAGGTGTGTTAAATCCAGAATGGGAATACCAGAAACGTCTCCGGACCAGCGCTTCCTTGTTGTTTATATGTTCGAAGATGCGAAGCCTGCAGGAATCCGTTCAGCCGCGTGCGAGCACGCTTGGCCATCCATTGTGATGAATTGGTGAATGGAGCAAAAAGATTAGCGAGGCTCGACGACCAGCTTGATGGCTGTGCGCACCTTGTCTTCGATCTCCACGTCCACGAACTCTGGCACGCACACGACCTGGATGCCGTCATTCTTGAGATAGCCGGTAGCGAGCACCAAAGCCTTGACCGCCTGATTTACAGCCCCCGCCCCAATCGCTTGTACTTCTGCATGTTTATGCTCGCGAATCACGCCCGCGATCGCCCCAGCCACAGCCGATGTACGGGAGGTTGCAGCGACTTTGATTATATTCATTTTGAATCTCCCTTTGATGAACGTCAAAAGAAGGGGCACTTTCACCATGATTGTACAAGATTTAAGCCTTAGATTCAAGCGTTATTTGTATATATTATGAATCTTAGTAATAGTAGTAGGGCTTGTGGAAAAGTGGAAAACACGCCGGCAGCCTCTACCGGTGGCCTATCTGCGCCGGTCTTCCCTGCATATGGGGGTTACGTGACGAGCTGGGATTTTCGCGCACTGTGGAAAAAAAGAGAATACCAGGCATGAGATCCAGGGCTTGAATTTCGACAATCCATATTTCGGGCTTGCTTTATTCATTCCCCCATATCTGGGGGTGCATAATTCGAATAATTGTTCCGGTTCTCCACAATAAGCGCGGGTTATCCACAGTTTTTCGCCAGTTATCCACAGTTTTGGCATTTGTCCACTTGCCGGGAGACTCCCAAATATATACATGACTATAACCCGTTTACGGTGGCCCTGCCCTCCAGTAGTTCTTCGATGCCTTCCAAGTAATGATCCAATCCCTGCAGACGCTCCTCGAACGCCTCTCCGACCAGTCCCAATTGCTGGCAGGCGGATTGCCAGGCGGCCTGCCTATCCAGTGGGAGGACGGCCGCGGCCAGGCTCCAGGTGTGGATGAACGGCCAGAGGAGGGCTCGCGGATTATGGCTGCTCAATAAGGCCTCGAGCGCCTTTTTGTAATACGCCAGCCGGGCCGGGTGGATGCGTCCCTCGACCTCGGGCCTGCTGGCCGCCTCCTGGAAGTCTTTTTCCCACTCGGGCAGGAAGCCGGCCAGGGCGAAGTAGTCCACATTTGGAGCGCCCAGCAGACCGAGCAGTCCGGCGGTCAGGCCGGGGCGACCGGCCGCCTCGGCCCGCGCCGGGAACTGTAACAGGAGTCGCCGTTCGGCCAGTGGCTTGCCGGTCAAGAGGGCGACCGCGTTGGCGGCGTGGTTAACTGCTTTGAGGTATTTCAGGATGAGCGCCGCGCCGCTCTCGGATGGAGCTTGCAGCCCGTTACACATCTGGCGGGCGTGTTTGGCGTTGCGGCGGGCGCGCTGGAGGGTGTTCACCGGCTCGTGGAATTTATCCCGCAGCCCGGCCTGGACGAAATGAAAGAAGTGCTCGTTCTCGTACAGCAGCAGCGGGTCGTACATCTCCGGCCCCAGCCAGGGATGGACGCGCAGTTCGCGCGGGTGGCTGTATTCGCGGCGCGGGTTATGCTTGATATCCAGGTGGATTTCGGGCGAGAGCGAGACGATCTCTCGTCTGGCTTTGGGTTCTTGGGCGTGAACGAGCACCAGGTCAATATCAGCTGTGTCGCCCAGGAAAGGGTCCTTGTCCAGCACCGAGCCGGTCAGGTAGGCGGCGACGATATCGTGGTTGGAATTGGCGCGTTGGAGGGCCGCCTCCCTGGCGATCTGGATCATCGTTTCGAGCATCAGGCGCATGGGGATACCTTTATCGCTTCTCGAGGGGCAGTTCTGTCTGGAACGGGGGCAGGCTGAGGGTCTGGCGGATGCGGTTCTCGATCAGCTTCAGGTGTTCAGTGTAACGCACAAAGTCCAGCGAGTTCGTGTCTATGGTCAGGATGGGGGTATCGTCGTATGGTACGGAGAAGAATTTCTCGTAGGCCTGGTTTAGCTCTTCGATGTAGTTGCGTTCCATGTTGCGCTCGTAGGATCGGTCGCGCAGAGCGATGCGCTGCATGAGCGTTTCGGTGCTGGCGCGGAGATATAACAGCAAGCCTGGTCGGGTGATCTTCTCAGCCAGGGCCTCGTGGACGCGCTGGTACATTTCGAGCTCGTCGCCCTTCAGGTTGATGCCGGCGAAGAGGGCGTCTTTGGCGAAGGTGTAATCCGAGAGCAGCGATTTGCCCTGCGCCAGGATGGCTGGAACGGCGCGCCGCTGCTGGTGATAGCGGCTGAGCAGAAAGAAGATCTGTGTCTGGAAGGCGTAGCGCTCGCGGGCGGCGTAGAAATCGGAAAGGAAAGGATTTTCCTCGAAGACTTCGAGCAGCAGGTCGGCGTCAAAGGCGGGCTGGAGCAGCCGCGCCAGCGTGGTCTTTCCGACGCCGATGACGCCTTCGATGGCGATGTACATGGGTTTCTCCTGAGGATTGAGTTGGCTTAAGGATACCATAATTTGAAGGATGAAGGCAGAAGGCGGAAGGATGAAGCCGCAGGATGTTGATGTTACACTAATGGCTTGACTCACTCGCCACACCCGCGTATAATTTCCCCAACTCCGGAAGGAGTAGGCGACCGGCAGGCTGATAGAGAAGGTGTGGCCGAAGGTTGGAAGCCCCCGCAGAAATGCCGCCGCTGAAGTCGTCCGGTTGAATGCCGAAGAAAGGCCAGTGACCAGTCCTCAGTAGCCAGTGGTCAGTGGGCAAGTAGAACGGCACGGGTGCGCCCGTTACAGTCGCAGGCCGGTGATGGCCGGTCACAGAGTGCGCTTTTCTTATCCCTAGTGTTCTTCATGGATGAGAAAGCGAAATGAGGTGGTACCGCGAAGGAAGCGCCTTCGTCCTCATGTGGACGGAGGCGTGTTTTGTTTACTCTCACCCCCGTCCCCTCTCCCGATTTCGGGAGAGGGGTGCAGGGGTGAAGGCAGGAGATGTCATGCGCATCCTGGCCATCGTCAACGGCGACTACGGCCGCAGGCACGTGGAGAACCTCCGCAAGCACATGCCGAAGGAATGGACTCTGGAAGTCTGGGAGGCGGCGAGGGCGTATCCGCAGGTGATTGACTACCCGGAGGATTACCTGCCCGAGTCGCTTCCGGCCGCGGACCTGATCCTGCAATTCGGCGAGCACAAGGGCCTGGCCGAGTTGCTGCCGGATATTACCCAAATGACCGGCGCGACAGCCGTCATCGCTGCGATTGACAACGAAGCTGTCCTGCCGCGCGGCCTGGCGCGCCAACTGCGCGGCTGGCTGGAAAAGATGAACATGGCCGTCGTCACCCCAAGGCCGCTGTGTTCACTGAGCGAGACGCATTACTGGTTCTCGCGGCGCGAGAAGGCGACTTACGATAATCCATTGATCCGCGAGTTTGCCCATTATTTTGGGATGCCGGAGTTCAAGATCACAGTTGACCCGCAGACTCGAGCCATCGTTTCCGTGGAGGTCGTGCGGGATGCCGTCTGTGGATGCGCCCGCTACGCCGCCGAACACCTGGTCGGCGTCTCGGCCGACGACGCCGAGGAGAGGGCCGGGATGCTGCACCACCACTATCCGTGCTGGGCAGCCATGGGTGTCGTCCTGGAATACGATGATACGCTCATGCACGTCTCCGGCAACATCATGCGGGACGCGGTCGGCGAGCAGGTCAAGCTGTATAAGCAGATCCAATACATCGCGCCCGGATGGAGGAGCGACGAATGATCCGCTAGACCGGGCTCCCATGCCTTAGCTGCTATATTTTAAGGAGGTACTCATGACCAAATACGACTTACCCAAAGCCTACGACTTTAAATCCACCGAGCCGCGCATCTACGAGATGTGGCTGAAGGGTGGCTACTTTCGTCCGTCCAACGACCCACTCAAGCCGGGTTTCGACCCGGCCAAGAAGCCGTTCGTGCTCTCCATCCCGCCGCCCAACGTGACCGGCGAGCTGCACTACGGCCACGTCATGTTCGTGGCGATGGAAGACTTGATGATCCGCTACCAGCGCATGAAAGGCGTCCCGACGCTGTGGGTGCCCGGCATGGATCACGCCGGCATTGCCACGCAACTGCAGGTGGAGAAAGACCTGCTACGCACCGAAGAAGTGACGCGTGAAGAGTTGGGTCGCGAGAAATTCCTGGAACGAGCCTGGGCGTGGAAGGTGAAGTACCACAGCATCATCACGCAGCAGATCCGGCGCCTAGGCGCCTCCTGCGATTGGGAGCGCGAGCGCTTTACCCTGGACGAGGGCCTGTCGCGCGCCGTGCGCGAGGCCTTCGTGCGCCTATACGAGAAGGGACTCATCTATCGAGGTCCGCGCCTGGTCAACTGGTCGCCCGGCTTGAAGACCGCTGTCTCGGACCTGGAGGTGGAGTACGAGGAAGAGGATGCCACGCTGTATTATTTCAAATATATACTCGCGCAGACTCCCGGAGACTCGCAGTCTCCGGGAGTCTCAACCGGGTACATCCCAGTCGCCACCATCCGCCCCGAAACCATCCTCGGGGATACCGCCGTGGCCGTCCATCCCGAGGACGAACGCTACAAGAAATATATTGGCAAGACCGTCATCGTACCGATGCTCGGCCGCGAAATCCCGGTCATTGCCGACGAGTACGTCTCGCGCGAGTTTGGCACGGGAGCGCTCAAGGTGACGCCTGGTCACGATCCCAACGACTACGCCATCGCCCAGCGCCACAACCTTCCGGTGCTTTCGATGCTCGACGGCGAAGCGCGCGTGACGGCGGTGGGCGGCCCGTATGCGGGTCTGGACCGTTTCGTCTGCCGCGAAAAACTATGGGCTGACATGCGTGCCGCCGGCCTGGTTATCAAGGAAGAACCGTACCACACCACCATCCCGCGCTCGCAGCGCGGTGGCGAAATCGTCGAGCCGATGATCTCCACGCAGTGGTTCGTGCGCATCCAACCGCTGGCCGAAGCTGCGCTGGCGGTCGTTAAAGATGGCCGCATTCGCATCGTGCCGGAGCGCTTCGAAAAGGTTTACTACAACTGGCTCGAAAACATCCAGGATTGGTGCATCTCCCGCCAATTATGGTGGGGCCACCGCATCCCGGTCTGGTACTGTGCCGATTGCGGCGAGCAGACCTGCGCCCGCGAGGATCCATCCCAGTGCGCCCATTGCGGTTCGGCAAAGATCGAGCAGGATTCCGACGTGCTGGATACCTGGTTCTCGTCCGGCCTGTGGCCGTTCTCGACCCTTGGTTGGCCCGATCAACCCCCCGACCTGAGTTATTTCTACCCGACTACCATCATGGAAACCGGCTACGACATCCTGTTCTTCTGGGTGGCGCGCATGATCATGATGGGGCTGGAATTCACTGGCGAGGTGCCTTTCCATACCGTGTACCTGCACGGCCTGATTCGCGACGAATTTGGGGTGAAGATGAGTAAGAGCAAAGGGAACGCGGTTGACCCGCTGCCAGTCATGGAAGATTACGGCACCGACGCCCTGCGCTTCACCCTGCTGGTCGGCTCCTCGCCCGGCAACGACATGAACTTGAGCTTGAAGAAGGTGGAAGCCAACCGCAATTTTGCCAATAAGATTTGGAATGCAGGGAGGTTCGTGATTTCAGCGATTTCGGCCCTCACCCCCGGCCCCTCTGCCAAAAAGGGGGAGGGGAGCGAATGGACATTGGCCGATTCATGGGTTTGGGCGCGCCTGCAAGCACTCGTCCGTGACGTGGATCGTCTGTTCCAGTCCTACCAGTACGGCGAGGCCGGGCGGCAAATTTATGATTTCTTCTGGAGCGATTTCGCCGACTGGTACGTGGAAGCGGCGAAATTGCAGTTGCAGAGAGTAGAGAGTAGTGAGCGGACAAAAGTAACGCTGGTGCGCGTGCTGGATATGTGCCTCCGGTTGCTCCACCCCTTTACTCCCTTTGTCACCGAAGAACTCTGGGGATACCTCAGAAACGCCACTCGTCACTCGTCACTCGCCGCTCTCTCGCAGGATTGGCCCGATGCCCTCATTGTTGCACCCTGGCCGGAGCCGCGACCTGAAGAAGGCTGGGAGGTCGAGAAGGTAGCCGACTTCACGCTGATCCAAGAGATCGTGCGTTCCATTCGCAACGCCCGCGCCGAGAAGAAGGTCAGCCCGGCCAGGCGCATCCCGGCGACGATTGTCAGCGGCGCAAAGACGGCCTTGCTGGAAGAACAGGCCAGCGTTATTGCTGCCCTGGCTGGACTCGACTATTCTCTACTCTCTATTCTCGGTTCTCTAAAGGCGAAGCCTGAAGGCGCGATTGCTCTCGTCGTCAGTGCGATAGAAATCTACCTGCCCATGGCCGGTCTGGTAGATATGGACGAGCAGCGCCTGCGCCTGGAAAAAGAGTTGGCCGATTCTCAGTCGCAGATTGACCGCCTGGAGAAGCTGCTGGCGAGCGATTTTGCCAGGAAAGCCCCCGCGCAAGTCGTCCAGAAGGAGCGAGAGAAGCTGGCCGCGTATAAGGAAACCGCCGGGAAGTTGAAGGCGCAGATAAAGTAGCTAAAAATCCATTCCTCCCATCCCCATATCCGCGCCGTCCATTCCTCCTTCCCCTAGATCGGGGATTTCCTTCTCGATCTCCTCCGGGCTTTGACCTTTCTCCAGCCGATCCACCACCTCGTCGAATTCGGGGGGTATCTCCTCGCCCAGCTCGCGGCCCATCTTGCGCATCATGCGACCCATCGCCTGCGGATCATTCTCCAGCCCGGCCAGCGCGGAGGGATCGGAGAAGTCGCCCGCCAGGTCGTCCATGCGGCTTTCCTCGGATTTCGCCACGCGGACGCGGGGGACGCGTCGGCGGACGTTTTCGCTCTGGCAGTGGGAACAGGCAACGGGTCGAGCGCCGTACTCGCTGTAGGGCATGAATACGTCAAAGCGTTTGTGACAGTCCAGGCAGATGTAATCGTAAAGTGGCATGTCCCAATTCTAACGCGATTTTTTCGATTTTCCCACCTCGGTTGCCCTTCTTGTTTCGGGTACAATTGAGCCATGGCTTCCGACCCCGATTTCAACCTGTACAATCCCCAGCCGCTGCTGATCGTGATCTCCGGGCCATCCGGCGTAGGCAAGGACACCGTGCTTCAGCGCATGAAGGAGCGAGAGCTGCCTTTCCACTTCGTCGTCACGGCCACCACCCGCCCGAAACGCGAGAACGAAGTGCACGGCAAGGATTATTTATTTGTCT
>Ga0315293_10004587_pt1 | contig 13052 bp, 11 predicted proteins | sample YL17G13_20_MG_FD_203071 | JGI IMG/M metagenome (GOLD analysis project Ga0315293, IMG submission 203071) | Sediment microbial communities from Yellowstone Lake, YNP, Wyoming, USA - YL17G13_20 | ecosystem: Environmental > Aquatic > Freshwater > Lake > Sediment | place: USA: Wyoming | collected... | reverse complement strand
TGCCTTTTTGAAAATCTCCGTCGGTATGGGTTCTGACATCGTAGAGAATTTTCCCGAAGCGGCGGAGATTTTCAAAAAGGCAGATGATGTTCTCGGCTTTAACCTGAGCCAAATCTGTTTTAGAGGTCCTGAGGAGACACTTAATACTACAACGATTTCACAGCCCGCGATTTTTGTGACCTCCGCGGCGATATTGGAGGTCCTGCGGAGCAGGCGGTCTAATGGCGCATTCGTAAATGCCGACGTAGCTGCCGGCCTTAGCTTGGGCGAATATACCGCTCTGTACGCGGCGGGCATGCTGAGTTTCGCCGACGCTGTTGTTCTGGTTCAGAGGCGAGGCTATGCGATGCAAACCGCCTCCGATGATGCCAAAGGTACGATGGTCTGTATTATCGGACTTGACGAGGCAGCCGTTAATGCTCTTTGTACCGAAGCAAGCCGGGGCCAGCTTTTAACAGCGGTGAATTTCAACTGTCCCGGCCAGATTGTGATAAGCGGTGCCAAAGGCGCCTGCGATCGGGCAGAGGCACTGGCTGACAAATACGGTGCCATAAAAACCATTCGCCTGCATGTGGCTGGTGCTTTTCACACCGAGATGATGACACCAGCCGTCGATATACTCAGAAAAGCACTGGCTAATCCTGAAATCCACAACCCCGGCAGGACCAGGATTATCGCCAATATCAATGCTGAGTATTACACCAGTTCGGAAGGCATTGCAGAGGGCCTGATAAAACAGTTGACCTCTCCTATTCTTTGGCAAAAATGTATGGAGCGGCTCCTCGCTGATGATGTGGAAGAATTTTATGAGATTGGCCCCGGCAAGGTCCTGGCGGGCCTTATGAAAAGAATTAGCAGAAAAACAAAAATCACGAGTATAGGTACTTTGGAGGAGTTAAGGCAGATAATAAGTGAAGCATAACCCAACTTACGGCTTTTGCACCTGAGACCTGTGTACTAATTTTATCGGGAGATTGGAAAGATGTCGGAAAAGAAACTGGCTGTGGTAACCGGTGCTGCGAGGGGGATAGGCCGGGCAATCATTCTTGAATTACTCAAACAAGGCCGGCTGGTTGCAGGCCTCGATATAAACGCTGAGCAGTTGAAGGAGCTTGAGAGCATCGTGCAGCAGGCCGGTTTTAGCTGTGTAACACGCTGCGTGGATATTACGGACACCGCAAAGTTCACGGAAGTGCTTGAATCTCTTGCTTCCGAGTATGGCGGCATAGGTATCCTCGTGAATAATGCAGGTATCACCCGCGACGGCTTGCTTATGCAGATGAGCGATGACGATTTCGACAGGGTTCTTGCCGTTAATCTCCGTGCTGCTTTTGTTGCGATGCGCGTTGCGGCGAGGTCTATGGTCAGAAATAAATACGGCCGAATCATCTGTCTAAGCTCGGTTTCCGGCGTGATTGGTAATGCCGGGCAGGCCAATTACGCCGCCAGCAAAGCCGGTCTTATCGGCTTGACCAAAACCATTGCTCGAGAGCTTGCCAGAAAAAATGTAACGGCAAATTGTATCGCACCGGGCTTTATTGTTACCGAAATGACTGATAAGCTGCCCGAACCAGTCAAAGAGGCTGCCAAACAGATTATACCGCTGCGTCGATTCGGCAGTGTTGATGACGTCGCAAAGGCGGTTGCTTTTTTAGCCAGCGACGATGCAGGATATATCACGGGCCAGGTCCTCTGTGTGGACGGCGGAATGGCAATGTAAAAAAAGAAAAAAATGTTTGTACAACGGTGCCCTAAAAGGTAATATACCTCCCAAAACAGTTGGCGCCGGCGGCGGTGTGAGTGGTTTTTACCACCGGAAAAGGTTTTAGGGTAGAAAGAACGCATTTAACCAAGGAGGCTGAGCAAGTGAGTGCTGAACAGTTAGATGTCAAGGAAATCGAACAAAAGGTAATCGACATAATAAGTAAGCAAATGGGTGTGGATAAGTCTGAGATAACACGCGAAACTTCATTCATCAATGATTTAAATGCCGACTCGCTGGATACGGTGGAGCTGGTTATGGAGTTCGAAGACGAGTTTGATATGAGTATTCCCGACGAAGAGGCTGAGAAAATCCAGACGGTCGGCGCCGCAGTTGATTACATTGTAAATGCAACGCACGCCAAAAGCAGCGAGTAATCAGCGAGTCTAACCCAACGATGAATAGACGACGAGTCGTTATTACCGGCCTGGGTTGTGTTACCGCTCTTGGCGATTCTGTTGACGCCCTTTTTGCTGCGCTGTGTGCGGGCAAGAGCGGCATTTCGAATATTGAGTCATTTGATGTCAGTGCCTACCCTGTCAAGTTCGGCGGCGAAATAAAGGACTTCGACCCAACCAGATATATCGAGCAGCGTGATGCAAAGCGGATGGACCGTTTCACGCAGTTTGCGGTCGCCGCAGCCACCCAGGCCGTCAGCGACAGCGGACTTGACTTCTCCAAAGAGGACCTCAGCCGTACAGGTGTCATCGTCGGTACAGGTATAGGGGGAATCGGAGAAATCGAACAGCAGCACATAAGGCTTCTGGAAAAGGGACCCGGCAAGCTCTCGCCTTTTTGTGTCCCAAGACTTATGGCCAATGCCGCCAGCGGAAATATCGCGATTCACTATGGCCTGTGTGGGCCCAATTTTTGCGTTTCAAGCGCCTGTGCATCTGCCACGCACGCTATCGGCGAGGCCTTTTGCAATATCGCTGCCGGTCGCAGTAACGTCATACTAACAGGTGGTTCAGAAGCTGCCCTGACACCCGTCGGATTGGCCTCCTTTTGCGCAGCAAAGTCGCTGAGCACACGAAACGATAATCCCGTTGCAGCTTCAAGACCGTTCGATAAGGATAGAGATGGCTTTGTCCTTGCCGAGGGTGCGGGAGTTCTGGTCCTGGAGGAGCTTGACCACGCAAAAAAACGCGGCGCACATATATACGCCGAGCTCCTTGGCTACGGTGCTACCGACGATGGTTATCACATCACCGCACCTCTGCCGGATGGCAGCGGTGCCGCAGCAGTAATGAAACTGGCATTGGCTGATGCAGGCGTAGAAAAGGAAAAGGTCGATTATATCAACGCACATGGGACCGGCACGGAGCTAAATGACATCGCTGAAAGCATTGCCATCAGAACTGTTTTTGGCGACCACGCCTACAAGCTGCTTGTCAGTTCCACCAAAAGCAGCATCGGCCATCTGCTTGGCGCAAGCGGTGCCGTTGAGTTGATTGTCTGTGTAAAAGCGATTGAAGAATCGATTGTTCCTCCCACCATTAATCTCGAGAATCCCGACGAGCGATGTGACCTTAAAATGGACTTTGTTCCACTGCGGGCCCGCAAGGCGACCGTCAATATCACTATGAGTAATTCCTTCGGCTTTGGCGGCCACAACGCCTGCCTCGTCGTCGGACACCTGCGGTGACGTCTCCGCACTCTGGAGCCCGATGTCGTCTCGGAAAGGTTTAAGGATTTCCGGCTTTGCGATTGTAAATCACCAATTGTTTCTATTTGCTAAAGTATCTGCTGCTTTTCCGCCTATAGTCTTTACTGTCGTTAAACCAAATAGTTTGAAATCGGGCGACTTCGCATATATAACGTACCCGTTATCCTACAGCCGATAGTACACCCCCAATAACTGCCTAAAAATGCACAAATGATGTGAAAAAGACGAAGCAATTTCCACAGAAAATCCTTGACTTTGGCTCAATAGATAGTACAATTAGTACAATTATCAATAATAAGAATAAAAGCTACTTAGCTTGCTCAGCAGTATCAATCCGCATCAATCCGTGTGTCTAAAAGCAGGCGAGGGAGAACAAAAATGAAAAATCTAATTTTCGCCTTTGCATTCCTTTTATTAACCATTCCCTGCTTTGCGGAAATAATCATCGTTGATGACGATTGGCCTTATGATTTTAATAACATTCAGGTGGCAATCGACTATTCCAGTGATGGCGACTTTATCTTTGTCTTCCCCGGCACATACACCGGCACCGGCAACCGTGATATCGATTTCCTCGGCAAAGCCATCACAGTCCGAAGCATTGTCCCGACAGACCCTTACATAGTCGCTGAGACAATTATTGATTGTAACGGTATTGGCCGTGCCTTTAACTTCACAAGCGGTGAAGATGCCAATTCCGTACTTGCCGGCTTTACCATTACAAATGGTAACGTAGGCGGAATCTACTGTGACTACAGCAGCCCCACGATTACCAACTGCGTAATAACTGGAAACGCAGTAAACAGTAATGGCGGTGGAATATACTGCTACTACTACAGCAGCCCAATAATTACTAACTGCACAATCACCGAAAACTCTGCCGGGCTTTACGGTGGCGGTATCTACTGCATCTACAGCAGCCCGAAAATTACCAACTGCATTATCAGCGGAAACACAGCAAATAGGGGTGGCGGAATCTACTGTGACTACAGCCCAAAGATTACAAACTGTACCGTAACCGGCAACTCGGCCAACCTCAATGGTGGCGGAATCTACTGCATCTACAGCAGCCCCGTAGTTACAAACTGTATTGTCTGGGGCAATGCCGATATCAGCGGCACAGTCCAATCCGCTCAGATATATGGTGGGACGCCGAACGTATGGTTCAGTTGTATCCAGGACGATAATCCCGATGATGCTAACATCCCCTTCGATGAAGACAAATGGAACATCGATGACGACCCTTGCTTTGTCGAACCGGGCTACTGGGATGCAAATGACCTTTGGATTGACGGCGATTATCATTTGCTCCCCGGCTCACCCTGCATTGAGACTGGAAATCCCTCTTTCACATATCACCCGGGTGACGTGGATATGGATGCTCAGCCCCGCCTGATGGGCCGGTTCGTTGATATAGGTGCCGACGAGTTTGAAATTGCAATGGTAGTTGTAACTAAACCGCAGGGTGGCGAAGTCTGGGCCGCCGGGAGTCGGCACGAAATTAACTGGGCCAGTTACGACATAAGCGGCACCGTTGATATTTCTTACAGTACTAATAATGGCGCCGACTGGGTAATGATTGAAAATAGCGTAACTGATACTGGTAATTTCATCTGGCATCTGCCGGGCGCGGTCGATTCCAACCAGTGTCTTGTTTCAGTGAAGCCCAGCACACCCGATCCTAATATCGCCTGCATCAAAAGTGGTCTCTTTGCCATTTATCCCGATTTTATCCACCCTACCGTGCCTTCTAAGTGGAAATCACTCGGTGGAGATTTCGACAGAGCCGGCCTGAGCCAAAACTATGGTCCCGAATTAGGATGTGTCAAATGGCAGTTCCACACAAATGGGCCGGTATCGGCAAGCCCTACTATCGGCGCCGGTGACAGAGTACATATCGCCTGCGAAGACGGCAAACTATATACCCTTGACCACGATGGCTCGCTTGTCTGGACCTATGATGTAAATTCACCTCTTCTTAGTTCGCCTTCTGTCGGACCCAGCGGCTCGGTATACGTCGGAAGCCAGGATGGGAAGCTATACGCCATTAGCATTGCTGGAAGGCTGCGATGGACGCACAGTACTGATGGTTTCATCTATTCCTCGCCGGCTGTGTCGGCAGACGGCAATGTATTTGCCTGCTCGCAGGATGGCACGCTATATGCGTTGGGTCAGGATGGCAGCGAATTGTGGAGCTTTGAAACTGATAGCTTATCTACTATGACCACCGGCGCTATTTTTGCTTCTCCTGCAATAGGTCCCAACAACACCGTGTACGTCGCCGGATTGTATGACCCGAATCTGTATGCACTTGATTCAAGCAACGGCAGCGTTAAATGGAACTGCACTTTTTTAGACCCCTGTGAACCGAACGGCAAAAAACCCTGGCTGTTTGCCTCGCCCGTTATTGCGGCAGATGGCACGATATATATCTCGCCGCTTTTCGATGCCAATCTGTATGCAATTGATTCGAACGATGGAAGCATTATCTGGGCGACAAACTTAGCGGATACAGAATCGGGCTGGTTTGAGCCATATTTCCCCTACCCGGACCACCCTGAAATTGTGCAGTATCACGTGAGTGATTCAGTTTGGTCTGAGCCGACTTTGGGACCTGATGGCACAATTTACGTAAGTTTCGACGACCCATATCTGCGGGCGGTTGACCCTAACGGCAGTATCAAGTGGGTAACCCGGCTGGGTATGATGGGAGGCTTTACGTTAACTGTCGGCAGCGATGGCCTCATCTATGCCGCAAGCGACGATGCTTACCTTTGTGTGATTGACCCCGATGGCAAAGAAATCGCTCGATTCAAAGGCAATGACTGGTTGAGTTTCCCTGTAATAACAGCGGATAATACAATGATAGTCAGCGATGCAAACAATACCGTATGGGCGATTGGAAGCGTCGGCTGCGAAGGACAAGCAGCCGCACTGCACAGGCCGCAGGACTTAAGTGCTGACCGGGCCGTGAGCTTTAAGGACTTTGCTTTAGTTGCAAATGATTGGCTTAAGCTTAACTGTTTTGCCTCGGATGAATATGAATGGCCGCCCTGCGAGCAGTATCCAGAAGATGGAATCTATTTCACGGGCGACATTGACAGGGATTTATATGTCGATTTCGCCGACCTTGCAGAACTGGCAAATCGATGGTTAAGTCAGGAGTAAGGAAATTATGAAATCAAAAACAGCTTTTACGAAAAAAGACCTTGTCGTTGTTCTGGGCTGTATTGTTTTTCTCCTGGCCAATATTGCAGCCATTAGCGACGGCGGCCGAAAACGGGCCAAGGCGGCTGTCTGCCAGTCTAATCTTGAGCAATGGACTCATATTCTGTCGATGTATGCAGATGATTACGAAGGCAGTTTTCCTCCGGGCTGGAACGTGAACAAAGGCATGTGGATGTCCAGGCTGCGTCCTTACTACCAGGACCGCGAGCTTTGTCTTTGCCCGATGGCCAGGAAACTTATAAGCGAGGGCTATCCGCCGGGTACGTTCGTGGGTTGGGGAATTTATTGCGACCCCGGGTACTATAACGGATGGTGCCCCCCTTGGGGAGATGAGGGTGATTATGGAAGTTATGGTATGAATGGCTGGATGTGCAACCCGCCGAATCATGGTGACCTCTACGATATACCGCTGAGTAGACAGGGTTGGTTCTGGCGAAATATCAATGCAGGCAAAAATCCTGCGAACATACCCACGTTTTGCGATTCGATATGGGATGGTACCATGGTACAAGATACCGACATGCCACCAACTTATCTGGGGGAGAAATTGGGGCAGGAAGGTATGTGGAACTACTGCATACCGCGCCATGGAAACGGCGATTCTATTAATATTTGCTTTTTGGATGGTAGTGTCCGGCAAACTTCGCTAAAGTGCCTTTGGAAGCTCAAATGGCACAAACAGTTCCGAACAGATGTTATAGTGGAGTGGCCGGAGTGGATGAACCATATCAAAGAAGATTGTGAGTGATTGCGTAGAAAAGCAGCTGCTCGAACCCGGCATCCTCGGCAAATTAACGTCCGGCCGGTATTACGATGCTGAAGGCTATTTGCGGCTTGCCCCTACGAAGTGGCGGCACTGGCGACCGCATTTAATCCGCCACAAGAGGATATAGAGAAAAGTCCGTAGGGTGTGCTTTGCACACCATTTTGTCTGGTTTAAAACGCCATCGACTCTGCAAATACATCTGCAAATTGCCGTTCGTGCGCAATCTCAACATATTCAATTTTGCGAGCTAATTCGCCGGCTTGCGTTCTCAAACGCCGGCTGAGAAGTATCATTTGCGCACCGCTGCAAGCGGCGTTGCCGATAAAATGAATTCGTTCGGTCGGCACATTCGGCAGCAGGCCTATCCGCAGCGCACTCTCTGCACGGATATAGTTGCCAAACGCACCGGCTAAATAAATATGCCGGATATCGTCGTCGCCGACGCCGAGCGACTCCGCCGAAGCGGCTACGTCGCTCACGCGAAGGCGGATTTTTTTCTGCAAAAGCTTTATCCCCGTCCGGATGGCTGCCTTTGCAAGCTGCACTTGTCGGATGTCCTCCTGCGTTAGTAGCACGGCCATCTTGGCCGTGATTTTCACGGGCTTCAAGCTCGTGCTGCGCCTGTTTTCGGCAAGCACAAATGCTCGTTGGCCGTCGTGTTCGGTGATTCGCGAAAGAATAGCTGGCGGTAAGCGCCCCTTTAGTTTTTCAGCCTCCGCGAATCGGCCGCTTTTGTCGATAATGTCTAATTGCAGTAGCACCGCCACTGCGTCGATTAGGCCGCTGCCGCAGATGGAGCGTGCCCCCGCTCCTGTCTTCCGACAGGAAGACGCGGGGGCGCCTATGACATCTAAGTCTATATCATTTTTGTTTGCAATGACAGCTTCTATTGCGCCTTCAGAGGCTCTGCTGCCGCAGCTTATTCGTGCGCCTTCCAGGGCGGGGCCGGCAGCGCAGCTTGCGGCGTAAAGTTTATTGGCGGTCCCGAGCACTATCTCGCCGTTAGTGCCGATGTCGACCATCAGCGTCATTTCATCTGCTGAATCGATGCCGGCTGCAAGCGCCGCGGCGGTGATGTCTGAGCCGACAAAGCCTGCGATATTTTCAACGGTGTAGATGTTTCCGGCGGGGTTAATGGAAAGTTTCAAGTCATCCGGCAGGCGATTATGGGCCTCGACGGAAAAGGCCCGGTAGGGGGCCTGCCCGAGTTGTGCAACGGGAAATCCCAGAAAGATATGATTCATAGTCGTGTTGCCGACAACGCACACTTCGTATATATGCTCTGCACCTATGTGTGCTTGTTCGCAGAGCCGGCTGATTAGTTTGTTGATACAGTCGGTTATTGCCTTGCGCAGCTCGGCCAATTTGGCATCGGATTGAGCGTATGCGATTCTGCTGATGACATCGTCGCCGTATCGGGTCTGCGGGTTGAGCGCCGCCTCGGTCGCTATGCAGCGCCCGTCCTTCATATTGAGTAGTTTCACTACGACGGTGGTTGTGCCGATATCGACGGCCAGCCCGAATATATTCTCACCCTTGTCTCTGTATTTTTCCCATACATCGGGTCGGCCCTGAACTTTTGCCCCGGTCCCCTCAGTTAGGATTTTCTGCTCGAAAAATCTGGAAGCAGGGGGGATTGTTACTGTAACATCACTTTCGATTGTGTATTGGCAGGCGAGCACGGCTTTAGAGTCGGGTTCTCCGCTTGGGGACGCCTTACGGCGGAGATTTACGACGCATTTTTTGCATGTGCCTTTACCGCCGCAGATGGTGTCTAAAATTATGCCAGCCTGACCAGCAGCCTCCAGGAGCGTCGCGCCGGCGTGAATCGAAACTCGTTTGCCATCAGGCTCAAACATTACGTTATAATGTCTCATTTTAGTACTTGTGGTGAGCTTGCCTGCCCCGAGCGAAGTCGAGGGGTCGAACCCACTGTGTGCGCGTGGCATCGGCGAGTGATTTTTTACCGCAAGCTGTCGGCGACGCCGCTATCCGCTCTTTTTATGGCGTACTTTCCACTTGGCGTGTCTCTTTTTGCTGCCGATTTTGCGTCTGCGCCTTGCTTTCCCCATTCATTTCTCCTGCAATGGCTTAGGCCATGCCATAGGCAAAGCCCCAAAAAATCTTGTTGCAAATACTTTCAAACGGACAGAGTATATGATACCATTATAAGGAAGTAAAGAGCGCAATGTTTGATTTTGAGTTTTCGCCGACTCAGTTCGGGTAAAAAGATGATTCAATGTAAAGACTGTGAATTTTGCGAAACAGGTCCCGGCGGCCAAAGGGTCTTCAAGTGCGACCCTTTCAGCAACATCAAGGAGCCGGATTGCCTGGCCAAGTGGCAGCTCATCCGGCTCGATATGCTCGTAGCCAGCTATCAGGGAACGCTTAAGTGGTATAGAAAGTTTGCTCCGCTACAGGATAAAATCCTAAAATATATGGAGCGGGAAATCGAGGATATAAACGAGTCTGAGCAGTGGAGGCTGGACGAGGATGAGCAGGATGAGTCTGAGCAGAACGAAGAAAAGCCTTGAAAAGCACCGGAAAACTTGGTCCGCCGGCGGGGTTTTTGGAATCTATGCAATAAAATTGTCTGGCATACCGTCTATAATAATGTAAAAAGTGCGCAGATATGGCTGAAAGGGAAAATTTGAACCGGATAATATCCGGCTGTAGGAACGGCGATGCAGAGTCCTTTTCACAACTGATTGATATGTACGCCGGCCGATGTTACGGTTATTTTTATCGAGTAACAGGCAATCGCACCGTAAGCGACGATTTGCTTGGCGAGCTATTTGTCAAATTGGTGGAGAAAATCGGCTCTTTTAAGGGCGACTCTTTCGAAAGCTGGCTGTTCAAAGTCGTATCTAATATCTTTCACGATTACCTAAGGGCCAAGCACCGACAAAGCCAGTTTTTGGAGACCCAGAAAAGTCGGATGCAATCTCAGGTGTCTGAGCCGGAGCGCTGCGACGGCGACGAAATCGACAAATTGCAATTACAGTTGAATAAACTGGATGCCGATACAAGAGATGTGATAATGCTTCGCTATTATTCGCAGGCAAGTTTTAGGGAAATAGCTCAGATGCGGTCCGAGCTGATAGGAACGACCCTCTCAAAGGTTCATCGCGGACTGAAGAAGCTTCGCGAATTGATGGAGGGCTAATGGCTATGGAAAACCAGGCGAACGAAAACATTGAAAAGCTGTTCGGCGAATTTCTCTCCGAGGAGGACAGCCGCCGGGCTGCGGAGAATGTTCAAAAGGGCGAAAGAATCCTCCGCGAACATCCCGCCCCAGCTCCTGCCGGCGAGCTTTTAGCTGATATTAACTCTAAAGTTGTTAAGGCATTGGCAGCCAAAGGAGCGAAGACTCGCAGGTTGATTGCCTGCAAGGTGGCGGCTGTTGCTGCGGTGGTTATCATTCTAATTGTTATAAGCGTAAAATTTTCCGGGAAAGGCCCTGCTGTACAGACTCCTGTTACTTTAGAGCCGATACAGCGGGCAGTCTGGGAAAGTGATGGTGTTTCCGTCGATCGGACCGAGTTGGCTCTTTTGAGGGATGAGATTGAACACGTTGAAGGTGAAATATTGACCTTGCGATTAGGCGAAAATGGCGGAAATGGCGGCGGAGAATTTGTCGAAATTGAAATGGAATTAACCGATATTGGCAGCAATTTTTGGAAAGGATAAAAAATGAAGACAGGATACAGTCTCTTATTGGTTCTGATGGCAGCGGCAGCCATTTTAGTAATGCTTAATCCTTGCTGGGCCCAGCAGCCTGTGCAGCAAGTCCCGGCTGATACAAACGCTCAACAGGCCTTAGCTGATACAAACAAACCCGCTTTGCCGGCGCCGGCGTTTGAACCGAATGTTACGCACGATATGAACTACGGGAGGACTAAAAGTCGCGAAGACTTGCAGGGCCGACGAAGGTATCGCACCCGCGCGGAGGTGCCTTTCGCACCAGCTGGCGAAGCTGGCGAACATGAGCGCAGACCGCCGGCAATGATGCGCCAAACCTACGAAGAGTATCTCCAGTGGCTGCAGAATAATTGCCCTGATGAAGCGAAAGAGCTGGCTGAACTCAAGGAACAAAACCCACAGCTTTATATGAGAAAGCTCGCCCTCAGCTTCAAAACCTATGGAAAAATAGCAGAAGTCGCGAGGGAAAATCCCGAATTGGCCGAAGTCCTCAAAGAAGATTTGGGGCTGAGGAAACAGACCGATAAACTCCTCGGCAGAATAAAAGCTGCCGCAGACGAAGAGAAAAAACAACAATTGGTTAAGGAGCTGGAGGAGGTAACTAACGCCAGATTCGACCTGATTGTCAAAAGAACTCAGATACAATACGAGCAGCTTAACAAAAAGCTCGAGCAGCTCAAAGAGGGGGTAAAAGAGAACGCAGCCAAGGTTGAGAAGTGGAAGGACCCCGAGTTTAAAAAACAGAGCGTAAAAACCCGAATGGAAGAATTGCTCAGCGAAGCCGAAAAATTCAACTGGGAGTAACCAGCCGTTTCAATCCCGATTTATCGGGATTGCAGGCGGGACTTTAGCTCGTGCAGGTTTTTTTATAATTTGTCCTTCGACTTTGTTCAGGACGGTGAGCCTGTCGAACCGTTTCGCATTTGCTCGGCTTCGGTTGCCCGTTTGAGTATTCCTTTTTCCTTTGGAGTCAGGCTGTGAATACCCTGCTCGTGTACTTTCTGGAGTATCCTGTCAAGCTCTGCCTGTAGATTTCGCTGCTGGGCCGCCTTTCTGTGGTGTACACTTGTCTGGATTTTGAATTTGATTTTATTCTGCCAGGACTGCGAAAGTACATAAATGGCTCCGGTCGCCATTCCTGCAAGATGTGCCGCGTTGCCGCCCGCATTGGCTGATTTTGTTACGACAAGGAAAAAATACATGGCGCCGAAAATTATTGCCGCTGTTCTGATTGATACAGGAAAGAACAGAGGAAATATAAACAATCTGATATGTGGAAACAAAATCGCGCAGGCAGCTAACATACCAAGTATCGCACCGGAAGCTCCGACCATTGCCATAGCCGGCAGAAAACCCACAGCCACCAGCAGAAGGTAAAGCACGCCTCCCGCCGCTCCGCAGCTAAGGTAAAATATCAGAAACTTTCTGCTGCCCCAGTATCTTTCGAGTGTCGGACCGAGAAAGTATAAGCCGAGCATATTGAAAACAATGTGAGTAATCCAGCTGGGGTCGTGCAGAAACTGATAGGTTACAAGTCTCCAAAGCTGCAGCGCCCGCAGCAGCGTAGTGGGGTCCAGTTGAAACCAGTCATAAATAAGGACGCCCAGCGGCTTTATAGTTATTACCGCTAAAAATACGCCTATATTGATTATCAGCAGCCACTTGGTTACCGTCATGACGCCGGGGAGACCCATTCGCATCGGCGGCCCGTAATGATAAGAAGGCTGATACCTTTCCTGACTATATTCTCTGTCGTAAAGCCCCATACTTGTACGCCTCTGGCGTAGTAAAAAGTTTAAAAGTTTAAGCTAAAAATTAAAAACTGCTCATGCTCTGTAGAAAAGACGATGAATATGTCATTCTGAACGTAGCGTAAGCGAAGTGAAGAATCTTTTTTGATTCAAAAACGAGATTCTTCGGCTTCGCCT
>Ga0315293_10004586_pt1 | contig 13055 bp, 16 predicted proteins | sample YL17G13_20_MG_FD_203071 | JGI IMG/M metagenome (GOLD analysis project Ga0315293, IMG submission 203071) | Sediment microbial communities from Yellowstone Lake, YNP, Wyoming, USA - YL17G13_20 | ecosystem: Environmental > Aquatic > Freshwater > Lake > Sediment | place: USA: Wyoming | collected... | reverse complement strand
CCGCCCTGGTCGCGTGCTGCCGGGACAAGGAGGAAGAGGACCGCTTCTGGCTCTTCCCCTGGTTCTGGCTGCCCGAGGCGATCGCGGTCGAGCGGTCCCACCTGGCCAGCTATGAGCAGTGGCACGCCGACGGCTGCCTCAACTATTGCTCGGGCGAGACGATCGACCAGCGGGATATCTACGCAAAGATCGAGGAACTCTCCAAGATTTTCAGAATTCAACAGCTTCGTTACGATCCCATTTACTCCGAGGAGATTTCCAAAAACTGCGATGAAGCGCTCGGCATTGAAAGGGTCGCGTTCAAGCAGACCGTCTTGAATTTCGCCGGGCCGTGCGCGGAGTTCGAGCGGCTGATCCTCTGCGGCCGGCTCCACCACGACGGCCACCCGATCCTCGCCTGGCAGGTCGGCCACGTCAACGTTTGGTGCGATTGCAACAAAAACCGGCGCCCCATCAAGCCTAAGCCGGGCGACTTCAAGACGATCGACGGCGTGGTGGCCGGGATCATGGCCCTGAGCGGGGCGATGGCCGGGGACGCCGGCGGGACCTCTCACTACGAATCCCACGAGATGAGTTACGTGTAACATGATCGACGACGCCTTGATCCTCGCCGGCGCGGCCGCGGCCGCGGTCGGCCTCTGGCTCTTGCACCCGTCGCTCGCGCTCTTGGCGATCGGTCTGGGCCTGGCGGCCCTGGGCACGGTCGGCATCGGCGCCCGCAAACGACTCCGGAGGAAACCATGATCGCCCAGTGGCTGCGTGAAAAACTTTCGACCGCCGTCAACCCGGCGAGCTGGTTCATCGACTGGATCCGCGGCGAGCCCGTGACCTCCGGCGTATCGGTGACCGAGCAGACCGCCCTCTGCTACTCCGCGGTCTGGGCGGCGACCGTATTCGTCAGCTCGGCAATCGCCAGCCTCCCCTGCTTGCTCTTCCGCGCAATCGCCGCCGACGACCGGGGTCGAGAAGTGGACGACTGGCGCTACGGCCTGCTCAAGTCGCGCCCCAACCCCGAGCAGGATTCCTTCATTTTCTGGCAGGAGCAGGCCATGTACCTGGTCAACTCCGGCAACTGCTACGCGGAGAAGAGCTACTTTCCGACCGGGCGCGTAGCCGAGCTTTGGCCTCTCCCGCCCAACCGCGTCAAGCCGTACCGCGACGGCCCGGGCGGTCCGGTCCGCTACGAGATCACGTCCGAGACCGGGGCCAAAAGGTACGCCGACCGCGCCGACGTCCTCCACGTTACCGGCCAACTGGCCGATGACGGGATCGTCGGCAGGGGCGTGATCCGCCAGGCCCGCGAGTCGATCGGCCTGGGGATCGCCACGGAGCGCTACGGCGGGTCGTTCTTCGGCAACTCCGCCGTGCCCGGCGGCGTGCTCGAACACCCGGGGAAGTACAACGAGAAAGCCGAGAAGAACCTCCGCGAGGGCTGGGAGCGGATGCACCGCGGCCCGGACAAGGGCTCGCGCACCGCCGTGCTGTTCGAGGGCGCGAAGTTCAGCTCCATCGGGATCGACAACGACGACGCTCAGTTCCTCCAAACCCGGCAGCACAACGTGACCGAGATCGCCCGCTGGTACGGCCTCCCGCCCCACATCCTCGCGGATTTAACGAGAGGCACCTTCAGCAACATCGAACAGCAAGATCTCGAAGTGGTCAAGTACTGCTTGCGGTTCTGGTTGGTGCGGCTCGAGCGGGCCCTGGGCCATCAGCTCCTCGGGCCCGAGGAGAAGGATCTCTACTGGGAGTTCCTTCTCGATGCATTCCTTCGCGGCGACACGGCCACGCGGACCGCCGCCTTCGTCCAGCAGTTCCTCAACGGGGCGATGACGCTCAACGAATGGCGGCGGGCCGAGAACCGCAACCGGATCCCGGGCGAGGACGGCGACCGCCACTTTGTGCCGCTCAATCTGGTGCCGCTGGACCGCGCCGGCCAGGGCCGTGGTGGCCGACGCCTGCGCCCGGATGGAGCGGATCGAGGCCAACGCCCTGCGCCGGGCGGCCCCGCGCCCGGGCAAGCGCCTGACGGGAAAGCGAAAGAGGAGGAGGACGAGGAGGAGCAGCGATCGCGGTCGGCGGCCAGGGCCGTGGTGGCCGACGCCTGCGCCCGGATGGAGCGGATCGAGGCCAACGCCCTGCGCCGGGCGGCCCGCCACCCCGAGTCATTTCTCAGGAAATGGGAGGAGTTCGCGGCCGGTCATCGCGACCTGGCCGCCTCGGCGATCCTGCCCGGCCTGGCCGTCTGGCTGGCCGCCCGCGGCGTGACCGGCGATCCGGCGCTCTTCGCCGCGATGGAGGCCCTGGCCCGTGTCACTCGGTTGACCGCCGCGGTGCTCCGCGCGGCGGAGTGCCGGCCCGAGGAGCTGATCGCCCGCGTCGATGCGCTCCTGGAATCCCCGGAGTTTACCTGGTCGATTTGGAAAGGACTTGACGAGGAGGTCTGATATGCCGTCCCCGAACGAGTGGCTCCGCACCCGCTTTGTCTCGCCCGGCGTGGGCGTCGATCGCGAGGCCGAGGTGATCCGCGGCTACGTCGTGGCCCAGGAGGGCCCGTTCAAGACGCCCGGCCGCGGGGAATTCGACCGCGACGGCCTGGCCAAGGTCGTCGAGCTGGTGAACGCCAGCCCCAACGGCCTGAAGAGCCGCCTGGCCCATCCGACGCTCTCCAGCGACGGGGTCGGCCGCTTCCTCGGCCGGGCCCGCGAGGCCCGGCTCGACGGCGTCGGTCCGCGCGAGAGCGAGGGCCGGCTCAAGACCGACCGGGTCGCCGCGGTCCGCGCGGACCTGCACCTGGACCCGTCGGCCCACAAGACGCCCAAGGGCGACCTGGCCGCCTACGTCATGGACCTGGCCCAGAGCGATCCCGACGCCTTCTCCTCGAGCCTGGTCCTCCAAACCGAGAAGCGCTACCGGTTGGACGAGAAGGGCCACCGCCAGCGGGACGCCGAGGGCGAGGACCTCCCGCCGCTCTGGTATCCCCAACGGCTCCACGCCTCGGACGTGGTCGACACCGGCGAAGCCGTGGACGGGTTTCTCTCGGCCGTGGCCCCGGCCGAGGTCCCGGCCGAGGACCTCGCCCGGGTCGCCGCCGAGTTCCTGGATGCCCACTTTGCGGGGCTGGACCGCGGCGCCCTGGAGGAGAAGGCCCGCGAGTGGTTCGCCCGGTACCTGGAATACCGGTTTGGTCCCCCCCGGGCCGACCCGCGGATCGCCGGTTACAGGCAGAGGAACCGGAGATAGTTTCCCCAATTAGGCCACCCGAGTTGTAGAATGGTCCTCTGACTCTTCGCCCCGCAGCCGTCGCTCGGGTCGAGGCTGGTTTTCCGCTCGGCGGCGCCGTCGCGCCCGGGCCTGCCGGCCATCCGTCCCCTCAGCCAACCGCGCACGATCCGCGCGCCCCAAGCACAAGAAGGACCAGACCATGCCCGTTGACCTGACCCAGCTCGGCAACGACCTGACCGGCAAGCAGGATGCCATCGACCAGGTGCTCTCCGCCGCGGAGAAAGAGGACCGGCAGCTCACCGCCGACGAGGCGACCCAGCTCGACACGCTGGAGAAGGCCCGCGACGAGGCGAAGACCCGGATCGATGCCCACCAGAAGCTCCGCGAGGCCCGCGCCCGCCACAAGAGCGCGGCCCAGTTCCTCAAGACCCCGCTCCCGCGCCTGACCGACGCCCCGGCGATCGGCGAGGAGGGCGAGCGGTTCCGCGTCCCCGCCCTCAAGATCCCCCTCCACGAGCCCCTCCGCCACTTCCGCGGGCCGGACGCCGAGGAGCGGGCCTATATCTCGGCCCAGTTCTTCCTGGCGGCCCTCTGGAAAGACCGCCGCGCCGCGCAGTGGTGCGAGCACAACGGCGTGCCGGTCGAGTGGTCCCCGGACCCGGACCGCGATGGGCTGGCGATGGGCGGCGGCCAAAACACCAAGGGCGGCTACCTCGTCCCAACCGTCCTCTCGCAGGTCATCATCGACCTCCGCGAGCGCTACGGCGTGGCCCGGGCCAACTGCCGCGTCTGGCCCATGTCGAGCGACGCCGAGAACGTCCCGCGCCGCACGGGCGGGGTGACCGCCTACTTCGTCGGCGAGAACGCGGAGATCACCGCCTCGGACAAGAGTTGGGACCAGGTGGGCCTGGTGGCCCGCAAGCTGGCCGCCCTCTGCAAGTATTCGAGCGAGATCGCGGAGGACGCGATCCTCAACATGGCCGACGACCTGGCCAGCGAGATCGCCTACGCCTTCGCCGTCAAAGAGGACGACTGCTTCGTCAAGGGCGACGGTACCTCCACCTACGGCGGGATCACCGGACTCCTCACCGCAGTCGGGGCCGGCTCGGTCGCCACCGCGGCCACCGGCGAGACGGCCTTCGGGACGTTGACCCTGGCGAGCTTCGAGAAAGTGATCGGCATGCTCCCCGAGTATCCGGGCATCCAGCCCAAGTGGCTCTTCCACAAGGCCGGCTGGGCCGCGGGCATCAAGCGCCTGGTCGACGCGGCCGGCGGCGTCACCGCCACCGAGCTGGTCAACGGCGTTCCCCAGCGGGAGTTCCTCGGCTACCCCGTCCTACTCTCCGGCTCGTGCAACAGCACGCTCACCGCCCAGGCGTCGACGCGGGTCAGCTACTTCGGGGACTACCGGCTGTCCAGCACGTTGGGCAGCCGCCGCGAGCTGCGAATCGACGCCTCGAAGGACCGCTACTTCGAGCTGGACCAGCTCGCGATCCGCGGGACCGAGCGGATGGACATCGTCAACCACGACTGCGGCAGCGCAAGCGCCGCCGGCGCCGTGGTGGCCCTCAGCACGGGAGCGGCCTCGTAGCCCCTTATTCGCGAAGAGGCAAGCTACTGCCTCTGCTTAAAGACTCTGAGCACAAAGGAAAAGACCATGCTCAATTTGCAGGCTGTGAAGTTCGCGCGGCTCATCGACCCGGCCGCAATCAAGGACAACGGGTCCTGGACCGGCGTGGAGATCGACACGCTCGGCTTCGACTACCTCACCATCGTCTGCTATTACGCCGCATCGGACATCGCGATGGCCGCCCTGTATCTGACCGAATCGGATGCCACCGGCTCGGGCCACGTCGAGATCACGGCCACGGATTTCAGCGACACAACCCAACTGGACCTGGATGGGGCCGCGCTGGCCCTGCCCAGCGCAACGGACGACCCCAGCTTCCTGGTCGTCCACCTGGATCTCCGCAAGCGGAAGCGCTTCATCAACATCGTGGCCACGGGCGGCGACGGGTCCGCGGGGGCCTTCCTGACCGCCTTGGGGATCCTCTCCCGGGCGGAGCACGCCCCGGCCAGCTCCGCCGAGCAGGGCGCCCACCAGGTCGTGGTCGTCTGAAAAGCAGTTGGCAGTTGTCGGTTGTCAGTTGGCGGTACCGACAACTGGCAACTGTCAACTGACAACTGCTGACAACTGTCAACTGCCGCGAGGGCCGAGCGATGCTGATTCGATTCGTGAAGTCGTGGCGCAACAAGAAGCCCGGCGACGTGTCCGACTGGCCGGGCGGGGCTGCGGACCTCTTGATCCGCCGCCACCTGGCCGAGGCCGTCAAGCCCGAGAGCGGAAAGCCGAGAGCGGAAAGCGGAAAGCGGTTAGTAAAGGCCCAGCCAAAGGGCGCGCGATGACCTACCGCCTGATGACTGCCGCGGTCAAGGAGCCGGTCGCACTGGGCGAAGCGCTCGACCATCTCCGCGGCGTCGACGGCGAGGAGCACGCCTATGTCGCCGACCTGATCGCCCGGGCCCGGCGGTGGGTCGAGCGGCAGAAGGACCGGCAGCTCATCACGGCCACGTGGGAGCTGGTCCTCCCCTGCTTCCCGGGCGAGATCGAGATCCGCAAGCTCCCCGTCCAGTTGATCGCCTCGATCAAGTACTACAACTCCGCCGGCGTGCTCACGACCCTGGCCGCCGGCGGGTATCAGAGCTTGATTGCGGACCCCGACGAGCCGGGCCGGATCATGCCGGCTTATTCCAAGTCCTGGCCGACGATCCGGGGCGGGCTCTACGAGGCGGTCGTCGTCAACTTCAAGGCGGGCTACGGCGACGACCCGGAGGACGTGCCGGAGGAATATCACCACCTGATCCTGTTGTTGGCCGGCCACATGCACGAGCACCGGCTGCCGGCCGACGCGGCGCCGGAGGTGAAGGAGTTGCCCCTGGCGATCCAGAGCTTTCTGGACGCCGCGGAGTGGGGCCGGTACGGGGGATGAGGGCAGTACAAGTAGTTGTCAGTTGTCAGTTGACAGTTGACAACCGCTCCGACAACTGACAACTGGCAACCGACAACTGCTCAGATGGACCCGGGGAAGTTGAGACATCGGGTGACGATCCAGCAACCGGCGCACCCCACGGCCGACGGCGAGACGACCACCACGTGGGCCGACGTGGCCGAGACGTGGGCGGCGATCGAGCCGATCGCCGGCCGCGAGTACTTCACGGCGACCGAATTCCGGGCCGACGTGACCCACCGGGTCACCATCCGCCACCGGGCCGGCATGAAGAGCACCTGGCGATTGCTGCTGGGCCACGGGGCGACGCAGCGGGTCTTTTACCCTATGGGCCCGCCGATCGACGTGGGCGAGCGAAACAAGTGGCTCGAGATGATGTGTAGGGAGGCGGAAAGCGGATAGCGGAAACCTGACAACCGACAAGTGACGACGGCGACAACCGCGGAGATTCATGCCGGTGCCCAACCCCGATATCCTGAGCCTGGTCGATGCCCTGGTGACCGCGCTGGACGCGGCGAGTTTCGCCGTCAAGGCGGATTACGCCTGGCAACCCGAGCCCTGGGTCAAGTTGTCGGACTCGGCCCTGGCCACTCCCCAGGTTTGGGTGATCGACTTCGCCGACGCGCAGGAGACGATGCCGCAGATTGACGTGCCCATCGACGAGCACATCCTGCTGCTGGTGGTCCAGCGCAAGATCGCCCCCCGCGAGAGGATTGCCACGATCGTGAGGACGCTGGCGGGTTTGGTCGGGGAAATCTGCCGGTTTTGCCGTTTAACGGACGAGATCGACGAGGCAAGTTGCCGCAAAATCGAACGGAAGCCCGCCCGCGACTTCGACGCGCTCCACCTCGAAGGGCTCTTCCGGGCCGAGGTCCTCACCACCTGGAGGCGCATGGGGTCCTGACATGCAGAAATACCGCGAAGGACACGGCGGCGGCAGCGGCACTCCTTCGAGTGGCCCCGGCAGCGCTTTCGTTGGATCGGCCCAGGTCGAGATCCGGATATTCGGGACCGAGGAGGTGATCGCGGCATTCGAGCGGCTCTCCCACGGCGCGCAAAATCGCGTACTGAAGCCGATCATGACCTCGGCGTCGAATCAGATCGCCGAGGCCCTCCGCGGCGAGGCCCCCGAGGAGTCCGGCCTCTTGAAGCGGGCGATGGGGTCCTCCCCGCTTCGGACCTACGCCACGGCCCTCTTCATCACGGCCGGGGTCCGCCGCGGCTTCCGCCGATCGGTATCGCTGGCGCGCACGGGCCGCTGGCGGATCCGCGGCAAGAAAGCCACGGAATCGGCCGGCGGAGAAATGATCCGCAACCCGGCCAAGTACCTCCACCTGGTGACCGGCGGGCGCAAGGCGGTCTCGGCGACCAACGCCCGGGTGCTCTACAGCGCGCAGATCAACACGTTTTTCGGACGCCACGCGAAAAAAGTCGATCCCAATCCGTTCGTCCAGCGGACCTTCGCCTCGGTGGCCTCGACCGTCTGCACACGGATTTGTCAGGAGGCGGCCGGACGGATCGTCGAAGAGTCGAGCAGAGGGGCTAGGAGCAGTTGACGGTTTGCAGTTGTCAGTTCTCAGTTGTCAGTCCGACAACTGACAACCGACAACCGACAACCGACAACTGCTTCCGACAACTGACAACTGCGAGAGGAACCAACTCATGTCCACGCGAATGTTCAACGGGACCGTCCTCACGTTCGGCGGCTCGCCCGTCGGCGGGCTTGTCGGCCTCGCCTACAAGATCGGCGGGACCTGGGTCGACGTCACCGTCCCCGAGGACCTGATAAAGCTCTACGAGCTCTCGACCCAGCCGGAATTGCAAATGTCCCTGAAGTTCAAGGGCTGCCACACCCTGATCGACCGGGCCAAGAGCGCGATCGGGATCGTGTTCAGCAACGGCTTCTATTCCACCATGCCGGGGACGTGGCAGGTCGGCAACTTCGACTATAACGGCGATCAGGACGCGCCTTGGAATTCCTCGGCCGAGGCCCGGCCCACCGTGGCGTGAGCAGTTGTCGCGAGCAGTTGTCAGTTGTCAGTTGACAGTTGACGGCCGCTCTGACAACTGGCAACCGAAACTGACAACTATTTGGGAGACCAGACATGGCCAAAGGCACCATCAGCGGCTCGGCCTCCGTGGCCGGCGTGAACATCCCCTTCTCGATCGAGCGGATGGGCAACGGCGTCTGGGGCCTCGACCCCACCAGCGAGCCCGCGGCCCTCCTGCCCGCGGCCGTCGCCGGCAGCCTCACTCTGTGGACCAGCAACACCGTCGGCTCGGTGACGGCCGCCGGTCACGGCCTTACGACCGCCGACAAGGCCAATATCTTTTGGGGAGGCGCAACCCCCGGCTGCCGTTACGGCGTGACCGTGGGCACCGTGGCCGGCGACGTGGTCCCGTTCACCGCCGGCGCGGGTGACAACCTGCCCGCCGAAGACACGGCGGTGACCATCGCCGAGGTCGTGGTCATCGACTGCGCCGACCTGGACGGCGACAAAGTGCAAATCTTCGCGGTCGTTTGCGACAAGCGGGCCCACATCGCATTCATGGACGTCGACGAGGCTGTGGTGGGCACCACGACTGGCCAGTCGGATTTGTCCGCCAATGAGCCCTGGTACTGGGCCAAAGAAAGCGGCCCGGCGAATCCCTTGAGCGGAAACCCGTTCACCCACATCCACGCCTCTTGCGGGGCGGCGGCCGTCGGAAACCTCCGGGCAGGGATGATCTACAGCACGTAAGGATCGAAAAGCGGAGAGCGGAAAGCGGAAAGCGGAAAGCACCTACCACAAGGAACAAAACGCATGGCCTTACGCGACGAGATCAAGGCGTTCGTCGACGCCGCCGTGAAACCGCAGGTGACGCCGGTGCCGACCCCCGAGCTGCCCCGGTGGGACGGCCAGGTCTACGTGGCCCGGGTCTGCGCCCGGGCCGTGGCCGACTTCCTGCTGGGCGCCGCCGGCGACGACCCGGCCGCCCAGCTCGACGAGCGGGCCCGCTTCGTCTGCCGGGTGGCGACCGATCGGGACGGCTCCCGGATCTTCCAGGACGAGGACGTTCTCTGGCTGTCCTGCGCGGCGGCCCTGGGACCGATGGTCGAGCGCCTCTACTGGGCCGGCCGGGAGGTCAACGGCCTGACCGAGGAGAACCGCACGGCCTGGCGAAAAAACTCAAGCGGCGCGGCAGGCGGTGGTTCGCCTTCCTGCTGTGCCGGACCTGCGACACCGGCTTCGGACTCGACGCCGACCGCCTCCTAGCCGAGACCCCGGCGGACCTCTTTGAAGACTGGCGAGCGCTCTACGACGCGGAGCCGTGGGACGCGGAGCGGAGCGACCTGGCCGTGGGGACCCTGATCGCGCACCTGGTCGCATCCCACGGCGGCGAGCCGAAGCCGCCGCGGGACTATATGCCGTTTCTAAAACGGCCGCCCGAGGAGAGACGGCAGTCCCAAGACGAGATGCGGGCCGCGTGGGACCAGGTCTACCGGATCATGGAGGAGCGAGTTGAGAGCGGAAAGCGGAAAGCGGAAAGCGGAAAGCGTGAAAACCCCTAGCCCCTAGTCCCTAGCCCCTAGTTCCTTTCCCATGAGCAGCTTTCTAAGACTCGATGCCGGCGGGGCCGGTCTCCAGTTCGCCGCCGTGGTCAATCCGGGCGGGGCCGGGGCCCGCGGCTACACCCCCTCGACGCCGATCGCCGCCGGCAAGCCGTCGCTGACGTGGGACCTGGACCTGGCCACGGCCACTTTCGCCGCGGGCCACGGCTTCGTCACCAACGATGTCTGCGACCTCTACTGGGCGGCGGGCAAGAAGTGCCAGATGGTGGCCACGGTCACCGTCAACAGCGTGGCCCTGGCCGGCGGCCACGGCGATTCGTTACCCGCCGACGGGACCGCGGTGGTCCTCTGCAAGCGGACCGCACTGGCCGACCTGGCCTTTGCGGGCAACTCGCTGACGGCCTACATCGCCTCGGCCGGGCAGCGGGTCGTCTTTGACTTCCTCGACTCCGGAGGCACAAGCCAGGCCGTGATCGAGGTCCGATGCCCGCCCTTCCCCGAGTTCTGGTTCACCGGCTACGGCACCAACGCCTTCGCCGGCAAGGCGATCGCCTCGGCCACGGTCAGCAACGGCTCCGCCCTGGCCGCGGCCTCGCCCAAACTAGCGCTTTTCAGCAACACCTAACCGACAACTGACAACCGTCAACTGACAACTGTTTATGGCCTCCGTTGCCGGATCTATCCGAATCGAGATGATCGCCAACACGGCCCGCTTCACCGGGGGCCTCCGCGAGGGCGGCCAGGCCCTCAATTCGTTCCACGACCAGTTCCAGAAGGTCCAGCGGGGCTTCAACAGCCAGAAGGCCGTGGGCGAGCGGATCGGGGCCGAGTCCGCCGCCTGGAAGTCCTCCATGAAGGAGCTGCGGGCGGATTACGGAATGAACGCGCGGGGCAGCATGTTGCCATGGTACAGCATGGAACGTATGAATCTCAGGCCCGACCAGGCGGAGCGAAACCGCATCCGGTGGGCGAACATGCTCCCGTGGGGCAACACCATGCGGACAACGCTCACCGCGGAGGCGGCTGCGACGGCCGCCGCGATCGGCGATGGGACCAAGAAGATCGGCCACGCGCTTCGGGCCTCCCACGGCGAGCTGACCTTGCTGGCCGGCGAGATCGGCGGCGCGGCCGGCTTCGGGGGCCTGGGGATGATGGCCCGGTTCTTCACCTCGCCCCTCGGCATCGCAGCGGCCGCGGCCACTCTGTATACGGTCAAGGCCATCGCCGACGCGCGGGAACACAACCGCCTCGCGGGAGAGGCCCGACATGCCGCGTTCCAGGCCGGCATCGGCGTCGAGGACGCCAGCAAGCTGCTCTACGCCGGCGTCGATCCCATGCACATCTCGCGGATGCAGCGGGCGCTTTGGGAAGGCAACCCGAGGCAAGCGGCGGCCTTCAGCGAGCTGGGCTTAGACCGGCGGGAGTTGACCAACCTCCCCGCCACGGAAACGCTCGGCAAGGTGTTTGACTCGCTCGAAGGAATTGTCAATCCGGCCAAGCAAACGGCCCTTGCAATGGACCTCTTTGGAAAGTCCGGGGCCGAGATCCTCCCGGTCATGAAGGAGTTCCGCGAGAAGCTAAAGGACATGCCGGCCTTCTACAAAGTCACACCGGCAGAGGCAGAAGAGGCGAAAGCCTCGGAGCGCGCCGCAAAAGGCGCGAAGTCCGCCGCATGGGGAATCTTCAGCACGAAGTGGTGGAACCGGCGGTTCGAGGACGTAATGACGCTGCGACCGCTCACCCTGATGGGAAAACTGGCCGAGAGCGAGGGGTCGGGCACTCCATTCGATGATCCTCTCGGCGAGACCCGCCGAGGCGAGGATTGGCGGCAGGACAATGCCGACGAGTTGGCACGCATGGCCGTGAATAAGCGGAAACACTACGCCCAGGTCGATGCGGAGATGCGTCGCCGCAACCGGCGGCTTGGCATTTATGACCAGCAGGACATCGAGGATCGGGCCGCCTTGGGGGTGAAGTCCTCTTACGCCGTCTTCAAACAATCCATGAAGGCCCTCGACCTCGTCGGAGGACTCGTGACGGAGGCGGAGCGCAGCTTGGCCGAGCGGCAGTTCCGCCGGCAGGCCATCGGCGACGTGATGAGCGGCTACAGCGACGTGCAGCCCGTTGCCGCGATGGCCCTCGGATCATCCGAGGCGTACTCCGCGATCGTCGCCAACCAGCTCGCCGACCCCAAGCTCGCCCTGGCCGCCGAGGCCAACGCCAAACTGGACGAGATTGTCCGCCACCTCAAGATCCTGGCCTCCCAGGGCCGCGGCCCGGGCGGCCGGGTCTTGAACTAACAACTGATAACTGCCAACTGACAACTGCCATGTCCGTACTCTGGGTCCGAAATCTGCTGGGTGGCGGCGACACCGTCGGCGCGAACGGCGAGCGGACGTTCAATCGCCTCTACCTGGTCAAATCCGACGACCCGCACGAATTGCGCGAGGTGATCCTGGAGGCGTTGTCGGCAGAGGAAGAGGTTGCTTATGGAAGGCGACACGGAGAGGACGCAACGGCCCTCTGCTCGCGGATCAATCCCGAGCGGAGCAAGCAGGACCCGTACCTCTGGCAGGTGGCGGTCGAGTGGCACACCAAGCACGGCGGCAGCCAGCCCGACGACGATCAGCTCCTGCCCGACCAGCGCCGGCAGAGGTGGACCTATCGCTTTAGCCAGGTCCGCAAGTTCCGCTCCCGCGACCTGGACGGCCGCTGCTTCAAGGACTCGGCCTGGACGCCCTTCAATCCGCCGCCGACCGTCCCGATCATCGTCGACGAATGGACGGTCCGAGGCTACGCCGGGGCCTTGACCCGCTGGGCGGACCGCGAGTTCATGAACGCCTGCAACTCGGAGCCCTGGTTCGATCTCTTGCCCGGGGAGGCGATGATCGAGAACATCACGGCCTCCGACGAGTTCGAGATGGGCCAGTGGTGGTGGGTCAAGCAGATCACGATCCTGGTCTCGCCCAAGTTCGAGGGCACCCACGGCCTGGACGAATGGGACAACATCCCGCCGGAGGGCGGCTTCGACTACGAGTACATCCTCGACGCCGGACCCAAGAAGCTGGTGGATGCGAACGGGGCCCCGCCCAGCCCGGGCCACCCGGCGGTAAGGGCTATCCCGATCGCCGACGACGTGAACGGCACGCCGTACCTCGCCGGCTCGCCGGTGCTCTTGGACGGCCAGGGCCGCATTCTGGCGGCGAATGCCGAGGAGGTCTACCTCCGTTTCCGAACGAAGAACGAGATCGACTTCAACCTGCTGGGCC
>Ga0315293_10004585_pt1 | contig 13055 bp, 16 predicted proteins | sample YL17G13_20_MG_FD_203071 | JGI IMG/M metagenome (GOLD analysis project Ga0315293, IMG submission 203071) | Sediment microbial communities from Yellowstone Lake, YNP, Wyoming, USA - YL17G13_20 | ecosystem: Environmental > Aquatic > Freshwater > Lake > Sediment | place: USA: Wyoming | collected... | reverse complement strand
GAGAGAGAGAAAGATAAAGAAAAAGAGATAAAGGAGATTGAATGGGAATCAGAGGAGAAGATGGAGGAATTTTATGAGAAATATTTTCCAGATGATATTCCTGATGAATGGACAAAACAAGAAAAAGATAAATCACACGGAGATGGTGTATTAGGCCCAAGAGATCAAATTAATTTATATCACTATTCTAAAAAATATTTATCAAAACGTTCTAGAATGGCTTGGAATAAAATAAAATCTACACAGAAATATTTAGAACAACATACTATCTCAGAATGTCACCCCACTGCTATTTTCTCACTCCCCTCCCTTTTACCACCACTCATTGAATCCATTTTACTCCCCGTTCACAAAAAATTCATATTTATTTAATTTCTTTGATTATTATTTCTTTGATTTATTTTTTTTAGTATAAGTAGGTTTACAGAAAATTCTACCAAAGATTGCACAACCAATTCTAGCACCACTGTGTCCCGTAATTTTGCTATCAGGAAAGTGTCCTTTTCCAAGATCATCTTCATCTTGATGAATAATAATGGATCTTCCCCATAATTCCTTAACAGATGTATTCTTCAAACAATATTTACGTTTCAATGTCTTTTTATTATGTTTACATTCAATATTTCCTAAATCACCAGTATGTCTTTCTTTTTTGGAATGTGGACCATCTCCGTGTTGATTGTTACCTTTATCATAATGTTCACATAATCCTTGACAACCCTCTCCTCTTAAATCACCACCTTTATGAATATGAAACCCATGTTTTCCTTTTGGTAATTGTGTAAATGTTGCTACTATATCTACACCACCCCCCTTCTTACAATTTCTTACAAGTATTTCTCCTTTTATTTTATCCGTATTCAATACTGCGACTGCTTGATCTCCTTTCATTTATTCTCATTTAAGATATTAATTTCTAACTTCTTCCATTTATCATTTAAAAATCCTCCCAATCCAAACGCAGGTATTGTTCGTATCATTCTACCTGCACACACAGATCCATATAATCTCTTAATAGTTAACCATCTTTCATTTAGTGTATGATTTGGATATTGATAATAATCCATACCTACAATATGAAATGGTGTTGATATTGTTTGAGCCATTATTGAAACCATTAATGATGATGTTAAATTTGCTAAATCATCCGATATATATTTATCCAAATGAGTTGTTACATTTTTTTTATATCCAAAATTACCATAAATGGTAATCATTGCTCCAAGTGAAAACATTCCATATGAAAAAATAGGCAAATTCTTACGGGCCATTCCAAATAAATTAGAATATTCTTTATCTTTATAGGACATCATACCAATATTTACAGCGGAAGTACATCCTATTATTGGAAAATCACTTGGTATATTTATCTTTCTACAAAAATAATCAACCGTATTTGCTGTACCAAAGGTTAATGAATAGACTCCATTCATTAAAAATAATGGCCTTCCCAAGGGAATTACATTCTTATATAAATCCTTTATCGTATTTTTTGTAGATGTTATAAATGTTGTCTTCAATAAATAACTTCTAATGATAGAAATATCTATTAATGTCATTATCGGTGAGATAATTAAAGAACTCAGAACGGCACTTAATAGATCTTGAAGCAACATTTACTATAAGAGGTGTGAAATTTTTTATTTTAGAACTTCAAACTTCTTCTTTGTCTTTCCAAAATATTCTACCGCATATCCATTATGTATCATCCATTCATTCATATTCTCACCTTTTTTATCATATAATGTACATAATAATCTACCATATTTATCAAATCCTTGAAAATGTGCAAATAATATATAATTATTATCTTTAACAATTAATTCTAATGCCTTAAGAGCACGTAAAGATGCTTCCATTTCTAATTCACGATGTGGGTTACTTTTTAATGGTCTTTTTTCGGGTGTATCAATTCCATATAATCGTACACGATGTTGATAAATTTTAGTTGTATGTTCGTGTTCCAATGCAATATCCAATGTATCTCCATCCAATAATCGTAATACTTTAATCTTTTTACGGATATTTTCAAATGTAAATACAGGTGTATTATCATATGTACAATCTTTATAGATATCCTTTTCTTCAACTAAATAAGGGTGAGGCTGTTTGAATTCAACCGTATGATTAGAAGGTGATGTTGAAGGAACAACAGCTTCTATCGATGATGATTGAGAATCGGAAACGGTTGGAGATGGAGAGAAACACTGATAATTTCCCATTGTACTATTGCTATTTTATCCTATCTTTTCTTTATCCCCTTTTTATTTCAATTTTTATATAATATTTATAGGGATTCATGTTGATGGGTTAGATCTAAATAATCGTGGTTCGATAATTTTTTCTTTTATTAGTTCATCAATAAACTGTTCTTGTTTTTTAAAAATTTTTCTACAACGATCATTTATAGCACGATCTATATTCCAACCAAAATGATCCGCTTCATAATGATTAAATGCTACTGCTTTGAATTCTTCTAAATACCAATGATTTGGCGCTTTTATTATTGCTTGACGATATGCATTTGTTACATAATTTGGAGAAAAAATATGTAATTCATCCATTTTTAAATAAATAAAATCTTCTAATATTTCACGAGCGTCATATGAATCTAAATTTCGTAAACTTGTTCGTATTGCCGATAATGTTAAAGCAGAATTATGATATCGTAACCATAAACTCTTATTAAAATTATACTTACGAAATGTTACTAATCCCCAATGAAGTTCCCCTTCTTCTTTAAGTTGATTAAAAATAGATATAAGTTGATAATAAGTAAAATCGATATTTGTCCAGGGATTTTTTGGATATTTCGGCATTGGAAACCCTCCTTCACTATACAATAATTGGGCCTCTATCCAATTTGCTAAACTCGTTGCATCAAATGTATACCTCTTATTTGTATCCAAATCATATAAATATACCACCTTCTCTGGCTCCACCAATGTTATCGGATCAATCTCATTCTCAGATTTCCTATTTATTCTATTTATCCTCCATCGTTGTAATAAATTACGAAATGCCCTCTTTAATCGTACTTCTTTCAAGTATGCAGAATATAATTGTTCTTTTAAATTTGTAAATAATTGTTTAGGATTAAATTGTTGAGAGGGATCAATATATTCATTTGTTTCTAGTTGATCTACATACATTACTTCATTCATTTCTTCATTTATAAATTTAGATAAAAATTCTAAACGATATTGTATTGTTTCTGGAATTTTTGATACTAATTTGCGAATAAATACATTTGGCTCTATCGTTGCATTTAATAATATTTCCTTACCATCATCATCACTAAATACAAATTTCTCTCCTGATTTTAATTGTAATACTTTATATAATGTTATTTTCTTTCTTACTGAATGAATTGTATTATATACTTTTGTATTTGGTTTTTTAGATAGTTGACAATCTTCCTCATCCATTTCTGATGCAGAACGAACCTTATCCGATTTATCTCTTATATCATTTACTATATTATTCTCTTCTATCATTTGACTTGTATCCATTAATAATTCACTTGTTATATTACTTTCATTAAAAATAGGACTATTTGTTAATTGTACATCTGGAATACCAATTAATGCTGCAATTAAATATTCACGAAAATAAATAATACTCTGTCTTTGATATATTTCATAACTTTCTTCTGATTCATCACCCTCCTTTTTTTCTTCTTTATTATCCATTATCTTCTTTCTGTCTCACTTTTTTAGGCACTTATTCTTAAACATATTATGTTATCCATCTACTACCATAAATAATTTCATTTTATTTGTTTTCTTATTTATCTTTCCTACCATATTCCCTGATGAATTAATTAATATATTCTCATAAATATACAATGGTTCCTGTTTAGAAATATCTTTTACCTTTTGGATGATAATAGGTTGTGTTTCAGAAATAACTTGCATTCGTTTTTGACGATGAAAACTACAATATTCAGATTGATATGCAACTGGCTTTCTACAGTAAATAGTTACCTTATCTTGTTGAATATACGCTTTACATTGATTACATTCTGCTTGACTATCAAAGAGCATAATTTTTAGAGAATCAGAAGAGGGTAAGACCTTCTTTTGTAACTCCTTTTCCGAAACTCCTAATCGTTTTGCTAATTCTCCTATATATCTTTTAGATTGTGCTAAAAGAACCGATTCGAGATTTTCCCAAAGTAAACGAGGGACTTTATATTCAATTGACATTTTTGCCTCTACTCTTCTATCATATACTCCTTTTTCAATTTTTAATTTTATTTATATTAATCGCGATACGAGTTATGTCTTCTACTTCTCTTTACTAATCTATCTTTCATCTCATTTAATTTTCTCTTTGTTCTATTCCAATCCATTCTCTTATTTCGACTATTCTTATTATCTCTATGTTTCAATGTATCTATTCTTTTACTCATTCTTCGATACCCTTGTGTTGAACCCCTTTTATAAATTCTTCTATGTTTCAATGTATCCTTTCTTTTATTCATTTTTCGATGTTTTTGTGTAGAATTTATTTTATAATGTTTTTTTACTGGTAATTTAAATTTATCCGTTGACTGCTCTACTTTTTTAAAAAAATCTTGAATACGAACTTTTATTTTTTTTAATTCATTTATATTGTTAAAATTAAAAAAATATAATTTAATATAATATTTTGATGGATTATGTATATCAGGTCCATTTACGTGCAATAAATGAATATTACCAATTAATGTACCATCACTTTGTGTAATTGTAATATCCTTTTTCTTATGAGGGCTATAAATAGCCGTAAAGTTATCTCTACCTTGAATCATACGAATAAATTCATTTTCATCATTTTTATTAATAAATTTAAAATGTGTACCTTTGTGTGGAGTAATTTTATTTTTAATATGGGGAGGGATATTTGATTCATAAATCACCAATTGATCCGCTCTACGACCATTTCCTTGATCCCATCCTTCGGATGTATCCCTTTTCTTTTCCTTTTTATCCTCTATTACAACTTCTCCTTCTACTCTTTCTACTCTTTCTACTCTTTCTGGTCTTTCTACCTTTTCAATCGTAGATATTTCTTCTAATCTACTTGGTTTAATTGAATTATCATAAGTATTTATTTTGACGGGCTCTATATCATTATTTTCTTCATCTAGATATACTTCAAAATCTGGTTTTGCCATTCTATTATGTGATTATTTATTATTTATCTTTTTACAATAAAAATAAGAATGAAATCAATTGAAATTCAATTTCCTGTAAAGTCAACTAATGATTTATCGAGTACAATGGAATTATTAAAACAATTTTTTACGGATGGTATATTATTATTAGCAAATGGTATTGCGATTCTTTCTATTTTAAAATTTATAGTAGGTCTAATAAATGGATTCGCCACAAAATCATATATGGGGTCCAGCGCTATGGACGATACTTCATTCGTCCGCCGAACGAATTGGGACAAAACAATTACAACGTCTTCCTCGAGAAGAGGAGAGAATTTGGATGGGTCTTTTAAATAGTCTACGATATTCACTTCCTTGTCCACACTGTAAAAAACATTATACCTCCTATTTATTTTCAAAACCTATTCTATCTTTTAATAGAGATACAATACGTTTATGGTTATTTAATTTACATCAAGAAGTAAATCAACGAAATAATAAAAATAAAGAAATTACTTTTGAAAATTTATCAGATTATTATAGTGGTCTATTTAATTATGCACATTATTTAGGAATTGTATCAAATCAAATGACAAAATCATTACGGTTAGGCTGGTGTACACGCAATGATATCCATCGTACCCTACGATTCTTTGAAGAACTTAAACGATTTTATGATTTCTAATCAAATTATTGTGGAATTGGTACGCATGCTATTGGATCATTCTTTATCGCACTTGGTGGAAGTAGACGATTTGCTATACCAAATAAATCGGATAAACGATCTTCTCCTACACTACTTAATAAATTATACCATTTACTTCCACCATATATAAATGAGAATGACACTACAAATGCCTTAATAGATTCACATCCTGTATAATATCGTATTCCAAATCCAATTAAGAAAAATATAATAATTGATCCTATAGACAACATTGCCTGTGATTTACGATTTGTTACCTTATTCGCCACACTCTGTGCCGTTGTATCAGTAACCACTACCTCATTTTCAGGCGACTCACGAGAATATAATTGTAATGCATTCTTAATTAAATATCCAACAAAAAACGCCAACATCGCTAACCAATACGAAATCATCTGATATTCTTCACGTCCCATTGTTCCACTGTTATCAACCACTCCAAAAGGAATCACTAATTGACAAATATCAGCTGACTTTACTTTAAATTTATTTACTATATTTATAACTGTCTCCGAACCAGTTCCTGATAATAATATCGCTAATACATATGTTAACTTATTTAATACCCATACACTTGCTGGAACAGCAATTAAAAAACCAACAAGAAAAAATAATATAGCATAATTTGCTGTAAATGTACCAACTAATAGTAAAGTTCCAGCTAACGTCAATGGAAGAGTTGCTATACCGCCGTACAGAAAAATACGAATATCGGATATAATATCTTTTAATGTATCCATTCCTATTTACTTCTTATTAAATATTTCTATATTACTCTTATCCAAATACACTCCACATATTTTCATTTCTCGTTTTAAACGAATAATTTCTACCTCCAATTCTTTTATATATTTCTTATCCATTTTCATCTCCCGTTTTTGTTCCTTTATTCTTTCTATTCCTTCAAAACATCCCCTTATTATACCTATACCTGTTACCACAAATAACACATATTGTGCCATATTTTATTCATTCTTTAATAATATAAGATGTTTGTTATTGTTTATTGATCTCTGTAGAGCATACATAGATGGGTGATCCTTTTGATTCTTTTGACACTAAATAGGGTAATCCTAAAAAGTTCATTGATTCAACACCAAATACGGATTTATTAATAAAATAAAAGATAAATCCAATAAACATTGCACATAATAAGGCTATCACAATTTCCATTTTTGAATCACATCCAGATAACCAACGAGCAATAACAAAGGCTAAAATAAAAATACCAATAAAGGAATATGCTACCTTTTTTCTTGATGACCATTCTGTACCCATTGTATCAAGTGTCTGTGAGAATTCATTTGTTGCTAGACCAAGATATGTTGCAATTGCTGTAATAGAAAAGACTCCATAAGAAGGATATGGATCGTGTTTAAAAATTCGGTCAAATTGATATTGTGTTGTTTTAAATCCAACTCTACAGGGTAAATCAATAGACCGGGATGAACCCACCGATTGAGAAAATAGATATGATATCAAACGATGTGATAACGCCATTTCAAATACAAATACGGAAAAAATACCAAATGACATATTATGTGTCAAAAGATACATTAATAATGATCCAAATAGAATAGAATCAGGTATAAGAGAATGGATTTCTTTAATACTTTCTATTATATTCCAAAATATGTCTGACATCTCTATTTATTTGTTTTAAATCAATTAGATCCGTATAAATTCATCTACTGTTTTTATCCCTTTTTTGATTTATATGTTACTCTATCTACCGTTTTTCAATTTTTATTGCAATAAAGGATATTAAACGATAGAAGTAGTGAAACTATTTAGTAAATATCCTAAACAAATGGGTATTCCTTCTTATTATAAAAAATTACTTGATACCAATCCTGGTCTTGTAACTAAATCACATCCAGATACAAAAATCCAATGGTTATTTATGGATTTTAATTGTTTAATTTATCATTGTCTTCATCGTGAAGATACTCCTGTCTATCCTGGTCACTCTGAAAAAGAATCTTGGGAAAAAGAATTTATTGAATGTATTGTACGATATTGTTTAAAAGTTATTCGTATCGTAGATCCAAATCAAGGAGTATTTATTGCAATGGACGGTGTTGTACCTATGGCTAAAATGAAACAACAACGCTTACGCCGTTTTAAATCTGCTTGGCTCTCCAAACACTCCAAAGAATCTCATTTACCCAAATGGGATACAAATTCTATCACTCCTGGAACTCTTTTTATGAATCATCTACATTCTGCAATTCATACAATGATTTCTACTTACGGAAAAGATTCGTGGATCTTTAGCTCCAGTAATGAACCTGGTGAGGGCGAACATAAAATTATTTCTAATTGGCGTACTAATAAACCACAAGGACCCTATGCAATCTATGGTCTTGATGCCGATCTCATCGTTTTATCCCTTCTTGGCTATGAAATGTGTTCATTACAACAACCTATTTGGCTCTTTCGTGAAGAAATACAAAAAGGTAAAATTCAATATGATCCACACGGCGAAGAATTTTTTGAATGGTTTTCTATTCTTCATCTACGAAATTGGCTTTCTAAACCCTATCAAGATCAACCTGATGTACAACACCTTTTTCTTTTGAGTTATTGCTTTGCAATGTCTATCCTCGGTAACGATTTTCTTCCTACTTCCTTCAGTTTTAGAATTCGCGATGATGGACACTCTGAACTACTTCATATCTTACATCACTGTATTTCTGAACAATACCCACTTATTCAACCTCTCACCCTTCAACTCCATTCACACTCTATTCTCTATTTCTTCTCTCTCTTAGAAAAAAATGAACCACAACGAATTCTATCCTTCCTCCTTAAAAAACAAAATATACACCAACGCTCCTCACGCCTCTTCCACCTATCTACACCATCCATCGGCGATGATGATTGGCCACTACTCTTCTTTGAAGAAAATATTCTACTTACTTCAAGTAACATATTAAATAAACAATGGTCTCAAACTTATTTAACTCATTTTTTTAAAGGATTTTCATACAATAAAAAAACGATTCATCAAATCTGTAAAGAATATTTATATGGGATTCAATGGATTTGGTCATATTATACAGGTCAATTTCAAAATGTATGTTTTAATTGGTATTATCCATTTTCATTACCTCCTCTCTGGAAATGGATTTGTAACGAATTAGAATTACCCTCTTTTCCTAATTCTATTTTATTAACTGCAAATGATATTCAACCAGTAGATCAACTCGCACTTGTTCTACCACTAGAAAGTTGGTCACTTATTCCACCTTGTCCACAACAATTATTACCTCAACTTGCACCTCAATTCTATCCAGAATCCTTTTCTTTTGATACCGTTGGAAAACGCTTCTTCTGGGAATGTGAATCCCTTATTCCTCTACCTAGCATCTTTGAAGTCAAACAAATAATTCAATCCCTTTGCAGTTAATTCCTTTTTAATAAACTTAATAATCCATCACAACAAGACCTAGCTATTTCTTTTACTTTTACATTTAAATGTCGAGATACATCAATCATTGTCTCTAATAATTGCTCCGCAACACTATCATACATCATCAATAATACTATCCTTTTCTCATCTTCTTTTATCAAATCTTCTATTAATTTTTTACCTAATTCAAGCGCAATTTGTTTTTTATCTTTACCTGATAATAATATATCATTTATTTTTATACTTTCAAGAAGTTTAATAATAGATGCAATCATTTGTGTTAATTTTAGAGCATTTTCAATTTTTGGATGATGTAAAAGCAAATCAGTTGATTCTTTTATTTTATCATAAACAATTTTAAGAACTTTAGTCTGCTCTTCTGATAATTTATGTTCAAAATCTATTTTTACGTCTTTAACAACTTCTTTTACTTTTTCTTCTAACTGAGATACCGTAGCAAGATTTGATAATTCAAGTTTAAATTCTTCAGACATTTCGAAATTACTATTAATTGTTTTTATTTTTATTAAGAATGCCCATTAATTGAATCATATGACAATAACACAATTGCAATAAAAGCAAATAGTAGACCTACTCTTTTTATTGTTGATATTTTTTCTTTAAAATATAATAATCCAAGCGATGTTACAATAACATCACTTGTAATATCCCATAATATGTTCATAACGGTCATTGTTTCATATTCAAGTGATTTTAAAAAGAGTAATGGTTGTAAGGAATAGACTAACATTCCAATAGGAACCATAATACCCCAACTTACATTTCCTAAACTATATTCTTTCAATCCACCTAATACAAATGCATCAATTGATGACATTAGTAATGCAAAACTCATTGGAATTAGATTCAACATTATATTTTTCTTATAATAATTTATATTATTTGCGTAACAAATGATATAAATTATTTTCTTAAAATATTAGCGATTTAGATAGAAATGGGAAATCAATCATCTAACATTGATCCTGTACATTTGAGAATGTATTCTAATATGATACAAATTCAAGACCCAGTTAAACGATGTCAAGTGATTCAAACCTGTTTTGCCTCCATTGAATATGTTAATTCTGCAAAACGTACAGGTATATATAGTTATTTATTACAATACTTATCTATTATACAATCTGGAGGAAATCCTCCATTACTTCCGGGAGAACAACACGCTTCTTATACATCATCATCATCATCACAACAAGTACCACGTTCTATGCAACAACAACAACCCTTTATTCATCCATCATCGGGTATTGGTTCAACACATCCATCACTTTTAAATGCTCCAAATTCGTCAATGTATCTTACACAATCTCAGCCACAGCAAAATTATCAACAACATATGAATTCCACTCAACAAAAAAATCAGGTGATTGTCCATTCCGATTCAACACCTAGTTGGAAAGTAATCACAGATACACCTAAACAAAAGGCAATGACCTACTTCTCTTCTTGTCTTGAAGTTTTAGGTATCCAAGAAGAAGTTGCTTTAACAGATGAATCTCTTAAAAAAGCTTATAAACGGACTGCTATTAAAGCACATCCTGATAAGGGTGGATCAGAAGAATATTTTGAAGCAGTTACAAGAGCATACGCTTATTTAACTGAAATTTTAAAACACATGAAAGGTGGTAAAAAAGAGAATTATTCAGGTACGGTTCAATCCTCTCAATCGGTTCATTCACAACGAGATAGAGATGCAAAACAATGGGAATATTCTGGAGAACCTGTTCGTCTTAATGCTAAAAATCTAGATATGAATGCTTTTAATAAATTATTTCAAGAAAATCATTTACCCGATCCTGATTCAGATGGTTATGGCGATTGGCTCAAAACAAATGATTCATCCTCTACTTCTTCTTTGAAATTTAAAGGTGGCTTTAATCGAGACGTCTTTAATCGAATGTTTGACGAAGAATCCAAAAAATCATCACACGATCGTTCAAGTCAACTAATGATTCATCCAGGAGAAATGGCGTTAACACTTAATCCAACTAGCGGTGTTGATTTAGTTATCGATCGCCCAAGCAGTTTCACTGCCGCTCCCAATTCTAAAATGCAATTTACAGATCTACGTGGCGCCTATACTTCCGATTCTACCATTTCTGATAAAGTATCCAATGTACAAGTAAAAGAACGAAATTTAGAACAGTATCGTGCTTCAAGAGAAAAAGCACCTGATCCTTTTAATCAATCAGAACTTCATAGTATTCGTGAATTTGAACAAAGACAGTCCCATCAAGAACAATTACGAGAAAGAAAAAAGGCGGAAATGTCTGTTCGTAATCAAGATTTTTTTGATCAGATGAAAAGAAGAGTTATCACTGATGGAGCAGTTGATCTCAATCAAGGTAAATTAGGTTATTAATGTGCGATAATCTAAATTCTATTCAGTATCTCTTTTAATTAAGAAGATGACAACTCTTGAAAGATCATTAGAATTATTAGAATTTAAATCATTGGAGGATGTTACGGCAGATGTTCTAAAAAGCTCTTTTAAACGAATTGCTTTAACCGCTCATCCAGATAAAGGTGGTGATTATGTATTTTTTGATGAAATTTTATCCGCATATGTTCATTTATCTAAAGTACTCAAACGATTATCAGGAGGCCGTGATCAAATTCAATCATGTATTGCTGTAGAAGACGTAAAAGAAGCAAGAGAATCTCAATTTACAAATGAATTAAATAATTTAGTGAATGAGGTATTTGATGAATTACAACAAACAAGTGATAATTCTTTTAGTAAAAAGTTTAATGAGGAGTTTGAAAAGTATAGGAAACAGGAGAAGGAGAATGGAATTCAATATATGGAACACGAAAAGGGATACGAAGAATGGTTTCGTGATAAAGATGAAAAGAATAACAATGATGAATCATATAATGTAGAATATACCTGGTCCTCTGATACGAAGACAAATCCCGTTTTAGAAACAAAGAAAACTCCTCCCATCTTTGCAGAAAATGATTTGAATAAAATATTTGAATATTCTGTAAAATGTGGAAAAGGTGAACCAACTGAATTAATTTTACATCCCGATGAAATGGCTGTTCAAGCAAGATCAATGGGAACACAATTAATTGTAAAAGATAATTCTGGATTTACTTCTGGTCCATATGATAATCCAGAATATACTGATTTATATTCAGCCTATACATCCGATAATACTTATTTTGATAAACTACCCAGTTATAAAGAAAAAGAAAGAACCTTTGAAGATCTATTAAAAGAGAGAGAAATTACATATAAAACCGAATTAGATCGAGATTTAGAAGCAATTGCTGCATATGAATTGAAAAAACAAAAAGATGACAAAGAACACAAACAAAAAGTAGCCGATTATTTTAAGAATACTACATCAAGTAAATGGGCTCTGAAAGGTTCTACTTCTACATCCGATTCATTTATTAAAGAAATTTAATTCTATACCTATAATAAATGGATCTTTTTGCTACTCTGTTTTGGGTTGGTTTTATTATTCTTATTGTATCGCATGTTACAATGCTTAATGGTTCAATGCAACGACACGCTATTATCGCACTAACTGGAACTGCTTTTATGTTTGTTGGTTCAAAAATTGGTCGCACTTTTCTAGGTATCCAATAATCTAAAGGATAATAATAATTATCTATTTAATTTATTCTTATATCATCTTCTAATTATTAGTTAAAAGAATGCAAGATGAAACCGAAACCGAAATTGACTCCGATCTGTCACAATTTGATCTCTCTCTCAAGAAAAAGAAAAAGAAGAAAAAAGTAATTGATTCAGTTGA
>Ga0315293_10004584_pt1 | contig 13056 bp, 11 predicted proteins | sample YL17G13_20_MG_FD_203071 | JGI IMG/M metagenome (GOLD analysis project Ga0315293, IMG submission 203071) | Sediment microbial communities from Yellowstone Lake, YNP, Wyoming, USA - YL17G13_20 | ecosystem: Environmental > Aquatic > Freshwater > Lake > Sediment | place: USA: Wyoming | collected... | reverse complement strand
ACGTGCTCGTCGTGGCCCGCGCCGGTCAGCCGGCGAACCTGGAGCGGATGCGTCGCGCCGGCGCCGACCGTGTCATCTCGCCGTACCAGATCGGTGGCAGACGCATGGCGCTGTCAGCGCTGCAGCCGCTGGTTCTGGACTTCATCGACACGTTGACGGGCGGACGGCCTGAGCAGCGCATAATCGCCGAGTTTATCGCGACGCCGGAGTCGTGTCTTTCCGGCTGCACGTTGGAGGAGGCGGTCATCGGCCGCGCGAACGCCGTGGTGCTCGCGGTCCAGAAGGCGGACGGCGAGATCCTGGTCGGTCCGCCCAGCTCCACCGTCGTCGGACCGGAAGACCGCCTGATCGTCCTCGGCAGAGAAGCCGACATGGAGGCCCTCGCGACGCCGCCCGGCAAGACGCCCGACTGATCCGCCGTGCGCGTGTTGCCGGCGACAGACCGAGCCGGGCCGGCGTGCCCACGTCGGCACTCGGAGTCAGCGAAGTGAGCAGGCGCGCCCTCTTCATCGTCAATCCCGTCGCCAGAGGCGTCCCTTCCTCCGCCAGGCTGGAGATGGCTGCTGCCTGGCTGGAATCGCAGTCCTGGCATGCCACACTCGAGCCGACAGGCGGCAAGGGGCACGCGACGACGCTTGCCCGCGAGGCCGCGGAGTCGGGGTGCGATGTCGTCGTGGCCTGCGGCGGCGACGGCACCGTCAACGAAATCGCTAACGGCCTGGCGGGCACGGAGACGGCGCTAGCCGTGATCCGCGGCGGCACAGCGAATGTCTGGGCTAAGGAGGTCGCAATCCCGCGCGACCCTCTTGCGGCCGTCCGGCTCGTCAGCGAGGGCAGGCGCCGGCGGATGGACCTGGGCGTCGTAGAGGGCGACGAAGGGCAACGGCGCTTCTTCTTGTTGATGGCGGGCGCCGGCCTGGACGGCTACGTGGTAAGGCGCGTGCCGGAGCGGGTGAAGCAGCGGCTGGGTGCGGCCGCCTACGTCTTCTACGGCCTGCGCGAGAGCCTGCGCTTTCGCCCGGAGCCGGCGTCACTGTTGATCGACGGCGAAGCTGTCACCGCCCACCTCTTGTGGCTCCTGGCTGCGAACACGCGCTCCTACGGCGGGGTCATAAACGTCGCCAGCGACGCGCTGGCCGACGACGGGCTGCTGGACGTTTTCGTCTTCGAGGGCCGCGGCATCCGGCGGACGTTCGGGCACGGGCTGCGCATCCTGAGGCGAAAGTACGACGGCGCGAAGGACGTGGTTCACCGAAGAGCATCCGCGATCGAGATCTCCGCGCCCGCCGCGCTCGACTGCCAGGTGGACGGCGAGAGCCTGGACTTCGCGCCGCGGGCCATCCGGATAGCGCCGCTGGCCCTGGCCGTCATGTTGCCGGCGGCGGGTCGCAACCCCTTGTTCTCCGGCGCGGGCAAAAGCGGCTAGCCGGACAAGACCTGTCCGTTTCGCACCGTGAAGACGTGCGCGTGGGGGACGGCGCCGCGAACGTATTCTTCCTCCGCCGAGGTGATCCAGACCTGGTCGAAGCCGGCAAGGGCGTCGAGGACGGCGCGCCGGCGTTCGTCGTCCATCTCCGAGAGGACGTCGTCGAGGAGGAGGACGGGGTGATCGCCGGTCGCGTCGAGGAGGAAGCGGGCCTCGGCCAGGCGCAGCGCCAGCGCCGCCGTGCGCCACTGCGCCCGTGAGGCGAAGGCCGCCGCCGGACGGCCGTCGAGGAGGAAGAGCAGGTCGTCGCGATGCGGCCCCCAGAGGGACGCGCCGGCGCCGATCTCCTGCTGGCGGCTGCCGGCGAGCGTGTCGAGGAAGGCGGCGGCGAGGGCGGCCCGGTCCTTTCCCGCCATGTCGGCGGCGGCCCAGTCGCGTGCCCAACGCGGCTCGTAGACGAGGCGCAGCTCTTCGAGTCCGCCGCTCAGGTCGCGATGCGCCGTCGCCGCCAGTTCGGCCAGGCGCCCCGTCGCGCCCGTCCTTGCCTCGACGATGTAGGCGCCGCTCTCCGCCATGCGCGATTCCCAGAACGAGAGCTCGTCGGGGCGCGCCGACCCGTCGCGGATGCGCCGGAGCAAGGCATTGCGCTGGAGGACTACCTTCGTGTAGTCCTGCAACGCGGCGAGGTAACGGCCGTCGATCTGCGAAAGCGTGATGTCGAAAAAGCGGCGCCTAAGCGAGCGCGGCCCGCCGATGAGGTCCAGGTCCTGGGGCGTGAAGAAGACGGAGCTTATCCGTCCGACAACCTGCGACGCCCGCTGCGGCACGCCGTTGAGGCGCAATCGTTTTCCGGCGCGGCTGTGGCCCCCGTTCGGCCCGCGTACCGCCATCTCGACGCTAACGACGCCGGCTGTTCGCTCCGCCTCCGCGACGATGCGGGCCACGGGCGGGCCGTCCTGAGAGGACTCCCAGTTGATCAGCTCGGCGTCGCTGCTGGTGCGCGGAGAGCGGACGGTCGAGAGCAGGTGGACGGCTTCGAGGAGGTTCGTCTTTCCCTGCGCGTTGCGACCGAGGAAGAGCAGCAGGCCGGCAGGGAGGTCGAGCTCCAGGCGGCGATAGTTGCGGAAATCGCTGAGGCTAAGGTGGCGAATGTACATGGCAAGTGCGGCGTCGCCCGTTCGGGGCGCCTTGCCCTAGTCTACAGGAGGCGACGCCAGCCTGCCAGACGCTCCGGGCCGACGTGGGCGGTCTACTGGCCCTGCTGCTCGCGGCGGCGCTTGAGGAACTCTTCCAGGTCCTTGATCAGGATTTCGCTCGGCGGCAGCGCTGACGGCTCGGCGTCCGCTTCGGTCTGGCCCTCCGCGGCCACATCGGCGCGGCGCTCCAGCTCCTTGAGATAGGCTTCCGCCTCAGGGTTGGTGGCGATGATGGCGGTGATCTGCTGCTCGAATCGCTGCACGGCGCGCTCGATGTCGTCGAGGTCGAGGCCGAGGTTGAAGAGCGGGTCGACGACGCGCAGGAGCGCCTCCGCCACCTTCGGGTTCTGGCTGATACCCAGGTAGTGCGGCACGCTGGCCCAGAGGCTTATGGCGGGCAGGCCGGCCTGGCGGGCGGCGTCGTGGATAACGCCGAGGATGCCCGTCGGGCCCTGGTAGCGCGTCGGGCCCACGTGCAGGGCGCGCAGTTGCTCCAGCAGGGCGCTGTCCGTCGCGAAGCCGATGAGCGGCACCGGACGCGTGTGCGGCGTGTCGGCGAGGAGTGCGCCGAGGGTGAGGACCATGCCGACGCCGCACTGTCGCGCCAGGTCCATGACCTCTCCGGTGAAGGTGCGCCACTTCAGTTGCGGCTCCGTCCCCACGAGTACGACGACGTCCCTCTCAAGCGCGGGGTCGACGTGGTAGAAAAAGGAGTTGCTCGGCCAGGAGAGATTGCGCTGGTAGTCGGGTCCGACCGAGACGATGGGGCGCGTGCTGGTGAAGTCGTAGAACTCCTCCGGGTCGATGTCGGCGAAGCGCTGAGCGGACCACTTCTCGATGAGTACGCGGGCCGCCGTCGTCGCCGATTCGGCGGCATCGTTCCAGCCGGCGAAGGCGACGACCAGGAGGGGGCTGCGCAGGGCCGGTATCTGCTCGATGTGGGTATGTGCCATTTCGTTCCTTGCCCGCGCGACTGTGAGGTGGCCGGGCCACCGAACGAGTATAGCATCAATTCGCCGCCCGCAACCAAGATAGCGGCCGGTCGCGCCGCTGCCGCGCCCGGCGAACTGGCGTTTCATGCTCCGCCCTTTGGGGTGACCTTGCGGCCCGGCAGGGAAAAGTGTACGGGACTAGGGACGTCTAGCGGAGTTGATAGAGGACGTTGGCGACAGCGGTATTCCGGCGCTTCGAAACGGCCCGCCTCAAACGCGTCGCGGGCTGATTATGCAGGAAGCTCTGCCAACCGTGCGCTGGCACAAACTCAGGGAGCACTACCGTGATCCGTCCTTGAGGATTCGCACGGTCCACCGCGTCGACATAGGCGAGGAACGGCGCCACCAGCGCCCGGTAGGGGGACTCTACGATGACGATCGGCACGTCGGGGATGGACTCTTCCCACTTAGCCCGAAGTGTCTCGGCTTCCTTGACATCGTCGGTGATGTGGACGGCCGTTACGTTCTGCGACGACGACCGCGCGTACTCGATAGTCCGCAGCACCGCCCTGTCCAGTCCCTCGACCGGCACGATGACCGTTTGAGAACTGCCGCCGGGCGGCGTTGTCCGTAGTTCGTCAAGATCGCCTTCGCGTATTTCCAGTTGCTCGCCGACCCGCCGGTAGTGATGCGAGACCCGCTCGAACAGCACTACTACGAGAGGCAGCGCCAGCAGGGCGATCCAGGCCCCGTGCGTGAACTTCGTGCCGCCGGCAATCACGACAACGACGGCGGTCCCGACCGCTCCCACGCCGTTGACGATCATGCTCCGTTTCCAGCCCGACTCCCGCGAGCGCCGCCAGTGCACGACCATGCCGGACTGAGATAGCGTGAACGATAGGAACACGCCTATTGCGTAGAGTGGGATCAGCCTGTTGGTGTCCGCCTTGAAGAAGAAAAGCAGCACGCTGGCCAAAGCCGCCAAGACCAGTATCCCCGCGGAGAATGCCAGACGGTCGCCGCGGAACGCCATGTGCCTCGGCAGGAAACCGTCATGCGCCAGGATCGACGCCAGTCGCGGGAAGTCGGCGAAGCTCGTATTCGTTCCCATGAACAGGATGAGCATCGTCGCCGCCTGGACGACGAAGTAGGGCGGCGTGCGGCCGAAAGCCGTGTCCGCGACCTGCGACACAACCGTCGGCTGGCCGGAAAGGAACGGGACAACGTGCATATAGTGCGCTAACACCGTCAGTCCGATGAAGAACGTCCCCAGCGTGGCCGCCATCCAGCCGATCGTAATTGAGGCGTTCTTCGATTCCGGTGGTTTGAAAGCTGGAACACCGTTGGCTATCGCCTCCAGTCCCGTCAAGGCGGAGCAACCGGACGAGAACGCGCGCAGGACCAGCAGCATCGTGAGAGGGCCTGCCGTAGCCGCTATCGGCTCTGTCGGCAACTGCGATGCCTCTGCACCCATCGCGACCCGGATGGCGCCGGTGACCAGCATGGCGGCGAAGCTCACGATGAAGAGATACGTAGGAGCGGCAAAGATCTTGCCCGACTCCCGTATTCCTCTCAGGTTGCCGATCACGATCACCCAGACGATGATGAGCGCTATTGGAACGCGTTCCGCGTACAGACTCGGCGCAGCAGACGTAAGCGCCGCCACGCCGGCCGACGTGCTCACGGCGACCGTTAGTACATAGTCGATCATCAGCGCTGAGGCAGCCGTCAGCCCGGGTAATGTCCCCAGGTTCGCCCGCGCCACGATGTAAGAGCCGCCGCCGCTAGGGTAGGCGCGCACCGTCTGCCGGTAGGAGACGGCAACAATAGCGATGAGCGCGCCGATGACCGCCGCTATGGGCAAAGAGGCGCTCAGAGCGCCGGTGCCCGCCAGAACGAGCACAAGCAGGATCTCTTGCGTACCATAGGCCGTGGAAGATATGGCGTCGGCGGAGAAGATGGCGAGCGCCCGCACCTTGTCCAGCCGCTCGCTGATCGCCTGCGACGTTGTCAGCGGCGACCCTACGAGTATGCGTCTGATTCCCGTCCACAGCGCGTCGGCGAGGTTGTGCGGTCGCAGCAGCACGGCTGTCGCCTGAAGATGGGCCGGCGCCATGCGACGGAGTGTCTGCTGGCTGCTGGGGGTTATGCGGAGGTAGCGAGAGCCCGGCTTCAGGCCGCGCCGCACTTCGTTCAACTGAAGGTCCGGTCGCAGTGGCTCGCGACGCCGCGGAACCCGATAGCGCCCGTAGCGCTCTATCTCGTCCTGCGGCACCCTGTCGTCACCGAGGTCGACCTCGGCATGCGTCTCTTTCGTTTTCATCTGAGGCATTTCGCGACAGGGCGACTGAGGCGAATTTCGACAGAGTCTCTCTTCAGGGGCACCTCGGCGCGTAGGCCGTACTGCTGCGCCATCTCGAGGGCTCTCCTCCTGATCAGGCGCGAACTGCCGCGGTCCGCACACATGCGAGAGATCCTGACGCCGTCAGCGGCATTAGGCTGAATGCGGAGAAGCATCTCACAGGCGCTTCTGACGAGGTCGAGCAGCTCCGCGGAGCTTTGCTGTTCAACCTCGGAGGCGCTTTTCAACGGAGTTACTCTCATCTTCTGCCACCTCCGGCCCTTGAGATTTGCTGGGCGCTCTCCAGATCTCCTCCTATGAATCATCGCGCTCGCGCCATCAATGCCGGCTAAACAAACGCCTCAGGTCGCTCAATATTTGCTCAATAAAGGGCAAAGTTGAATACGGGGATGAAGCTGCGACGCTGCCCGGATTTCGGTCGCCAGGGAAAGGAGGCGTTCTCCGGAAAGGGGACTACTCGGTAACCAGGCGGTATCCCACGCCGGGCTCAGTAAGCAGATGCTGCGGCCTCTGAGGGTCCTTCTCGATCTTCCGTCTGAGCCTTGCGATGTAGACGTGCAGGTAGTGTGCCTCGGAGCCGTACTCAGGCCCCCACACAGCGCGAAGGAGCATCCGATCGGTCAGGACCCTGTCGGGTTGATCGGCCAGAGCTTTCAGCAGGTCGTACTCCGTCGGCGTTAGATGGACCTCGTCGCCGGCAACGCGGACCCTCCGGTGTTCCATATCTATTTCCAAGTCGCCGCTCTTGAACAATGCCTCGGCACCGGAGGACGGACGAGCCGCATGTCGCAGGGCTACGCGCACTCGCGCCAGAAGCTCCTCAACGCCGAATGGCTTCGTCAAGTAGTCGTCCGCACCCAGATTCAGGGCGTTGACTTTGTCGCGTTCGGCTCCCCGTACCGAGAGGACTACGATAGGCGTACCGGCACGGGCTCGCACCTGTTGAAGGACTTCGGTGCCATCGATGTCCGGCAGTCCCAAGTCCAGGAGGATCAGGTCCGGTGGGCGGAGTGAATAGCTGTCGAGCGCCTGTTGGCCGCTTTCCGCCGTTTCGACGTCGAAGCCATGGCGGCTGAGGTTGGTCTTGAGTGCCCTTAGAATGCCGGGGTCATCTTCCACAACCAGGATTCGCGCGCCGGTTTGCGTCATTCGCGATCTTCCTTGTGCTCGGCCGGCTCAGGATCTGGTGCTTTCAGCGGCAACGTGAATGTGAAACGAGCGCCTCCTCCGGGCCGGTTCTCTGCCCAGATACGGCCTCCGTGAGCTTCGACTAGCCCCTTGGCTACGGCCAAACCTACCCCCATACCCTTCGCCTGCAAACCTGCCGCACCAACACGGTAGAAGGGATCAAAGAGACGCGTGAGGTCCTCCCCAGATAATCCCGGCCCATTGTCTTCCACCTTCACTTGGACCTGTCCCTCGATCTGCTGGGCTGAGAATCGGACTTCTGTCCCGGCCGGGGTGTACTTTGTCGCGTTCTCTGCCAGGTTGAACAGCACGTCGCCGATCTCGAGGTAGTCGACAGGCACCGGCGGCAAGTCCTCTGGGATTTCGACGACTAGGTGGTGGTGCCGCGTCAGAGGCTGGAGGCGCCCAAGGACATCCTCGACCAGCGCCCTGAGATCGTACCATTCTATGTCAGGACGAAGGGCCCCCGCCTCGATCTTAGACAAGTCCAGCAGATTGCTCACGAGCCGGTCAAGGTACCCTGCTTCTTCTTCGATCTGGCGAGCGAATTCATGCCTTTCCTCCTCGGTCCAGGGAACGTCCTGCTGGAGAAGGCTGCCCGCCGAAGCGATGATCGACGCCAGAGGCGTCTTCAGATCGTGCGACACGGCATTGAGGAGAGCTGTCTTGACTTCGTCCGTCCGACGCAAGAGTTCCGCCTCTGTAGCCATCTCCCTGAGACGCATCCTCTCGGCCGCGAGGCCAATCTGACTCGCCACCGCCATGAGCAGCCTATCATCTGCCCTGCTCAAGACACCTGCACCCAGCTTGCGTACGAGAAGCAGCTGCCCAATCTGGCGCCCCTGCATTTGAATGGCAATCCTCCCCAGCCGTTCCTGCCCCAACGGCTGAATCAGGATTTGCACCCGAGGCGGCACTATTCGTATCCATCTGCCGCGGCGGCCGGAGCGACCTGTGGCAGGTACCTGGCTGAGGATCTCGCTTGGATGAACGTTGGGGACGCTGGCGATCCGCAAAGCGTCATGCTCTCCGGCTCTTGCTTCGGCTTTGAGAGGGCCTTCTCCCTGCAACTCCACCACGGCTGCAGCAAGCTCAAGCTCCTCCCGCAGTCTCTCTGCGACAGCCTGCATGGCATCCCCGATCTGGAGCGAATGCATCAGCTGAACAACGTCGAAGAGGACAATCGCCTCCCTTCGCCTTCGTTCCGCCTCGCGGGCCCTACGGCGCAGCGCCGCGGCCAGCTCGCCAGTGACAACACCGGTAATGAGCAGCACGCCGAGAGCCAGCCATTCTTCGGTGTTAGAGACGGTAAGTCGATGAGTCGGCTGGATGAAGAAGAAGTTGAAGGCGAAGAAGGCTCCCACAGATGCGAAGATCGCAGGGGCGCTGCCGAAGGCGGTGGCGGTGATGAGCACGGCGAGCAAGTAGAGTATCGAGATGTTGGCCACGTCAGCGAAGTTGCGAACCAGAGCAATGACGGCCGTTGTCAGCGCCGTGAGACACAACGCGACCACATAACCCGCCCAAGGTCGACCGGAGACGTATCGAGCAAGTTGGGTCATTACAGCCAACAGTATACTAGGTTGACCAGCGAGGGAGGTTCCGATTCCGACGATAGGGCCCTGTGTGGTTCCGCGATGCCTGCCGCCATGCCATAATGGCCGAGATACGTTCCAGCAAGGCGGTTATGACGGAGCATAGCTCATTCCCCGCCCAGGCCTTGTTCGAGCCCCAGTCCGTTGCGGTCGTCGGCGTGCCGCGCGGCCCGAAAGTGGGACAGATCTTCCTTCAGGCGCTGCTTCATCCCGGCTACAAGGGCCGCATCTACCCCATCAACCCGAACGCGGACGAGATAATGGGGCTGCGCTGCTACGCGTCGATTTCGGCGCTGCCGGAAACGCCGGACCTGGCGATCCTTGTCGTCGGCAGCGACACAGCGATCGAGGTGATCGGCGAGTGCGCGGACAGGGGCGTGAAGGCCGCCGCGCTCTTCACCGCCGGCTTCTCCGAGGCGGGCACGGACGAAGGCCGTCAGCGCGAGGCGCGACTCCTCGCGGCGGCGCGACGCAGCGCCCGGCCGGTGCGAATCCTGGGGCCGAATTGCATGGCGCTGTACGTGCCGAAGACGGGCCTGGCGATGTTCCCCAATATGCCGTCCGAGGCCGGCAGCGTCGCCTTCGTGTCGCAGAGCGGCTCGCTGTGCACCTTCGTCGCCGGTGGAGGCTACGCGCGCGGCCTGGCATTCAGCAAGGTCATCAGCATCGGCAACCAGGCCGACCTGAACGCGTCCGACTTCTTCGAGTACCTGGCGGACGACCCGGATACGGAAGTAGTCGGGTCCTATCTTGAGGGCGTGCGCGACGGCCGCCGCTTCTTCCGGGCGCTGGAACGCTGCGTCTCGCGGAAGCCGGTGGTTATCTGGAAGGCGGGCCGCACGCACTCCGGCGCGCGGGCCGCCAACTCGCATACGGGCGCCCTCGCCGGACAGCACGAGGTCTGGTCCGCGATGTTGCGGCAGGTCGGCGCCCTGACGGCGCACGACATGGACGAGCTGCTGGACCTGCTGGTTGCCTGCCGGCACGTGCCGCGCGGGAGCGGCCGGCGAGTCGCCATACTGGCGGGACCGGGCGGGCCGGCGGTCTCGGCGTCGGACGCGTGCGAGGAGAACGGGCTGGAGCTGCCGCGATTATCGACGGGCACGCAGGAGGTGCTGCGCGGCATCATCCCGATGGCCGGCACGAGCGTGCGCAACCCAGTCGACATGGGGTTGGTGATGCTCGGCGCGGCGGAGATGTACTATCGCGCGACGGAGGCGGCGGCGCTGGACCCGAACGTGGACGCGATCCTGGCGATCGGCGGGTCGGCGGGCGCGGAGTCGCTGGCGTCGTACACGGCGGCGATGCAGGAAATTGCGCAGCGGACAGGCAAGCCGATCATGCAGTCGTCGGTTGGCGGCGAGATGCCGTTCGAGAGGGTGTTCGCCGATCACGGCATCGCGACGTTCGGCAGCCCGGAGCGGGCGCTCTGGGCCTACGCTCGCGTCACCGGACACGCACCCTAGCCGTTCCCCTCGCGCAATACGCTCCTGAGCCTCAGGAACGACCACGTTATCTCGATGGAGAAGGCGCACAGGCATGCCGTCGCGAATCCGGACACGGCCCATCGGGGTGCGAAGAGAGTCAGTAGCACAAATCCGACCAGGGAGACGACTACCGACGCGGGAAGCACCCACCAGGTTCTCGCCATGCTCTTGGCCAATTGCACCCTCTGTCCATCACTCAGTTGGGAAAAGGATGGTCCCAACAGAACGAACGATCCTATCAGCAGCCACAATAGCGAAGCGGCAAGCCGCCAGTATGAGGTCGTATCGCGACTGAAGCTGAACAGGAGCAGCAACGCGACGCCGATCGGCAGCAAGCCAACCACCTTCGGAGGGCTCCAGGTAGGCAGAGCCAACTCTTCCGGCGTTCCCTTTCCCCTGGCGAAACGCACAACCCAGAAGATCGTCATTCCCGTAATGAAGAGAAGCACTCAGGGTGATCCTTGTTCTTCCGTTGAGTTGCTCGACAGCGCCACGGATGGCTGTCGATGTCGCATTATACCAGCGCGATCAAGCGCGCTTGGTCGCGACGCCGCAGATGTCCCATAGGGGCAGCCGGCGCAGCGGCTCCTCCACCTGAAGACCGGCCTCGCTCAGCGCCGCGCGCCATTCTTCGACGTCGAACGTCGACTCCACGGCGTGCGGCAGGAAACGGTAGAGGCCGCGGGTGAGCCGCCCCTTTGACGGCTCGGCGAACCACAAGCGACCGCCGCCCTTGAGCACGCGTCCGACCTCTCGCAGGGCAGCCTGCCAGTCCGGGACGTGGTGCAGGACGCCCGACTCGAATGCGGCGTCGAATGACGAGTCCGCGAATGGCATATGAGTCGCGTCGGCGACCAGCAGGCGGACGTTTGCGTCGATGCCACGCCGTCGCAGGCGGCGTTCGGCGAGCGCGACCATCGCCGGGTCGAAGTCGAAGGCAGCGACGAGGCGCGGCCGCAGTCGCTCCCAGATGAGGGCGCTGCCGGTGCCGGGCCCGCAGCCCATGTCGAGGACGGCGTCGCCGGCGGTGGGACGGGCCCAGCGAATGAAGGCGTCGACCTCGCCGCGCTGGAGCCGGGCGCGAAAGGGGCTGTTGACCAGCCAGCGTTCGAAGAAGGACATCCTGGCCATCGCGGCCACAGTCTACCACGGCAGGCGGGCGTTCTTGGCGGGCGCACAGCCGTGCGCCCCTACAATGCATCGCTGGTCGTCACCGCATGTCGCAGGGTCACGCGCCAGGCGAACGACGCCATTGCGACTATGATAACGCCTTCGATGAGTGCCAGCGGCCGCAGCCCGATGATGTCGGCGACGGCGCCGGCGACCATGGCGCTCGCCGGGAACACGCCGATGATGGTGAACAGCAGCCCCAGGACGCGGCCGCGCATGGCGTCGGGCAGGCGCACCACCAGCAACGTCTCGTAGGCGGCGAACAGCGTCGCCTGCGCCATCCCCGCACAGAGGAGAACGGCGCCGGTAAGGGCCGGCGACTGCGAGAGGGCGTAGACGATGGTGGCGATGCCCGAACCCGCGATGCCGAGGAACATCAGGAAGCCGATCTGGCGCTGCTTGCCGAAGGTGGCCACGGCCGTCGCACCGACGACGCTGCCGGCGCCCAGGCAGGCGCTCAGCGCCCCGAAGACCTGCGGTCCGGCGTGCAACTCCCTTTCTACGAACAGGGGCAGCAGCAGGACGTATGATTGCCCGAGGACGAACGGTATCATCATGACCAGCGTCAGCCTCATGAGGTCGCTGTGCGCGCGCAGGTAAGCCCAACTCTCGCGCACGTCGGAGAGCACGCTCTTCGCGGGGCCGCGCTCGATGTGACCGAAGGACGCGGCGACGGTCAGCATCAGGAGCAGGGCGACGACGAGGGCGCCGGCGGTCGTGAAGTAGGCGGCCGCTATCCCCAGTCCGGCGACGAGGACACCACCCACGGCCGGACCGGCGATGCTCGGCAGGCTGTGGCCGGCAGAGTTGAGCGAGACAGCGTTCATCAGTTGCTCCTCGGGCACGAGGCGCGCCGTCATCGCCTGGCCGGCGGGTATGCGTCCGGCGAAGAGGAGGCCCTCGAGGGCGGCAGCTACGATGATGCACCAGATAGCGATCAGGCCCGTGGCGACAAGCACGCCGATCACGAGCGCGCTGGCAAGGATGACGACGTTTCCGGCGGCGAGGAGGTTGCGCCGGTTGACGCGGTCGGCGACGACGCCCATCGGTATCGAGCCCAGGCCCGCCGCGAGCGCCCAGGCGGCATCGACGACGCCGAGTAGGAACGCCGACTTCGTCAGGTCGACGATGAGCCAGCCGCGCGCTGTGAACTGCACCATGAGCCCCATGGCGACGACGAGGTTGCTCAGCCAGAAGAGCCGGAAATGGGGATAGGACAGGGACGCCAGCGGTCGCGCGAGCCACGGCCGTGACGTCTGCCCTGTTGTCTCTTCGGTCGATTCAGTCATGCCCAATCTTGTATCTCGACGGGCCGCCGCGACGGCCCTAAGATGTCAAGTATCAAGGAGAGATGAGGTCTGGACAATGGTAAGCATGAAGAGGATATCGCTGGAGACGCGGGGCAACGGCGACACGCAGGACATCACGCGCGAGGTGGCGCGGGCCGTCGGCGAGTCGGGCGCTGCGGCGGGCGTGGTCACGCTGTTCTGCCCGGGCTCGACGAGCGCGCTGACGACGATCGAGTTCGAGCCGGGCGCTGTCGCCGACCTGCAGCAGGTGTTCGACGAGACGGTGCCGCGCGACCGCTACTATCGCCACAACGAGCGCTGGGGCGACGGCAACGGGCACAGCCACGTGCGGGCCGCGCTGCTGGGGCCGTCGCTGTCGGTGCCGTTCGTGGACGGCGTCTTGACGCTCGG
>Ga0315293_10004582_pt1 | contig 13058 bp, 14 predicted proteins | sample YL17G13_20_MG_FD_203071 | JGI IMG/M metagenome (GOLD analysis project Ga0315293, IMG submission 203071) | Sediment microbial communities from Yellowstone Lake, YNP, Wyoming, USA - YL17G13_20 | ecosystem: Environmental > Aquatic > Freshwater > Lake > Sediment | place: USA: Wyoming | collected... | reverse complement strand
TTGTCATCGGTTGTTGAAGAATTGGTGGTGGTGGTGATGGTACCATTGACATTGGTTTCGACGGATAAAATAAATGTAAACAATATTGAAAATGATAAATATAATGTCAATATTGTTTTTCTTGATACATTATCATGATGTTTCATTGTCTGGTGATTGTCTGAGTTGAATATATTAAAATGAAACATTTATTTTCAATTTTTATTTATTACAAAAATATAAATTGAAAACTTTTCGATTACTTTTAAAATGTTCAGTGTTCGAACTGGAACAAGTCAACTTAATTATATCATGCAAACTGCAGCCACAGGAAAATCCAAATCAGGAGTAGGCAAGTCAAGAATAAAGAGAAGGAATAAGAAGGAGGCATCCGAGTGGTTTCAGAATCTATCACACATTGAGCAATTATTAGTTAAACAAGAAGCAAACACATCATCATCCTCGTCAGAGGAGAGAAAAACAAAAAAAGAAATGCACGAGCGCGAGCGTGAACTGCTACTCAAACGACGTTCCGAACACGAAGCACGCATGAAAGCACAGTTGCAATCCAAGTCGGAAATCACACAACAAATACAAAAATGTAAAGACATGCGCAGTCAACTGATTCCATTCCAGATGAGGTTGGAACAGATGCAGCTGCATGAATCTCACAATTATCATCCGTACACCCGTTCCGCCCATTTCTATTTCAAACTTGGCATGTTGGAATGCGGTATTTCAAATGTATTGAGGTTGATACGAGATGAAGAAAAGTCCCTTTTTGACATGCAACACAAACACCACTGCATCAAAAAATCAATCACAGACATTATTGAAAAAAGAAAAACATCCTCGTTTTCCAACCCTTACGCAAGAATTTGCGCAAGAATTAAAGCAAAAAATCATGTGGACGACATCTACAACTTGGTGACAGTCTAAGGGTTCGAAAGCGCACTTGATGTTGCATTGTTGGCGTTGTGGATTACTGTAATATAACAGTAGTCGCCAATTTGTTTTTTTTCTCGAATGTATATTGAATATTGAATATTATTGATTTAAAGTAATTCTTAGTAATAATACTAAATGAATCCATCTAATTTTATGGAATATAGAGATTTACATTACGAACAAACAAATGTAGGTTATGATTGTCAATATTCAGAAGGCGGAATAAAGTGTAAAAATTATGAATTATGCGAAGATGTATTACCTCCTGATTCGTGGGAATGTACTGCGAGTTATTTATGTATGAATTGTGGTAAATGGTTTAAAGTTGGTGGGTTTGGATGGGATGAATTGGAATTTAAAGATTGTAATGAAGAATGTGTGATATGTAATGAAACCGTAACTAAAAAACTTAAATTCCCTGCGAATTGCGGTCACTGGTTTTGCATACCCTGTTCCCGAAATATTTTGTTTTGGGATGAAACGCGCTATCATTTATCACCAGAACCGTTTGGCTGTCCTCCTTGTCCAAATGGTTGTGTAAATCACATAAAAGGAAAACAATGTTATTGTGAAGCATATGATGAAATATTAGAACGATGGGAAAATGAATATCCAGACAAATATCAAGAATATAATGATGCTGAGAATTTATCAATACAATTATCAGAAACTACACCAGGAAGTGTGTTTGGTTCAAAAAAATGTCCATTGTGTAGAAAAAAATATGAACGAGTATAAAAAATCAGCGTTTTAAATGTGCAAAATTTGCTTTTGCTTTTTAAAATCAAAAGCAATTAATTATTGCGCTACCATTTATTTTTTTTCACACTGATTTTGGGTCCCGCTCCTTTTTTGTTGATGTTCTTCGGGTCATACGCCTCCTCTTCGTCATCAGAATTCAAATCCTTGCTCATCTCCCAGAATTCTTTACTACCGAGTTTAAACGGTCCGTGCTGCTGCGCCTTGTACCAGAAAATTTGGTCCTGTAGCTTATTCGACTTGGCATTGTTATTTATCACCAAACACTCGAAATTTTCAGTGCACTGGTCCATCACCTGACAGAATGACTCAAATGTCGGAAACATGCCCGCATAATTTTCATAGATTCGTTTTCGGTTACCTATGTACGGCTCTCGCAGGATAAACACGTAGTCAATGTTGGTTCTAAGATTTGGCGGAATGCCTAAAGGATATTGCATTGTGATGACCAGCATAATCTTCCAGTGTCTCCCATTCATGAAGAGGAGACGCATCATAGTGTCGCGGGTCCATTTATTATCGAACAAGCAATCATCGAGGACGACGAATGTTCGGGGGTCTATGGTGCTCCGTTTGTATGATTCCATTTCTTTTTTCACTTGTTTTAGTACAGCTTTTTGTCGTTTCAGGATATTTTCTATGATTGCGGTATTGTATGCGTCATGGATGAAGAGTTTCGGCACGTGTTCCCCGAAGAATCCGTTGCCTGCTTCTGTTCCTGAAATGACGGTTCCAATGGGGATGTCCTGATGGTAATACATGAGGTCTTTCACGAGGAAACTTTTACCGGTATCACGACGACCGATGAGGACGATAACTGGACCTTTATTTTCATCCGGTCTAAAACTAATTGAGCGCATATCAAATTTCCCTAGTTCTAAATTCATATTTTAATATGCTTGTTTAAAGTTGAATGAATGTTCTATATCCTGTAATAATAAAAAAAATACATGTGTTGAACTAATTTGAATTTAGTATAATAATAAATGTAATAAATTTGAATGTAATAAATTTGAATGTAATAAATGAATCTAATAAAATATAAGTTTAAATAGTTGTATTTTTCTATTTATAGAAAGTAATATTTCATTTATTTTCCGTTATGTCTATTCCTGTCAACCCTCCCATTATTCCTCCCGTTATTCCCGTTGCTGATTCCGATACAACATCCGCAACAAGCGTATCAGATGGCGAATTAAAATTTAAACTGTTTTACCAAAAACCGAAAAATGATAATGTTCTTAAAGATTTAGAAATTTCTCAAATGGGATTAAAAAAATGTCAAAATTATATTCCGATTTATTCAAAATTCTTCTCTCTCAATGACACAAACTATAATTCAATTAACCTTAACCAGAAACACAGCGCCAAAACAATATTGGCTTGTTCCGCTTTACCAGGTGATGACGGTGTGCCGAAAAATTGTGGAAATGCAATCATTTTTCCGAATCCTAATACAAAACAAGAAGATTCTTCTTCTGTAAGTGCGACTACTCCTGTATTTTTCAAATTCTCTCCTTTGCTTGACCCGATTAAATATTTAGCCGGAAGTTATAATTTCAAGGGAACCGCTGGTGCGGCGGATGGAGTAGAGGGAGGAGTCCGCTCGTCGTCGTGTTATCTAGATTCTTTATTGAGCTTGCCATCCATTCATTCAACTCCATTTTCTTTTGATTCAACCACAACCCTGAGGGAACGTAGTTCCCCCACACCCCCTCCTTTCACAGAGGGGGTCGTAGGGGGGTGCTTGTCGCCCCCTACCACAACAAATTATGTAAATGTTGAAGAAGGAAAAAAATATAACCATTACAAAATAATAGACACTAATAATTCGGCATATGTCGACGGATTCTTTTCTTATTTATCGAGCCAGTTATTAAACACGCACGGATTTATTCATGGTATAGATTTTTACGGATCATACTTGGCAATTCAAGACGAATTTACAATTAATATTATCGATGACTATGATTACCTAATGAAGAATGATTTTTTTAAAGAAAAAAATGGGACTCTTTTCAAGTTCGATGAACCAGCATTTGAAGATTGTAGCGACAACAATGACGACGATGACGAAAATGGTGGTGGAAAGAAAAAACAAACTAAAGATCGTAATCGTAATCCTAAATTAAATATTATTCAAGACAAAAACAGCGACGACGTTCAATTCGATATTTACGTTGACATTTTTGATAATAAGGAAAAGGAGGACAAGGAGGATAGTCTTGCGAAAGTTGAACTAACCGAGCTAACCGAGCTAACCGATTCGCATCTTTTCAACCCTGAAAGCAGCGAAGAATATAATATTAATAACATGTCATGTAATTCCTCATCATCATCAGTTTCATGTTCTTCAAGATCGTCTCATACAACAACAACAGACAATGATGACAATGATAATTCGGCCGACAGCGATCGAAACAGTAAAAGTGATGAAAGTAATAGCGAAAGTGATGACAGTAAAAGCAATCACAGTAACAGTAGCGGAGACACAGAATCGACATTCAAAACAATTGATGACGATGACAATGACGACGACTATGAAGAAGAAGAAATATTGAATGCAGTTATTTATAATTTTCCCGTTGAAGTTATCATGCTTGAGCGTTGCACAAAAACGCTTGACTGGTTAATGGTAAATGACATTCTCTCGGATGGAGAATGGGAAGCCGCATTAATGCAGATTGTTATAACGCTTGCAACATATCAAAAAATATTTTCATTTACGCACAATGACTTGCACACAAATAATGTCATGTTTATCGACACAGATAAAGAATACATTTATTATTTTTTCAACAAGAAATATTACAAGGTTCCGACGTTTGGTAGAATTTTTAAAATCATTGATTTTGGTCGATCAATTTACAAATTTAATTCAAATTTTATTTGTAGCGATAGTTTTCATAAGAGCGGTGATGCTGCAACACAATACAACTGCGAACCCTATTTGAATGACAAAAAACCGTGCATTCAGCCGAATTTCAGTTTCGATTTATGCAGACTGGGTTGCTCGCTCTTTGATTTTTTTATTGAAAATATGGAAGATGTTGCGCGCGAGTGTAAAAAAAATCGATTGGTATCCCTTATTGTCGATTGGGTAACTGATGATGACGGACGCAATATTTTATACAAGAAGGATGGAGTTGACAGGTACCCAGATTTTAAATTATATAAAATGATTGCGCGAACGGTTCATAATAAAGTCCCGTCACAGCAGCTCAAACATCGCGTCTTCACTCAATACGAAGTTACACAAAAAAGTATTAAAAATGTATCAAAAATTGAAATTATTAATATTGATAAATATCCTGTTTATATTATTTAGCATTAATTTATTTATACAAATATACAACAACTTATAATTCTGAAGAAACGACGACTCTTGCCATTTTTGTATATAAAATTGTAAATGCAAATGCAAAAACAAAGTCAACATAAATGGATTGTACCATTTTTTGAAACATGTTGTAAATCAACATCAAAATAATGAATTTGATAAATACAGTATTTGACCACAAGTTTTCTATTTTTTTTGTTTCGTCGTCTTCGTCTTCGACGGAAGAATCGTCGTCTTCGACGGAAGAATCGTCGTCTTCGACTGAATCGTCGTCGTCTTCTTCTTCTTCAGTTCCTTCTGTTCCTTCTGTTTCTTTTTCCTTTACATTATTTTTCAAATCTTCCTCATTCAAACGCTTCAACCTATTCATAATTTGTTCATAGGGCGAAAACATAACATATGTTCCGCTTTTTAGACACCAGTATCCGACATCTTCATTTGTGTCAATGTCATACAAATGAGGTTTGCCTTTTTCGTCAGATTTCACGTAAAAAGGTCTTCCGTTGATTTCCATTGTTGTTGCCATTTTATTCAGGTGAAGCTTTTGTAGACTGCTGTTTGTTTACTGCATATGTGAGGCAACTTTTACATTTTCAATTTTTAAAATAATACAGTTGAATAGAGTTAATCAAAAAATGAAATATAAACACATTATTAAAAAATGACAAAATAATATGAAATTTCAGATTTCTTTTAAATATTAAAAAAATTGATAATATTGATAATAAAGATGGATTTCATAGCCATTAAAAAATGCAACAGTATCAACAGTATCCCACAATATACGCTCCGACTGAAAGAGCATTACGCCAGTGTAAAAGACAAATCATGTCGGGTGGATTGGTCGCTTTTCCAACAGAAACAGTTTATGGGTTGGGCGCCGACGGATTAAATCCGGATGCCGTTAATAAAATATTTGAATGGAAAGGACGACCCAATAATAATCCAATCATTTTACACTTTTCTCAACTGTCTCAACTTTCAAAAATAACAAATTTGACACAATTGGAATTACATGCCATGCTTCTTATTGCAAAAGAGTGCTGGCCTGGACCATTAACTTTGGTATTACGAGCATCGGATATAGTACCCAAAGAAGTAACCGCCGGTAAAAGTTTTGTAGGTGTTAGAATGCCGAATGATAGTGTAGCTCTTGCACTAATAAATGAGTGCTCGTGCCTAATCGCTGCACCAAGCGCCAATCTATCTGGACATTGCTCACCCTATACGGCTCAGCATGTCGCAAATGATTTTCATGATCGTAATTTAACAATTTTAGATGATTCGGAAAATCGATTTTCACGATGCGGCATTGAATCGTCTGTAATAAAATTAGATGAAAATGTTCCCGGCTCGTTGAATGTTACAGTTCTTCGCACCGGTTTAGTTGGTGGAAATAGAATAAAACGAATTTTAGATGCACATAATGTTCCATTTCATTTAGAATATTATGTTCGTTTGGGCAGTGACAGTGAAAAAACAGGTATGGATTGTCCAGGTCAACTATTCAGACATTATGCCCCCATGATACCTGCATATATTGAGAATTCTGATGCACGCCATACAATTGATGCAATGCAGTTACATGATTATGTTATAATTGGTGCAAATGGCTCTCTCAACGAATTCAATGATAAGTGCCTTATTTATTATGATTTAGGGGCATCTATTGTTGACGTTGCCAAAAATATATACAGTGTTTTACGACTTGCAGAAAAAGTTTCTGGCGCAAAAGGAATTATAATATCAGTTAAAAAACTAGAAGAATTTGCAGATAAAGACAGCGACTTGGATAAGGCAATAACCGATAAGCTGTTAAGGTGTTCTGAAGGTCACATCACACGCATTGGGTAATGCATCCATCTTTTAATAGGTTATTAATAATAATATATAAATATATAAATAGTTGTAGACAACAAACATAACAAACATAACAAACAATATTATTGTCATCGATCATTCCATAAATGGTATTATTTTTTTTAATGGATTTAGCATGTAGTTTAATTCTAACTGGTGTGTTTAAAGTTGGAAGCTGGGTTGTGTACAAGTCATTCAATGGATTACAATACGTGTATAAACGAGTGCGTCCAGACCAATTGCATAATGAATATACTCTAGATGAATTAAATTCACCCCCTTATGTTATAATTACTGAAGAAGAATATGATGCACTAAAAAATAATTGTAATACATCAAACAAATGAAAAAATAGTTAATTTATTGCAGATTATTGTATATTATAATTATAATATATACATTTAAATATAAAATGGTTTATCAACGTAGAACTTTGTGTAGAGGAGGGCCGTGTCCTTTACCAGCATTTAAACCCAACCTTGATAATGCAAACACAAGTCTAGTGCCAATATTTGTAAGAAACACGATTCTTATCAATACGTCCAGTTACCGACATGGCGGGCGTTTTCAGTTTGCAAATAAACCTTTGAATGCTTTCGGAAAATGGGCAGGATGTCCTGGTGGTTCTGGACCAGGTTACTCGTCAACCAACCAGTATGTTCCTTATCAAAATTGTAGCGTGGGTCCAGCGGTTGCAGGTCCTCAAACAATTTGTTTTTCAAGATGTTGATAATGTCATATAAATATTTTATATTTAGGAAAATAAACAACGCTTGTTTAAAATTTAAATTATAATTTTTTCTTTTTATATTATATAACAAACAATTATAATAATGGGTCATAAAAAAGGCGCCAATGGCGAGTATCATATTTCCGGACATTCTTATTCGGTCGTTAGGGGGTCAAGACCTCAAGTAATGCACGGAACTGCCTATAAAACTGTCGGCGGATTAACGAAAAGCAGTCTCATGTACAATAAATATGGCAGGATTGTTTCAAGACGCAAACACGCCACCGCAAAGCGCGAAAATCGTCTTAAGAAAGCTGGTTGGGTTCCAATTGGAAAAGGAAAATTCGGTTCTGTTTTTGTTGGAGACAAATCTAAATCTAGCAAGAAATCTAGCAAAGGACGCACTCGTCGCAGTTCCTCGCGTAAATCTCGCCGGTCTCATTAAATAAAAAAATTAAAAAATATCTATATATACAATAATACACATATATATAGATGTCAACTAGAAAAGGACCATCTAAAAGTGCCACATTATTTAAAGAGGGAACTGTTAAGAAAGGCAATGATGGAAATAAGTGGATAATTGTAACAAATAAACTGGGTGTTCGTCGATGGCAAAAGATGGGCTCTAATAGTAATAAAACAACTCAGAAGATTAAATCAAAATCAAAATCAAAATCAAAACGTGTATTAAAAATGGAGGCAGACCCAAACATTATTGTTCTAGATATGAAAGAATATGATGCGAAACATAAAGGTGATATAGGCGATGGTGATGCTGATGGTGCTGATGCTTGGATGAAATCGGCAGATATTAAAGCACCCACTGAGGGAATGATTAGCAAGGATGGTCGTGTATACATTAAGAATAAATGGGTTGCCGTATCTTCCGAGAAAGCAATTTTAAATGGTTTTAGGAAGTTTACTGTCGACTATGCCGCAAAGCATATCAGTAAACCTGTGATTTTATATACACGCGAATATGGATCCAAGTGGCCGGCGCGAAATGCCTGGACCAAGTCGGCAGGAAATGCCGATAATACATACTCCCGGATGAAATTTATTCCTAATGGTGATGCCGGTATTTTTCCAACAAAAAAGAAATTTGTAAACTGGCTTACTACACGTTCGCCATCCATTAAAGAAGGGACTCATTTTTATGTTGATGGGGAAACATTCATTTGTAACAACAAGGCACAGCGCATATCCCCATATGACTGTGACCCTGACGAATTCTTAGCCGATGGTTTACAAGTCGACACTAAAGATAAGCAAACCTTAAGCACCAATCTTATGAATACCGAAGTGTTTGTTAAAGCGTGATAGAGATGGATAAGAGAGATAAATGAAAATGATAAAAATAAATAAAATATAAATAAATTATAAAAACATTATTTTTTTGTATAATTATATAGTATACATAATTATACAAAAATACAAAATGGGATATACGAGAGATAAAAAAACAGGTCTTTACAACATTAAAGGAAATACGTACGAGAAAATACGTGGATCAAGAACTCAAGTTTCAAATGGAACTGCTTACATGACCACAGGTGAGCTCACAAAAGATAAGTTATTATATAGTAAAAACGGTTACATTGTCAGTAAGAAAAAACATTTTACGGCAAAGAAGGAAATGCGTCTTGAAAAATATGGATATTTTACGAAAAAAGGTAAATTCGGCTCGGTAAAAAGGTCTAGAAGAAACAGAAAAACGAAGAAAGAAATGTTTTAAAGTAATGTTTTAAAATTATTTTATCATTTATTTTTATAACCTATTTAAAATAAATGAATATATTACAAAAAATAGCGACATTTAACAAAACAAATAAAACAGTTATAAATATTTGTGAAAAATATAGTAAAAGTATTTTAGGCGTTGACCATATTGCATTTCGTTCATTGTATAAAGGAATGAATAAATTTGATAGCACTATATATGAAAAGAAAAATGAAGTATATCATTTCCCTGAATACAATGTCAAGGCAAATGAATATTATAAGTACAATAAATTCACAAGAGAATATCCATTACGTATATTCAGTTCATATTATGCAGGCGAGTGTCATGATGGTTCCATATTAAATTTATTAAAAAATAAGAATATTGATTTTGGAGAAATGTATTCATACCATGATTATTTAAAAATTTTTAATTGGAACCAATATGTAGCTTGGACCATGTTACACAAAGACACAATAAATCACATTGCGTTTCAAGTTGACGATTTACAAAAGATAACAAATTCAATGATGGATGATGGATTTACATTTTCTAAAGTAAATGACCAAATCATAAATACATCTCCAGATGGAAATTTATTGCAATCAAGTCACATCTCTATAAAAAACCTTTACAAATTTACAGATGGATATCACAACGTTCCGTATACATTTTTGGAATTTGTAGAAAGACGAAACGGTAGAGAAGGATTTTCAGAATCAAACGCGAATCAAATTATGCATAGTACGAAGGGGTTTAAGAGTTAGGAATTAGAGAGAAGAGAGAAAATAGAAAATAGAAAATAGAAAATAGAAAATAGAAAATAGAAAATAGAAAATAGAAAATAGAAAATAGAAAATAGAAAATAATTGTATAGAAAAACAAAATAACAATAATTTATTTTGTTTTTTTTTATTTTTTATAATAAAATTAACTGGCTTTACACTGTAAAAAATATAAATTGAAAAATCAAAATGTATTTCAATACTTATCAGTTTACAGACAAGGAACACACACGAGAATAAAATGGCGACGACGACAACTTATACCCGCATTACAACTTCAAGACAGGCTAATCAGCACATTGGAGATATTTGTTCATTCATGAGCAAGGGTGTTCGCGAGTATGGTCGCATCGTAAACGTGACGCCAACATCAATTCGCATTGAACGCATGACGCAAACCAGCAACGGCGATTTCATCCCGCACCCCAACCCGAATCACTGTGTCACGAATAATGTCATCACGTTTACGCGCAAAATCACAATCGCAATCGCTGCCGCCGCCCCCGCCCCCGTGTTCCCTTCGCCGCTGGTGCTTTTGGGCGGAATCAAAAGAAGGTATCAAAACGCACAATCAACCGAACAGTCTGAGTGGTGGTAACCGCATCAACGCATCACCGCATCACAACACCGCATGACACCAATACAAAACTATAAAAACCAAAAAAATAAAAAAAACTATAAAAACCACAAAACTTTTTTTATAATTAAATTTATTTTTTATCTTTTTATAAAATAGTAAGAAACTAATAATAGTAAGAAAAATTCGACTTGGATGATTATTTTGATACCACTCGGTGGAACGGGAGATAGATTCAAAAAAAATGGATACACCTTACCAAAAGCATTAATAAATGTTTTAGGAAAACCCATTCTATATTATTTAATCGACTTTATTAAAAACCAACAAAAGAATGATTTAGAATATATTTACATACCTTATAATCCTGAATATTATAATTACCGAATCGAAGACGTTTTACAGAATCACTATCCTACATTAAAATTCAAATTTTTGAATTTGGAAAAAAATACACACGGAGCAGCAGAAACAATAAATATTGCTTTAAAAAAAATAACATGTAAAGATACTCCAATTTTATGTTTAGATTCAGATAATTTTTACAGCACTGATATTATTGAGTTATGGAATTATGAAAATAAGATTATAACTTTTGACGATTTTAACGATAACCCAATTTATTCATATGTTAAACTGAATGACGATGATACAGTTATTGATATTGTAGAAAAGGAAAAGATATCTAATTTTTCATGCACCGGTGCTTATGGTTTTTCTTCTTATAAGACACTTTTGGAATATACGCAAAAAATATTGGATATGGAAATAAAACAAAAGGGTGAATACTACACTTCCAATGTTATCAAGGAGATGATTAAAGACGGATTTAGTTTCAAAACGTCAAACATCAATATTTCAAATTGGCATTGTCTTGGAACACCAATTCAAGTTCAACAATTTTGCAATAATTATCCGAAAATATCATGTGTTGATAATGCTCAAAGTATAAAATCTATGCGGATTTGTTTTGATTTTGACAATACATTAGTAACATTTCCCAAAATCAAAGATGATTACACATCCGTATTACCAATTCAAAAAAATATAGATATTTTAAATTATCTTAAATCATTTTTTGGTCATACAATTATAATTTATACAGCACGTAGAATGAAAACACATAATGGAAATATAGGAAAAGTTTTTAGTGATATTGGAAAAATAACGTTTGACACCCTTGAAAAATTTAACATCCCGTTTGATGAAATTTATTTTGGAAAACCATATGCTGATGTTTATATTGATGATATGGCATTAAACTGTTATGATAACATTGAAAAAGCTCTTGGATTTTATATGAATAAAGTTAGTCCGAGAGATTTTAATTCCATATCCACGAAATCTATAGAAATATATGTTAAAAAATCAGAAAAAGGATTAGATGGAGAGATATTTTTTTACAACAACATCCCAAAACAATTGAAAGATATTTTTCCCATTCTTTTAGATTATGATGAACAAAATAATAAATGGTATAATCTTGAAAAAATAAATGGACTAACCGTATCTTCTCTTTACTTATCGGAGTTATTAACAATAGATATGTTGAAACATATCATGAACTCGATTCAGCGGATTCATAATCAAGAAAAAGAAAGTGAAGATTATAAACATATTAATATTTATGAAAATTATTCCAAAAAACTAAAAATTAGATACGAGTCATATGATTATTATAAGTTTTTAAATAACGATTCGTTATTTGATGAAATATATAAAGGTCTTCAAAAATATGAAAATGATAAAAAAGGTAAAATATCAATTATACACGGAGATACTGTGATGACAAATATTTTGATTAACAATTTTGGGAAAATCAAGTTTATTGATATGAGAGGAAAAATAGGCAATAAATTATCTATTTATGGAGATGCCATGTATGATTGGGCAAAATTATATCAATCAATAATTGGTTATGATAAAATATTACAAAACAAACACATTTCGAGTAATTATCAAAATTTCATGACTGATGCATTTGAAAACTATTTTATTAAATTGAACCCTGATATGAATTTAGAAGATCTAAAACTAATAACCAAAAGCCTTTTATTTTCACTTATTCCGCTGCATGATAATCTGAAATGTGTTGATTATTTAAATCTTTTGCAAAATATGTAAAAATATGTAAAAATATGTAAAAATATGTAAAAATATGTAAAAATATATATTCCATTCATTATTATTCATATTATTCAGATTCTAAAACAAACTGGTTAAGAACAAAATTAATTCCATAGTATGTGCATGAAAATAGAATACTTATAAAGAGAAGTCCAGATAAATTATGATTTCCATCTTTATTGAAAATACTTGGAAGATACATTAGTAAATATTTTCGCATAATGGGC
>Ga0315293_10004579_pt1 | contig 13062 bp, 6 predicted proteins | sample YL17G13_20_MG_FD_203071 | JGI IMG/M metagenome (GOLD analysis project Ga0315293, IMG submission 203071) | Sediment microbial communities from Yellowstone Lake, YNP, Wyoming, USA - YL17G13_20 | ecosystem: Environmental > Aquatic > Freshwater > Lake > Sediment | place: USA: Wyoming | collected... | reverse complement strand
CCAGCCCGACCAGCAGAGCCAGGCCAGCCGCCAGCCAGACTTCCAGAGGCTCGATGGCCAGGATCTCGCCGAACAGGTAATGGAGCAAGGCGACATTGAATGTGTTTGACAGCGTGGCCAGGAACACGCCCAGGGCCAACCCGGCGCTGCTGAAAATGCCGATGGCCGTATCACCGTGAAGACCCGCCCGGTCTTTGAGCCAGGACAGGCCACCGGCGGCTGCCACAGCTACCACCAAGGCTACCGCCAGGGGCAAAATGTTCAAGGCCAAGGCCAGGGCCACCGCGGCGAAAGTGACGTGCGACAGCCCGTGGCCCATCATGGCGTCCTTCCTGAGGACCAGAAAGACGCCCAGCAGGGCGCAGGCCGCCCCGATGAACAGGCCGGCCACCAAGGCCCGCTGTAGAAATCCGTAGCTCAGGAGGGCTGGCATGTCAATGTCGGTGTGAGACCAAATGACGGCCTCGGGAGATCATTTCCCGGAAAGCCTCCGACCGGCAGAATTCCCGATGGGAGCCGTGATAGGTCAGACGCTGGTTGAGGCAGGCCACACGGGTCACATGCTGGTCCACCACGCCGATGTCATGGGTCACCAGGACGATGGTGATTCCTTCCCTCTTATTGAACCGGCCCAGCATGTCGTAGAAGTGATCCTGAGTTTCGGTATCGACGCCGGCGGTCGGTTCATCCAGGAGGAGAAGACAGGGCCGGTTGACCAGAGCTCGGGCTATGAAGACCCTCTGCTGCTGGCCTCCGGAGAGACGCCCGATGAGCCGGTCTTGCAATCCCTCCAGGCCCACCAGGCTGAGTGCCCGGCCAACCTCCCGCCGGTCGGGCGACTTGAGGTCCGCGGTGAGGCCGGACGTCCGGCGGAGGGCCATGGACACCGTTTCGGCCACCGAAGCGGGGAAATAGGGGTCCACCTGGGTGGCTTTCTGAGGAACGTAGCCGATCCGCCCCCAATCCTGAAATTCTTCGACCGGCCGGCCCTGGACCAGCACCCGGCCCTGGCTCGGTTTCAATAGGTTGAGGATGATCTTGAGCAGGGTCGTCTTGCCCGAGCCGTTCGGCCCCAGCACCGCCAGAAAATCTCCGGCCAGGATGTCGAAGGAGACGGAATCCAGTACGGGCTGACCGCCGTAGGTAAAGGACACCTCCTGGAGAGAGACGAGGCTGGGCGGCCTATTTTTCTTCACAGCCCAACCCCCGGCCAAGGCTTTCCAGGTTCTCCTTCATGATATCCAGGAAGGTCACGCCGGCTTGAAGGTCATTATGACTGAGGTTGTGAGCCGGATTGAGCGGCAGCAGCCGTGCTTTGGTTTCGCGGGCCAGGACCTCGGCCATTTTTCGGCTTTCGTATTTTATGAAAAATATGGTGGACAGGCCCTCTCTTTTCATCAGCTCGATGATTCCCACGACCTGGCGCGGAGAGGGTTCGGCGTCGGGGCTGAGGCCATAGAGGGAGGCTTGCTGAAGTTCGTAGCGGGAGGCCAGATAGCCGAAAGCGGCATGACCGGCCAGGATGATCGTCCGACTGCGGCATCTCAGAAGCCGCTGCCGAAATTCGCTGTCCAAGGCTCTGAGCTTTTGAATGTAGGCGTCAGCCCGGCGGTGATAAATGTCTTGGCCGGCCGGGTCGAGTCCGGCCAGTTTGTCGGCGATCCTCCGGACGATCGTCTCATCCAGGCCCAGGTCTAGCCAGACGTGCGGGTCGGCTGCTGCCGGAGCATGATGCCTGTTCCGGTCAAGGTCGAGTTTTTGAGAGGCCAATCCGGCGCCCGCTTCCAGGACCTGCCCGCCGGAATTTCGATAGTTCTTGACCAGTCCGGCGGCCCAGGGCTCAAGGTTCCCGCCGCAGAAAAGAAAAAGGTCGGTCCGAGAAAGGGCCAACATTTCCCCCGGCCGCGGCTGCCAGGTATGGACATCCGCTCCAGGGGGCAAGAGAAGGCTGACCTCGGCCCTATCCCCCGCGACTTGCCGTGCGAAATCCATGAGGGGGAATATGCTGGCCGTGATTTTCAAGACGCGCCCCCCCGCCCGCAGGGGATTCAGAACGCCCAACAGGAGAATACATGCGACGAGCTTAATAAATGCTCTCATGGTCCGAATTGCAGTCACCATCTCTGTCTATTTATTGAGGCCTGGCGCGGTACGTTCCTGCCCGCCCGCAGCGCATGGTGCGGGTGGGTGGGTTTCGCGCAAGGGCGGGCAGGGACGTGCCGTGCCGAAACCTAGCCATGGTGTTATTTATCACGGAAATAGCAGCGCTGACAATGACCGGGGCCGTATTGAATCCCCTGATATTTTATGTCATAGTGAGCGTTGCTCTTCAAGACTCATTCAACAAGGAGGTTCCCATGCCCGGAATTTTTGGAGGCTTAAAGCCCGAATCCTTATGGAAGCATTTCGAACAAATCCTCAAGATCCCTCACTGTTCCGGCCAGGAAAAACCTCTGGGTGATTACGTCATAAGCGAGGCCAAGCGGCTCGGACTCAGCTGGAAACGGGACGAGGTGGGCAACGTGGCCGTGTCCAAGCCGGCCTCGGCCGGCAAGGGAGGATCGGCGCCCCTTATCCTGCAAGGCCATCTGGACATGGTCGGCGAAAAGAACTCGGACGTCCGCCACGACTTCAGCCGGGACCCCATTATCCCCGAGATCAAAAACGGCTGGGTGCAGGCCAAGGGCACGACCCTGGGCTCGGACAACGGCATCGGCCTGGCGGCTGCTCTGGCGATCATGGAAGACACGACCCTGGCCCATGGCCCCCTGGAGTTTCTTTTCACCACGGAGGAGGAAACGGGTTTGACCGGTGCGCGCAGCATCCAGCCGGGCTTTCTTCAGGGCCAGCGCCTGCTGAACCTGGACAGCGAGGAATTGGGCACTTTCACCATCGGCTGCGCCGGCGGCGCTGATTCGGACCTGACCTTGCCCTTGCGGCGCAAGCCGGCCCGCGGCTTGGAGCGCTACCTGGTCAAGCTCTCCGGCTACCGGGGCGGGCATTCGGGCATCGACATCCATCTCGGACGGGGCAACGCCATCAAGCTGCTGGCCCGGCTGCTGGGTCAGCTGCAAACCAAATTCCCCTTCCGGCTGGTCAACTTCGAAGGGGGCAACAAGCACAATGCCATTCCCCGCGAAGCCTGGGCCGAAGTGTTGCTGGCCCGGAAATCGGCCGATGCGGCGGCCTCCTTCCTGAAAGCCGCATTCAACCAGGTCAAAGTCGAATTTCAGGCCGTGGAGAAAGAAGCTCGTTTCTCCTTTGAAAAGGCCAAGGGCAAAGCTAAAGAGCCCTTGACGGCGGCCTCTCAAAACGCCCTGCTGAGGCTTCTCTTGGCTCTGCCCCACGGCGTTCTGGCCATGCACCCCAACATCGCCGGTCTGGTCGAGACCTCCAACAACGTGGCCATTGTCCGCTTGAAACCTTCCCAGGCCCAAGTCCTGTGCAGCAGCCGGAGCTCGATCGCTTCGGCCCTGGAGGCCGTCCGCCTGGCCATCAAGGCCACGGCCGAGATGGCCGGCGCCAAGGCCAAACAGCCCGACGGCTATCCGGGCTGGATGCCCAACCTGGAGTCTCCCCTGCTCAAAACCCTCAAGGACATTCACTTCCGGGTTTTCGGCAAGGCGGCCGTGGTGGGGGCCATCCATGCCGGCCTGGAGTGCGGCTTGATCGGAGAAAAATTTCCGGGCATGGACATGATCTCCTTGGGCCCCACCATCCAGCATCCCCATTCACCGGAGGAACGAGTCGAGATCAAGTCGGTTGAAGAGTTTTGGAAGCTGCTCGCCGAATCCCTACGAGTCCTGGGCTGAGCCGCCCGCCTTCATCGAGCGAAAGGAGACGATCCATGAGGCTTTCCGCCATCCGGTCTTATCTGTCCTTGGTTTTAGCCCTGGCCTTGGTCGGCCTGACCATGAGCTGTGAAAAAGGCCAGAACAGCGGCCAGTCGCTGGCCGCCTCGGCCAAAATCGTGGGCGAGCTCCATGTAACGCACGCCAGCCCTAAAGAGGCGACCGCCGCGGCCCACGAAGCGGAGACCATAGTGGTCATCTTCGACCAGCCCATGGTTGCCCTGGAGGCCGCCCCCGAAGGCAAGGGCCAGGCCTTTCTGAAATTTGAGCCCTCCTCCCCCGGAAAATTCCGCTGGAAGGGCACCCGGACCCTGACCTTCACTCCCGACCGGCGTTTTCCCTTCGGCACCGAGGTCAAAGGTACCGTACCGTCCGGAACGGTTTCGCTCAACGGCCACTCTTTGAAACAGGATTTCACCTGGACTTTCCAAACTCTGCGGCCGGAACTGGTGAAGCATTATCCAACCGACGGACAGGGGTCCCTTCGCCTCGAGGAAAAAGTCCTGCTCATCTTCAATCAGGCGGTGGACAAGAGCCGCGCCCGTGACCGCATTTCCCTGACCGAAGTCACTCCCGAGGAGGACCGCCGGACGCTTGACTTTTCCCTGGAGCGGCCGGAAGCCAAGACGTTGGAGGAGGAAGGCCTGAAGAATGAGCCGGAGCGCGCCCTTCTCCTGGCCCCCGGGGAAAGGCTCAAGCCCGACCATTCTTATGTGGTTGAGGTCAAGGCCGGATTGACAGGAGAGGAAGGCCCCCTGGGCAAAGCCGAGGCGACGACCTTCAGTTTCCAGACGTTTAAGAAGTTCAAGTTCGTCGAGATCTCGGCCCAAGAGCGGCTGAACCCTCATGAATCTCTCCAGGTCACCTTTACCAATGAGGTCACCTACAAGGAGTTCGCCGAAAAAGCCCGGTTCGAGCCGGAACTGGCCATCTCCGATTACTACAAAGAATGGGACTACGGCTCCGATGTCCTGTGGCTGAGCCTGCCCTTTAAGCCGGAAACTCAATACACGCTCCATATTCCCGCCGACTTGGTTGATGTCTTCGGCAACACCTTGGGCCGAGAGGTCAAGGCCTCTTTCGCCACGCGCTCCTATACCCCTTCGATTTCTATGACCACGGGGCATGGCCTGCTGGAGGCCTACGGCAACACGCTGTATTCTTTCCTGGCGGTCAACTGCGACCAGGCTTTCCTGCAAGCCGCCCGCCTCAGCCGGTCCGAGGTCATTCCCATCTTGAACCAGGAAAAGGTCTTCTGGTCGAGCGAGAAATTCCAGCCGCGGCCCGGGTTCTTTCAGGTGGAGCGGCCGCTGAACTTCAAGATTCCGCGCAATGTACGCCAGAGTGTCCCTCTTGACCTCAAAGAGCCTCTGTCTGGGAAATACGGGCTGGTTTTTCTCCAGCTCGACACGCTTTCCAAGGACAAATGGAGCCGCTATCCCAAAGCTTGCCTGCAGGTCACCGAGCTGGGATTGTCCGGCAAGTTCTCCGCCGAAAACAATGTCATCTGGGTGACCGAGTTGCGGACAGGGCTTCCGGTCCAGGGGGCCGAAGTCGAACTCCGCGACGACTCCAATAAAGTGTTGTGGAAGGGGCAGACCGACGCCCAAGGCCAGGTCAAAACGCCCGGCTGGAAGGCCCTCGGGCTGCGGCCCAAAAGTTCTTATGAAAAGCCCACCCAATGGGCTTTCGCCGCGCGCGGGGAAGACCTGGCCATTCTGTCCTCGGAATGGGGCAGCGGGCTCGATCCCTATGAATTCAACATTTCCTATGATTATGAGGCCGAACCTCCTGGCTACCAGGGCGCCATTTTTACCGAACGGGGCATCTACCGTGCCGGAGAGAGCGTCCATGTCAAAGGCATCCTTCGTCAGAACATCAAGGGCCAATGGAAACTGCCGGTCTTGAAGTCCGTGGAATGTCAGATCCAGGATTCGCTCCAAGAGACCGCCTTCAGCCAGCGTCAAGCCCTGGACGCTTTTGGTTCGTTCACTTTTGATTTCGAAACGAAGCCCGCGGCGGCCCTGGGCACTTACCAAATCACGGCCCGCCTTCCGGCGGAGGGCAAGGGCGCCGAGCCCATCATCATCAGCGACTCTTTCCGCGTGGAGGCCTACCGTCCGGTTGAGTTCGAGGTGCACCTTCGGGCCGAAAAGCCCAGCTTCGTCTTCGGCCAAGAGTACGGCGCCGACATTTGGGCTTCCTACTTGTTCGGCGGGGCCATGGCCGGCCAGAAAGTCAACTGGTCCTTGCGCCTCAATCCGACGAGCTTCGCGCCGCCCGGCCAGGAGGGCTTCCTGTTCGGCAACCAGCTCGATTGGTGGGCCGAGGGCGGAGAGCCGATGGAAACATCGTCCAGCCGGCTCATCGGCTCGGCCGAGACCGTCCTCAGCTCCGAAGGGAAACTCAAGGTCAAGACCCCCTTGGTCGCCGATAAGGAAAAAGATACGGTGATGGCCACCCTGGAGGCCACCGTCCAAAGCCCCAGCCGCAGGGCAGTCTCCAATCGCATCCAGACCTTTGTCCATCGCGGCGAGTTCGCCATCGGCCTCAAGCCCAGCTCGAGCTTCCTCAAGAGCGGGGACTCGCTCCAGGTGGCTGTGGTGGCCGCCTTGCCCGACGGAAAACGAACCGATAAGAAGGTCACCCTCAAGTTGATCAAACGGGAATGGAACTCGGTCCGCAAAGCGGGCGTGGGCGGGCGATTCGAATGGATCTCCGAGAAAACGGACGCCGAAACCGGCCGGCAATCCCTTCGGACCAAAAGCGAGCCGGTGGAGGCGACCTTCGTTCCAGACAAAGCCGGCTTCTACATTCTGGCCGCCGAGTCCGAAGACGGACTCCGGAATCCCATCACCACCTCGACCTATGTCTATGTCACCGGCCCGGACTATGTGCCCTGGGAAAGGGACAACCGGGACATCATCGAATTGGTGGCTGACCGCGATGAATACGCGCCCGGCCAAACCGCCAAGATTTTGGTCAAATCGCCCTACGAGCAGGCCAAAGCGCTGGTGACCGTGGAGCGCGAATTCATCCTGGACCATAGGGTGGTGGACCTCAAGGGCAGCGCCAGCCAGATCTCGGTCCCCATCAAAGCGGACTACCTGCCCAATATCTACGTTTCCGTGCTCCTGGTCCAAGGGCGGCGGGAGGCCGCCCGAGCCGAGGCCAATGAGGACATCGGCAAACCCTCCTTCAAGTTGGGTTATATCAAGCTGAACGTGAACCCCGCTGAAAAACGCTTGCTCCTGGAGGTCGCCACCGACAAGGAAAACTACAAGCCTCGGGACAAGGTCACGGTCAAGTTCAAAGCCCGCGACGCCAAGAACAAGGGAGTCAAGGCCAGCCTGGCGGTGGCCGTCGTGGATGTGGGCGTTCTCAACCTGATCGGCTATCAGACGCCCGATCCCTTCTCCCGGTTCTACGGGCCGAGGCCTCTGGCCGTAGAGACCGCCGAGACGCGCCAGTTCGTCGTCGGCCAGAGAGAATTCGGCGAGAAGGGCGAGAATGCCGGCGGAGGCGGAGTGGAAGGCGGCCTGGGGGGCGGCCTGGAGCTGGCCGAGGTCGAGCTGCGGGGCGATTTCCGCACCACGGCTTATTGGAACGCCTCTCTGCTTACGGATGAGAAAGGCGAAGCCACCGCCGTTTTCAACCTGCCGGATAACCTGACCACCTTCCGGGTCATGGCCGTGGCTCAGACGCAGGACTCGCTTTTCGGCAACGGAGAAAAAACGCTCCGCGTTTCCAAACCGCTGCAGATGCTCTCCGCCCTGCCCCGTTTCGCCCGGGTGGGCGACAAGTTCCAGGCCGGGGTGGTGGTTTTCAATTTTTCGGACAAGCGCAGCGAAGTGACCCTCGGCCTCGAATCCAAGGGGATCCTGCTGCGCGACAAGAATCCGACCCGAACCCTGGCCCTCCTGGCCGGGGAGAGCAAAGAAGTCTTATTCAATTTCGAGGCGGACAAGCCCGGCCGGGCGACCTTCGCTTTCCGGGCCAAGATGGGAACGGAAAGCGACGGGCTGGAACTCGGCTTTCCGGTCATTCTGCCGCGGCCCAAGGAGACCGTGGCCGTCTTCAGTCAAACCGAGAAATCCGCCGAAGAGCAAGTGGTGATTCCCGAGGGCGCCTTGCTCGGAGAGAGCGCTATCGAAGTCCAGGCCTCAACCTCCGCCCTGGCCGGGCTCAAGGCCTGTATCGACTACCTGACCAACTATCCGTTTCTCTGCCTGGAACAAAGATTGTCCTCCATCCTGCCCTATCTCGTCGCCCCCCAGGTCATCCAGGAATTCGAGCTGACTCGCCTCAAGCCCGAGGAAATCAAGAAGCACGTCCAGGGCAACTTGGATAAAATGCTGGACTACCAGTCCGATAACGGAGGTTTCAAGCTCTGGCCCGATTCGCGATACGATTCGCCGTTCCTGACCGGCTATGCGGTCTTGGCCCAGATCAAGGCCAGGCAGGCCGGCTATGTCATCAACCAAGGCAGCCTGGACCGGGCGGCCGAATTCCTGAGAGGGCTGCTCCGCGATAAGAACGCTTCCAAGCGCTATCCCTATGGTCCCCAAGCCTGGAAGACGGCCATGGCCTTCGCCCTTTATGACCTGGCCCTGCTCAAGAAGCCCGAACCGGCCTATGTCGAAAAGCTCTTCTCCGAGCGGGAATCTCTGCCCCTTTTCGGCCGGACGCTCCTGCTCAAGGCCCTTTACCACGGCGGCGGAACGCCGGCCACCCAGGCCAAACTCCTCCAGGAACTGCTGAATAAGATCAAGGTCACTCCTTCCCAGGCCCATTTCGAGGAGGAAGCCGACCGGTCCGACCCGACCCTGGCTTATATTTATAATTCAAACTTGCGCACCACCGCCTTTGTTCTTCAAACCCTGCTGGAGACCGGCAACAAGCACCCGCTTTTGCCCGACATCGCCCGTTGGATCGTGGACAAACGCAAGTCCGGCCAGTGGCATTCCACTCAGGAAAACTTTTTCGTATTTTACGCCCTGAACGATTTCTTCCGGACCCAGGAGGCGGTCAAGCCCGACTTCAAGGTGGAGATCGCCCTGGCCAACAAGACCCTGCTCCAGGAGACCTTCCGCAGCTGGCGGGCCCAGCCGGCCAAGGCTGAGACCCCTCTCACCGGATTCAAGGCCGGCAAAAACCTGAAGCTCGAGATCAAAAAAGACGGCCCGGGTCTGGTTTATTACGGAGTCCGGATGACCACCGCCCCGCTCAAGCCGGTTGCCGCCCGCGACGAGGGCCTGGCCGTTATCAAGACCATCCAAACCCTGGGCGGCCAGAGCCTGGAGATGGTGAAGGCCGGGACGGTGGTGGTCGTCAACCTGGAAGTGGTGGTCACCCAGGAGAGCCCCTTTGTGGTGGTCGAGGATCCTCTGCCGGCCGGCTTCGAAGCGGTCAACCTCTCCCTCCAGACCGAAAGCCGGGAGCAGCAGGTCCAGCTGGAAGAAGCGGAGTCCGCTTCGGAAGAAACATCCTGGTGGCTGGAAGAATTTAACCATGTCGAGATGCACGACGACCGGGTCCTGCTTTTCGCAGACTCCCTGGCGCCCGGCATTCACACCTTCCGTTATATGGCCCGCGCCTTGAATTTCGGAGAATACGTCTGTCCGGGGACCAAAGCCGAACAGATGTATGCTCCCGAGGTATTCGGCCGGAGCCGGGAGCGTTTGGTCAAGATCATCAAGTGAAGATCGCCCGTCGCTGAATGAGGAAAAGGACCAAAAGACTCCTGATCGGAGTCCCGCTGGCCGCCCTCCTGGCGGTCTGGGGTTCGCTTTACATCCCCTTCCCTCGCAGCCGACTCAATCCGGCCCCGGTCCTGTCCCTGCGCCTGGCGGACCGCCACGGCCTGCTGCTCCGGGAGGTCCTCTCCGATGAGGGCGGCCGCTGCCGGTGGATCAACCTGGACGAAGTCTCCCCCCTCCTCCTCAAGGCCACTCTGGCCTCCGAAGACAGAGCCTTCTTCAGCCATTCGGGGATCGACCCCCTGGCCATCCTGAGGGCCCTTTTCCAGAACCTCCGCTCCCGGCACACTGTATCGGGCGCCTCGACCATCACCCAACAACTCGTCCGAAACCTCATCGGCGGGCGGCGGACATTCCTGCGCAAGGTGGTGGAGGCCTGGCTGGCCGTGCGCCTGGAACACACTCTGTCCAAAGAAGAGATCCTCATCCAATATCTCAACCGCATCCCCTATGGCCATCAGACCTTCGGCATTGAAGCCGCCGCCCGGCTCTATTTTGACAAGCCGGCCGAACATCTCAGCTTGGCCGAATCCGCTTTTCTGGCCGGACTGCCCCGCTCCCCGACCATGCTCAGCCCCTACCGCAAGATGGGACCGGCCCTGCGGCGGCAGGGCGACATCCTGCGAGCCATGGGCCGCCTAAGGTTCATCAGCCAGCCGGAATTGGAGCGGGCTTTGGCCGAGAAGCTGGTCATCGTGCCGGCCGAGGAAAAATTCAAAGCTCCGCATTTCGGTGAAATGGTCCTGTCGCAGATACCGCCGGCGGCGCGCCGCCGTCTCAGTGAAGTGCGGACGACCCTGGATTTCGCCCTGCAGGCCAAGGTGCAAAAACTTGTCGTCAATCACCTGAAACAACTGGCCAAGAAAGGCCTGACCAACGCTTCGGTGGTTGTCCTGGACAATGACCGGGATGAGGTGCTGTGCCTGGTGGGGTCCAGGGATTTTTTCGACACCGACCATCAGGGCCAGGTCAACGGCGCCCTGGCCCTTCGCCAGCCGGGCTCGGCCCTCAAGCCCTTCACCTATGCCCTGGCCTTGGAAAGAGGATATTCCGCTTCCAGCTTGATCGATGACAGCCCGGCCGGTTTTTCCACGGCCAGCGGCGCTTATCATCCCCGCAACTACGACAATACCTACCACGGCCAGGTGCGGATGCGCGTCGCCTTAGCCTGTTCTTACAACGTGCCGGCGGTATCGGTCCTGTCCAGTCTTGGGACGGACATGCTTTTCCGGCGTCTCAAGGCTCTGGGTTTCGACAGCCTCAAAATGGATGCCGGATACTACGGACTGGGACTCACTTTGGGCAACGGAGAGGTTTCCCTCCTGGAGCTGGTGCGGGCCTACGCCGCCTTGGCCCGCGGAGGGTTGTTCCGCCGGGAAAGGATTTTTCTCGGTAAACCGGAGGGGCCCCGCCGGGAAGCCAAGGTCTTTTCCCCGCAAGTGGCCTTTCTCATCACCGACATTCTGTCGGATAGCGATGCCCGGATTCCTTCCTTCGGCTATCTCTCACCCCTCAACCTGCCCTTCCCGGCAGCGGCCAAGACGGGGACTTCCAAAGACTACCGGGACAACTGGACGGTCGGCTACACGCCGCGCCATACGGTCGGGGTCTGGGTGGGGAATTTCGACGGCAGGCCCATGCAGGGTGTTTCCGGGGTCACCGGCTGCGGGCCTCTGTTTCACGACATCATGCTTCTGCTCGAGGCTCAGGGGCCGGCCGCCGATTTTTCCCAACCTCCGGGGCTGGTCCGCAAGGAAATCTGCCCCTTGTCCGGCTTGATCCCCACCGACCTCTGTCCGGGCCGGATGGAAGAGGTTTACCTCAGCGGCACCGAGCCGAAAAAATACTGCCCCTTGAGGCATGAATTCAGCCTCCGGGCTGCGGCCCTCCCGTCGGAAGAAAGACCGTCCCCGGCCTTCGGCCCACCCCTCTCCTTCAGGGTCCTTTATCCCCAAGAGGGGGACATCTTCAAGCTTGACCCGGTCCTCCGTCCAAACTATCAGTCCGTTCGATTCAGGGCGGGCGTTCCGGCGGACATGGGCATCACCGCGGTGGAGTGGTGGGTCAACGGCCGAAAGATCGGCTCGAGCGGCTTCCCTTACACCTTTCCCTGGACCCTGAGCCCCGGAGCTTGGACCATCAAGATTACGGCCAGGGCTGGAGAGAAGAAGCTGGAAAGCCCGGCCGTCAAGATTCAGGTGCTTTCCTGAAGGCCGGCCTTCCGGCCGGCCGGGAATTGGCAGAAAGAGCGCGGACGATGCATAATATCCCCGCCCAGGAGGAACAGGCATGGAACGCAGAAAAATCCTGGCCGCCCTCGGCAGTCTGGCCATTTTCTCGCCTGTCAAGTTCGGCCACGGGGAAAGGAGTGAGCCCATGAAAAAAGAAGTCAAGACCGACAAGGCGCCCAAGGCCATCGGCCCTTATTCGCAGGGGATCGTGGCCAACGGCTTTGTCTTCGCTTCAGGCCAGATCCCCATTGTCCCGGCCACGGGCGAGCTCAACGTCGGAACCATCGAAGAGCAGGCCCGGCAGGTGCTGAGCAATCTCGGCGCCGTGTTGGAGGCGGCCGGAAGCTCCCTGAATGACGTGGTCAAAGCCACGGTCTTCCTGCAAGACATGAACGATTTCAGCCGCATGAACGCCGTGTATCAAGAATTCTTCCAGGCGCCCTATCCGGCCCGGGCCGCCGTCCAGGTCGCCCGCCTGCCCCGTGACGTCAAGATCGAGATAGAGGCCGTTGCCGTCAAAAAAGGATAGGCGTAGAATGGCTGGTCATGCCGCTTTATGAATTTGTCTGCCGCCGCTGCGGTTGCCGCTTCGAGGCGCTCATCCGCCTGGGAGGAGAGAAAAACGCAACCTGCCCATCCTGTCAGAGTTCGGACATCCAGAAGCTTCTGTCCTCCTTCGGCATCGGCGGCGGGTCAAACCGCTTGGCAAGCTCTTCCAGCTCCTGCCGCACCTGTTCCACAAAAACCTGCAGCACATGCCATTGAGAGACGACCTCTGGCCCGGACCTTCCCAAGGGCGCCGCGTGATACTCCCCCTTGGATTCCAGAAAAAAAATTAAGATACCGGTGAAGGAGGATTGATGACAGCTCGCCCAAAAATATGGTCCTGGGCCGCAGGCTTGGTCATTCTGGCAGCGATGCTTGTTCCGCCTCAGGCTCAGGCGCAAAGTTCGAACGAAGGCCTGGCCCTGGGGCTATCCCTTTGGGGTGGATGTGTCTTTCCTTCGAATAAGGCCCATAGCCTGCACCCGGCCGGCGGAGCCGCGCTTTTCCTCAGGCTCTCCCCGCATGTGGTTCTGGAGGTTGAAGGCGGCTTCTCCGCCATCCCCACCACAAGCCAATCCCTGGGCCTAAGCCAGGGCCGATTGTCCCATATCCCCCTCTTGCTGAATATCCGGTTCCGGCTGCCCCTGGCCAAATCCCCGCTCGCTCTTTTCCTGA
>Ga0315293_10004578_pt1 | contig 13066 bp, 23 predicted proteins | sample YL17G13_20_MG_FD_203071 | JGI IMG/M metagenome (GOLD analysis project Ga0315293, IMG submission 203071) | Sediment microbial communities from Yellowstone Lake, YNP, Wyoming, USA - YL17G13_20 | ecosystem: Environmental > Aquatic > Freshwater > Lake > Sediment | place: USA: Wyoming | collected... | reverse complement strand
AATGTGAGAATCGAGCCGGTGCTTGACGCCGTCACAATGAATCTTTTGAAGTTGGTCGTTGTGGAAAGGTAACCGATGCCAACTTCCCAATCGCCAGTCGGAACGCCAGATCCGTCAACCGCTTCGATGCAGTAGGGGATCCACGCGTCGAGTCCATAAGCTGCGTTTAGGGTGCGGAATCCGGTAACAGCGCCAGCCGTGGTGATATCACCCGCGCCCGTGCTGGTTGTGGTTTCCTTGCATCGATCAAAATAAACCGGCATCGAGCGTTCACCTAATTAGACCTTGCCGAACACTGCCGTTCGATCGCGCGAAGCCTGTGCTTTTGCTTCCTCAATGTTGCCGTCAGTCAAGTCCGCCATCGGGGTCCAGATACTGCCGCCTTCGCCTGCCGCCTGCTTCGCAAGCCGCCCTGCATGACGCAGGAATGCAGCAAGTCGAACAGCGGTTCGATGATCCATTCGGCAAGCCTTCTCGCCGATCGTCATCACTACATCGATTCCTTCAACCCTGCATCCATACAGGGTTTGTTTCATCAGTGGTTCGCCAATTTCTTTGCTTTGCATAAAAGCCCCTTTCTTTGGGTTGTTAGTCGAGAGTCCAGACCATCGCGCCGATCGCATACTGCGGGTTGACGCCGTTGTTGATTACCAGCGACGCATTCAGTGCGGCCCAAAGGCGCATGATGTTGCCGGTTGAAATTAAGCCCAGCGACACGAAGGTTGCCGTTACCGGTCCGCCTGCGGTCATGTTGCCGAACTGAATCAGCGCGGCATTCGATGCTTGACCGGTGGCAACTGTCCAGCCACCCGAGCTTCGGGCTTGCGTCTGGCGCGCGTAACCGGTGTATGCAACTTCCGTTGCAGTCAGCAGCGTGTCGGTGTCGGTCAGGGTGCCGGTGGACAGCGTCAGTTGCGTGCTGCCTGCGGTTGCCGTTGCCGGCAACCCGGTCGCGTCGCCAATGTTGGCAATCAGCGTGTTGGTGAACAGCAGGTTCAGAAGATCAAGTTCAAACTGGTTTGTTGCGCTCATTTGTTCCGGATCCCCTTACAAGCTGGCTACAAAAAGATCACCGCAGTATAGCAGCGGTGTTGCAAGCCGGCTACTGGCACAGTGTCCGACATGCGCGACCACAATACAGCCAACATCTGCACTTTTCAACACGACATTCGCGACGCTATCAGGTGCCTGTGCCCCGATCATGACAAAGCGAACGTGCGATTGCAGCGGGTGGGAATACCCGTTCAGAAACGTGACACGCGGGTGAAAGTTGACCGGGGTGCTTAGGACACCGTCCGGAAATCCAAACTTCGACGGGATAATTTCGAAGTTTTCTGACACGATCAGCCGGGAATCAGCGTGACCAACCAAATGGTCCGCTACTGCGCGCAGAATGGCGGGGTAGCCCCAGAACCCGAACCCGTACAGGGTTGCTTCGGGGTTGCGCCAATCCGCACGTTTGATCGCTTCACGTCCCAGCACTGCCGGATCTTGCACCGGCAGACAGTTGGCTTTCAGCGTCGCAAGCGTGAGCTTATTTAGCCGGAACCGTGGCGGGGGCGGCGTCGGTGCCGACACCGGCAACGGGCGCGGATGGAAAAGGGGGCTTTTCGGATCCGACAGCGGCAGACTGTTCAGGGGGTGCATACCATTCGCCTTTTGCGTCCATGTAGTGAATTTCACAGTCGGGCATGAACGCGCGGTAGTGCTTCGCGATGAAGTCGCGGTTCAGCAAGTCGTGTTGGATCACGATCGCGTGTGCCCCGAGTACGTTCGCTTCGTCTTTGAACTGATTTCCCCATATCAGGGTTGTCAGAATCGGGATGCCGCCAGCCTTGCTGTTGCGGATCTTGCCAGCGAAGTCTTTCACGTAAACATTCTTCGGGTCGAAGTAAATGACAACCCGTTGGTTCAATTCCTCTGACATGGTTCTAGTCCTGTTTCTGGCTTACAAAAAAGAAAGCCCGGGCATTATGCCCGGGCTTTCGGTTTGCTGCAAATACTCGCGAATTACTTCGTGAGCATTACCACGCCGGCCAGATCCTTGAAGCTGGTAACAGCCTTGTCCCAGTTCGTGCCGGTCCCGATTGCGGTTGCGTCCGGGTTGACACCACCGTTCGCCACGTCCCACTTGAAGCCTTTCAGCCCCAAGTTGAAGGCGTATTCACCCTGCATGCGGGTGACGATGTTTTCTTTCCCGGTGATCACGTCGGTGTGAATCAGCGCGTCTTCGGATTCTTCGAGCACGACAGCGTCGCGCGTGAGTCCGAGCGTGCGATAGACACCCGACACCAACAGCGAAGCCGAATCCGACACCAGAACCGGGCGGTTCAGGGTGATCGGCGATGCAGCCGCGATGTTGTAGTTCGAAATGCCGTCGATCTTCAGCCCGATCTGTTCCTTGACCAAGTCGAAGTACACTTTCGAGTGCATGACCCAGATGGCAACGTCTGCCGCCTTGTCACCCATCAGTGCCAGACCGTCCACCAACTGCGTGGTTTTGATCGTGGTGTGCGGGGACGGATCATTCAGGTTCGACGCCTGTGCAACCAACGCGGCGCAGATAGCGGTCAAGCCGCTGTCGAGCCAGTCGACTTGCATGGCTTTCGCGATCATTTCGCCCAGCGTGAAGCTGATCACTTCGAAGTTCGGCGTAACGCCCGACTTGCGGAACGAATCCAGCGTTTGGTCAACGGGACCAATACGACGGTTCAGCTTGACGCTGATGAATTCGTCTTTCGCAATTTCTTTCGAAACAACCGCCGGGTTCGTCGGCGACGCGTCGACCAGTCGACGGGTTACCAGTGAAGCGACGTTCTTGTAGAACGATTCCTGCGAAAAGTCACCGAGTCGGGCGCGCGTCACAAGCCGAAGCGTGTTCAGCGACGCTGCGTTGAACGCGTCGGTGTTTTGTTGCAGGGTTTCCACCAAACCGGAATGAACCAGTTCGGGGTAGATCAAGCCTTGCGGCAGTCGACCGGTGCCAGCCCAGTCTTCGCGAGTACCTTCAGCCATGTTCGTGACTCCTAAGTGTCAACGGTAGAAAAATGATTGCGCTCAAACACTCTACAACCCGATCAGACCAGTGGAAGCTTCATGAACTCCACCTGCCCGTGCTTTTTGATGAACTCCACTTTTTCAAGCTTCGACATCTTCGCCCGGGAAAGTCCCTTCGTGTCTGGCTTCTCGCCATCATTTGCCTTTCCGCCGCCACCATCACGGTTGCTGTCGGAACCCCCGCCTGCCTTCTGCTTAGAGGCAAACAGGTCCGCGAATTCCTTGTTTTCGGCCATTCGCTTCACGAAACCCTTGATGGATAGCGGCTTGCCGTCGTCACCAAGAATCTTCGTGCCTTCGCCATCGTGAACAGTGATTTCGAGTCGTTCGCCGTCTTCAGCAAACGCCTTGCGAACACTTTGTTGCACCAAAGGCGTCAAGATACTAGCACGCCCGCCAAACTCGTTGCAAGCGTCTGATATCTGGCGGAAAACCTCGCCGTCCAGAATCATGCTGTCACGGCGCGAAAGCTTCGAAACCAAGCTTTGGGTTTCTTTGCTGTGCTTGTCTGCGATGTCCGCGCGCCACTTGTCGAATTCGCCTTCCTGACGGCGTCGCGTTTCTTCGGTTTTCAGCTTCGCTTGCCGCAGGGCTTCCAATTCGGTGCGGTCTTCCTCAGTGATCTGTCCGGCTTCCAACGCTTTCACTTTGCGTTCGTAGTCGCGCCGTTCCGCGCGTTCCTTTTCCAGCGCAGACTTCAGACCTTTGGTTTTTTCGTGCGTTTCGATCGCGTCTTCCGACACGAATCCTTCTAACGCCTTCAGCCGGTAGCCGCCGCCTTCAACCGGGGTGTATTCACTACGCAGGGATTCTTCGACGGTGTCGAGTGATGCAACGATCGCTTTGATAGCCATGTTTCTGTGTCTCGGGTTCTGGTGTCAGGGTATCTCACACCAACCCGAGCACGTTACATGACAGTTACAAAGCCGTCAAATCGACCTTCGTCATGTCAAGCCTCGATTCCCATTCCGCGTCACGCGGGAAACCGTCAGCAAGCCAATTTTGGTAGGTTTCTTCGGGGGTCCAAGCCGCGATGGCTTCGGTTTCGGGATTGGTCATCGGGTGATCCGAGAACAATTCCCTGGGAAGCCCAAAGAGGGTTTCCGAATTCGCCATGATCGTTTCTCCGTTTCAGCCCCCAGTATATGGGGGCTTTTGATCAGTGTCAAGCGGCAACCCGAACTTTCGGCTTGCGCGCGGTCCAGAACCCGGGCAACGCGCCGTTGATGTACATCCACGGGCGGTTCGAACCATTGCTGTAATCTTCCCAGTTCTCGCCGTCGTTCGCAACGGTGTAGGCTTTTGCCGCTTCCCACGTTTCCGGGGAGTAGTCGACATCGACGAACACGTAGGTTACCTGCGGCAGATCGTCACGGCGATTGCTGTACTTGTAGCTGTCATCCATGCCGTCGAAGTGACCGTATTGGTACTGATTCGCGAAGGCTTCAACCTCGCGCTTCGTCGCCGGCAGACACTCTGCAAGACGGACACGAACCGAACAGCCGCCTGCGTAGCTTTCCGCCTTGACGGAACCCTTGACGCCTGCCGCCTTCAACTGCGCGCGTATCGCGGCAGCGGCTGCGGCGTGGTTCGAAAGTTGCTTGGACATTTGCATTTCTCCGTTGGGTCAATTCAGGCTTTAGAATACTTGATCACTTGATAGGTGTCAAGCAATAAATCGAGAACTGCTTCATGAAATTGTTTGATCGCGGGGTAAGCCTCGAAGCCTGCTGACCAGATGCGTTGAAATTCGATTGCGCGTTCAAGCGGCACGTCAAGCAGCATCGAACGCACGCGTTCTTCAGGTGTCACGCGTCGTTGTCGCGAAATGCGAACAGAACAACGATCAGGCACACGATCACAACCAAAAGGGTGTCGTTGTCCACTACGGTCCACCCGCTTCGCGCATGCGCGCTTCGCCATGTTCTTCGGCTTGGTATTCGAGCAGTTCCAGTTCGTCGATCAGATCCTGCTTTGCTTCAGGGTCCGTTTCGTGTTCGATCGCCAAGCGTAACGCCCGAATTGTCATTGCTTCGTTCATTGCGTAAACCCCTGCGCGCGTTGCGCTTCTCTGATTAAGTCTTTGACACGCGCCAGAACCATTGCGGGTTCGCAGTGCGTGTCATAGTCGGAAAGTTCGTAACAGTTCGGCGGACAAAACAGGTAGTCGATTTCTGATAGCGCCGCACTAAGGTTTGCGCATGCGTGTTCCAAGACGCCTATGCGCTGACGCAGTTCAAGGATTCCTTTCATGCTGACAACCCCCGCTTAACCGCGACGCCGCCGCCGCGAACGTCGTAAATGATCCGGCCATCGCCGTCGAACGTGACCCAAGTGTACTGCCCTTCGCTACGGACAGACACCGGGCGACCGTGCAGGATTGCCGCCTGCCGCGCGATCAGCACGCATTCCGACATGCCCCACATTCCCATCGGGGTTTCCCGTTCGGTCATGTTCGGGCGCGCGTCGCGAACCGCAATCACTAAGCCAGATGGATACGCCATGAAAGTTTCCTTTGGTTAACGGGAAGGGTTCGTTTCGCGGGGGTTCGGGAATGATTCACTGGAAGTTTACCGAAGGGGACGCATCCCACAATCGCACCTGAATCAACCCGGTAACTTACCCGCTACCGCTTGCCCGTTTTCGCTACCCGGTGGACCGTCCCGGGGCGGAACACTTATCACTTAAGACCAGTTCCGCAGTTCTTGATTCCATCCTACATGCGCCGTTGACACGTGTCAAGGACTTTTTGAAACTATTTTCACCTGAACGATGGTGAATGCGCGGGCACGTTCTGCTTCGCTTCGCCGGCTAGGTCACGGCGATCGAACCGACGCCCGCACGCGCGACACTCACCTGCCCACGTGGTTGGGTTGATACGGATTACCGGGGTATAGCTGCCGGGGCATTCCATTATTTGCACCACTCGATTTCCGCGCCCTTCGCGTATTCCACGCCGTTGATCGAAACATCTTCGAGAACCGTCCACACCAGATCGAAACCGGTGTCGCAGTCTTCGGACCACCCTGCCGCCGCGCGGTAGTAGCTGTCGAGCACGCCGGCTTCCCGCAGGGTGCCGTAGCTGACAAGTTCCTTGCCGTCGACGATCGCGCAGGAAGCTTCAGTCACGTTATTGAACATTTTCATTTCGATTTCCTTTTAGGCGGATGCCGTGTTGCAGTCGTTTACGAATCGCGAGTACGCGGCCCATGCCGCTTTCGAGTTTGAAACATCCTTGCCGCCGGCTGCGATCACTTCCGCGTTTTCGGACACGTCGGAAGTCATCCAGTAGTACCCGGGCATCACGCCAACGTCGGTGTTTGCGGGGGCAATGTAGAACAGGGTTTCAGTGATCATTTTACAGTCCGTTTTCGTGGGTCATTCCAAGGGCTAGGCAAGCGTCATACGCTGCTTTCGTTTTCGCTTCGATCGCCGCCTGACCGGCTGCGTTTACGAACACACTGCCGAAGTATCGATCTTCCTCGCGAAGCCGAAATTCATACGCCTTCAGGGCTTTGGCTTGGGCGCGGGTGTTTTTCATTTTGATTTCCTTGAAAGTTCGTTCGAGTCAGGTTGTAGAATAGCCTGCTACTTGATAGGTGTCAAGTGATCTAGTCGACTATTTCAAAAAGATTACTCGGGTGCAGGGTGACCGTGCGCTTGGACTTGTCGAGCTTCACGCGCACGGGCGCTACCATCGAGCGCGTGCGGTCGTAGCGGTCGACGTACTCACGTGGCAGCCCCATTCCAAGAACGGTGCCGTACCGATCGCCCTGCATCCAATAACTGGTAGCTGCGTGCAGTTGTACCCGCGTTCCTTTCTTCATTTCAGACCGTCCGCTTGTAGTTGAGTTTAACCAGTTTGCCGGTTCGCTTCACGCGCGACCGATCGCTGGTGAAGTCTGTTGCTGCCGTGTTTACGAACGCCATCAGGTGGTCTTTGGTATAGACCAGAAGCGGCATTGTGTCTTGCGTCTTTTCGAGAAGCTTGCCAAGTGCCACAACCGATTTAGCCTTCGTTGCGTGCGGGGTAAGTTCGAAAGCGTAGCCTAGCGCAAGCCAAGCATTGTGCTGAACGTGCATGTTGCAGCCCCTGCCCGTCTTCCTGCCGGCGGATTTGAACGCCGCGTGAACTTCTGCATAAGGTTTGTCGAGCACGTAGCACGTAGCCAAAACCGTGCAGTCATTCGCTTCGCTAGATTTGAACGAACCTTTCAGCTTGGGGGTTTCGCGTTTCATTCCGGGTTGATCCTTTCTTGATTGGAAACCCAATGTGGCACGTTGCTTGATGGATGTCAAGCGATAAGAAAAAGTTTATTTCTTCGAAGATGTGATGCAGTTCTTGATATGCGTCAAGCGATCGGCTATTCTACAACCTGACTCGAACGAACGGAAGGAAAGGAAATGAAAGCCACCCACAACGGAACCTGCCAAGCCTGCGGAAGACTCCAAGCAGCAAAGGGTTCGATCGCGAAGCACGGCTACACAGTGAAGGGCTTCGGTTTCTTTCACGGCGTCTGCTTCGGTTCGCACAACGTCCCAATGGAAGCCGGTCAGGAACTGACGCTTTCGACGATAGCCAAGCTTCTCGAAGGTGCTGCCGCGCTCGAAGCGACCACTGCCGAAGATGTCAAGTCGTTGAGCGTCAGAACCGAAAAGCGGGTGAACTTTTCGACGGTCTACGCCGTCATGACCGAAGCAGAATACAAAGCCTTCGCGAAAGCAAGCCAGTACGGTCCCCTGTACCACGGCACTTGGGAAGAAAAGGTTCGGGTCGCCCTGATGAACTTCAAGGGTGAAGCTCGAATGATGGTTGCCCACGCGAAGATGCTCGAAGACTTGATGGCAGCCCGGGCGGGTCAGCCACTGGTAGAAAGAAAGTAGAAATGTGAAGCTGATCACTTGACACCCATCAAGTGATCAGCTATTCTACAGTCTGACTCGAACGAACAGGAAAACGGAAATGAAATTCTCATACGAAGCGAAGGTTCAGTTGGCAAGACAGTACGTCGCCAAGCACTACGCGGAAGTCGAAGTGATTGAGGAAGCGGTTTACGCCAAGTTCGAAGGCGGCAGCTTCAAGCTTCTTGGTTGCGACTGGGTCGACGTGTTCTGCGGCTTTCACCTTCAGATCGAACAAAACCTTTCGGCCACCTACCATTCACAGGAAGCGGCATAAATGAGTGACTACAACATCGAGCAGTTGGACAGTTTCACCAACGCGGAAACCGGGATCCGCTACGCGATTCACCTGTATGACGCGCGTTGGGAATCTGACAAGGATTTTTGGATGGTGACCCAATACGACACCGAAGCCGGCCAATACATCGAGCGCACCAAGTGCACCGATTTCGAGATTGCCGCCGCGCGCTACGCGGTGATGGTAACCGCTTCCTAGATAACGCCTTCGTTCTGCTGCATGAACAGACCTTCCCAAAGCCACGGGAAGAAGTCTGTTCGTTCACGTTCGTTCGACGCGTCTTCATACGCCTGCATGCGTTCTTCCGCGTCATCGGGCAGATGTTCCATGCGGAGCATTTCGCCCGCCTGTTCGTAAGGTCGCAGTTCGATCATTTCGCGTTTTCCTTCTCAATCATCGCCAGAATTTCGGGGTCGTAGGCTTCCGGCGGGTAGCCGAAGTCGCCGCCTTTATCCACCTTCCTGAAGAACTTCAAGAATTCAGGGTGCACGCGCTCGAATTCGCCAAGCGTGTACTTCACAAAGCTTTCGGCGAAAAACTCACGATCGTTTTTAACAGCGTATTCGCTAACCATCCGCTTCCAGTAGTGTTTAATCTTCGAATGGTTCACCGTTCCGGATTCGTTAGTGTTGATCCGCGCAATGACAGCGTCAACCTCGGCTTTGTAACTGCCGTGAATCATATGCCCGGCTTCGTGCCTGTAGATGTTGTAAGCCTGAACGTAGTCTTTGTTTAGCGACGTGTATTCGGGTGTCCCGAACCGCGTCTTGATCGTTGCCACGTAAGGCAAGTCGTCGTTTGCAAGAACGTGTTCCGCCGATTTCGCCAAATCTTCCTGCCCGAACGCCTTGGCATCGGTCAAGACATCGTTTGCAAGCTTTCGGTTCGCCGCGACCGTGTCAGCGTTCTGCTTCCAATATGACATGCTTTTCGAGTAGTCCGCACCCATGCCGGCCATCTTCATCGACCGGGGAGTGATGAAAAGATAGTCGTGTGCCATTCCAACCGCTGCTAAGAACCTGCCGCCTAAGCGATACCGTCCGCTCGGTTCCTTCTTTATCGAGCCAATGTATTTCGGGCGGTTCATGCCGAACCGTTCCATCATGTCGAACTGAATTTGAGCCATCACGCGGATTGCTTCGCCCGTTGTGCCCGCAGGGAAGTTGACTTCGGCGCAAAGATTTTCCCGCACCCACTGTTCGCCAATCTTCGCCGACTTGAAGCGCGGCACAACGGTTCGGCTGTTCTTTGGCAGGGGAATATCCACCGGCTTCAGCGGGGCGGTGACCGGCTTGCCGGCAACAACCTTCAGGTTCGCACCACCTAGCAACCGGGGATCCGCGCCGCGCGCAACTTGGTTGTCCCACGCGCCCCACTTTTCGAATCGCGGAATCATCTGCTGAAACGCGATTTCGTTCGCGCGTGAGTCGAGAATGATTTGCAGCGGAACGTATCGCGGTTTGTCCGCCTTGGTTGCACGCCCGATCGCGCGGAATGCAGCTTCCTGCCGGGGAAGGTGCATGTAGAACCCCTGCACCCTGAAATCCGATGCCTCGAACGCATCAAGCTGCTTCGCCACCTTCGCGCCGTCTGACATCGTCATGTCGAGCACAACGTTTAGCTTTTTCTCGCGTGCGTAGGCTTCAATCTTTTTCATCAGCATTGAAGATTCTTCGTGAAGGTGCGCGGCGTTCCAACCTTCGTACTCGGGGAACATTTCCTTGATCAAATCGCTGTTGATCACAATGTTGCGTTCCAGATCTACCGGTGCGCCAGTGCCTTCGGTAAGGAACGTCTTACCAGAACCACCCCTGCCGCCCAACACGGTCACAACGGGCTTTTCGCCGGCAGCGGGGGTTGCCTTCTTGACTGCCTCGGGGGTGAAGTGATCCTGCAATATCTTTTCTTGGATCTTCACGCGTTCCGGTGCCCAAACGCCTGTTTCCGGATCCTTGTACAGTTCTGCGGTGGTCTTGCCTTCTCGAATCTTCTTTTCGTACAACGCGATCTGCCGCCGCTGTTCAGGCGACGCGCGCATCATGATTTCGTCGCTGGTAACGTCCGGGTCATCGAACGTTTTGAACCAGTCGGTCATCGTGGTGAATTCTTTCTCTGCTGCTGACTGCGGCAAAGTTGCCTTGCGGGCAGCGTTGGCGTCTTCGACCAACTGCTGAACGGATTTCGGTCGCCCGGTCTGATCCACCAGTTGCGTCAGACCAATCCGGCCATCACGCCATAGCTTCGCGCGTGCCCGCCCAAGCAATTGGTCCTGAAACGCTGCCGGCTTCGACTTCAAAAATGCGTCAAACGTTATATCGTCCGGAACCTGCCCGTCCATACTCGCGCGGGTGCCGGGGGCGATCGATCGCGGGGGCAAGCCCAATTCTTCAGCCGACTTCGACACCGGTATCAGACTGCTGCGGCAGTTGAAGTGCCTCGGGGGTCCACCGTTGAAGGGCAGGGTGGTATTGGTTCCGGGTAGTGGGGCACCGTCGAAATCCCATGCCATGCCGGAATAGCTGATGCAAATGTCTGACGTTTTGTTGTCCAGCGTGCTGATCTGTTGGTAGCCCTTCAGAACGTCGCTGTTTTCTTCGTAGGTTTCGATTCGGGCGCGGTTCGATACGGCGTTGATGCCGGTCGCAACCAGTGCGTTCGCTTGCGCACGTGTCTTCGGGAAGATTTGGGCTTGTAGCCGCTGCGCGATCGTGGCGCTGCTGTCGCCGTTGCGCATGCCGATTCGGATCTGATCCACAACGGAAGTCGTGAATGCCGCGTTCTGCCGCTGCCACCATTCGCCGGTCTTGCTGCCGTAAACCAGCGTTCCGTTGGAAATAGCCTTCGCTTGGGCTGCGTCGAGCTTCTTTAGGTCAACGCCAAAGTATTTGGGTTTCGCCGCCATAGTGACTCATTGATCAAAGGTCGTCTGCGGTGGTAACCAGTGCATCGACCACAATCGTTGAAGTCAATGACGCAAGCTGCGTCATCTGTTCGGTGTGGTGCTTGCTGTGTTCAGCATACGCCGCCCGCGCCCGAAGCACGATTGCGTTCTGTATTTTCTGCATGCGGGCATCTTGCCGCTTGGATCCGGAAACATCGGCGGGGTTGCCCGCCAGAAGGATTTGGATCACCTCCTGCTCAAGCTTTGCTTGCCGAATGGCAAATGACCGTTGTTCGTTCGCCGTCAGTCTTCGCAGATCGATGTCGTGTTCGATCAGGCTGTCGCGGATCCGCTCATTGGCTGTTTGGGGCATCGTTCCTCACCATCCGGAAGCGAGCTTCCCGCAGCTTGATTGCGTATTCCGTTGGGTCAGTTATCTGAACGGTTGGTTGAAGCCGCGCACCTTTCGCGTCGGGCGCGGCATTCAATCGGTTCGCCTTCGGCGGTCCGAAGGTTCGAACCAGTGCCATCAGACGCTATCGACGCCGGCCACTTGACGCTTGGCAGCTTTGCCGCCCATGTCGTGCAGTTGGCGGTTTTCCTGCGCGCCGCCAGTGCCAGCCGCTGCCGTTGCGCCGGCATTCGGCGAACTCGGGTATGCGGGGGCTTTGCGCGGAACGGGTCGACCTTCTTTCGCAAGGTGGAAAATGTCTTTGGTCGTGGTCGTGTGCTTCATGATCGTGCCTCAGTGGGAACGGGTAGTATATCTGCCAAGCGGTAAAGTTCAAGCTGCCACTTGTCTACGTCGTGGAACACCTGCACCGGACCATTTTCGGAAAGGGGGTACAGCGCGTGATCCTTCCAGTATTCAACCTGATTCGGGCAGTTCGTCATCAGCAACCACGTCGAGCCTGAATCCTTGAACCGCTGAAGGGCATCGCGTGCCATTCGTGGGGAAATGTGGTTCAGCACGTGCCTGCACAGGATCAGATCGAACGGGTGTGGCAGCGTTTGTGTCGTGATGTCGAATTGCGTCACATCTTTGTGGCGCACAACTAGGTCGTATGGCGCATATTTGTCAAGGCACAGTGATTCGACAATGCCGGCCATCCAAAACAGATCGCCCGCGCCCATGTCCGCCAGCGTGTCGATTTCGTATTCTTCCACGAAACGGGGAAGTAGCCTGCTGATCGTGTACGCGCCTTCGAGCGAAGAACCGGTTCCGCAGGGGGTTGGTGAATTGCGCCACCCGCGTTCCATCTTTTCAACCATATGCTCGCGCGTCATGTTGTCCCAGCCCCAAGCGTAGTCCGGACGCGTTGGTTTGTGGGGCGTCATGCTACGGGTGCCGGCTTCTGCCCCGGGATCATCGGTGCCGGTTGCTGAATCGGGTTGCCGTTGGCGTCAACTGCCGTCGCCGCGAACATCGCTGCTTCCTGCGTGACGGCGTTTGCCATGTCGGCAGCGGATTCGTCTTCGAGCAACGCCTTTTCGGCTTCTTCGTCGAAGTCTTCCGACAGAATGCCGTATCGCTTCAGTTCGGACCACAAGGTAGCTTGCGAAAGGTCGCCGGCTGTCCGCATTGTGATCAATTCCTTGACGGCTTCGACATCCATCATGCCAAGACTGAAGTCTTTGTTCATGTTGATGCCGCCAGCGGGGAATTCTTCGGTGTCGTCGACCGGCAAGCCGAAACCGAAGGCAAGCCAGTAGAAAATTCCGCTGACTGCGTTTTCGATCGCGGTGCTGACCGTCGTCATTTCCGAGTCTTCCTCGGCTTGATCCAGCGCGCGGGCTGTCGCAGTGACGTTGCCGCTGCGTTTGTCCATCATGATTTCGCTGCCCATCAGCACCAGACGCTGTTCGAGCTTGTCGATACTGTTAGCACCGACTTCGGCAGCCTTGCCCGTGTGCTCAACGTATTTCAG
>Ga0315293_10004577_pt1 | contig 13068 bp, 14 predicted proteins | sample YL17G13_20_MG_FD_203071 | JGI IMG/M metagenome (GOLD analysis project Ga0315293, IMG submission 203071) | Sediment microbial communities from Yellowstone Lake, YNP, Wyoming, USA - YL17G13_20 | ecosystem: Environmental > Aquatic > Freshwater > Lake > Sediment | place: USA: Wyoming | collected... | reverse complement strand
TAAATACTTTGGAAAATGACCTTATACAGAAAAAGAAATGGAAATTATGTATGAGAATAGAAGATTTATTTTTAAAGGGATGTCAGTATTTAGGATTAAATTTTTCATCATCAATATTTGCAGATGGGGCAATTTATAAGAATGCGACATGGATGCCAAAAAAATTACAAAGTCCTGTAGATAATTTTAATTCAATAACAAATTGGAACTTTAAAAAACCTTATAACGAATTAGGTGGAGGCGGAAATCCCTATGGTTATTATGACGGAACTTTTAAAGAGTTCATTCAAGATATGATGTTACTCTTTAATGCCGATGTAAAGATTAATAATAACACTTTATACTTTGAAGAAATACATCATTGGAATACTCAGGATGCTTTTTTAATTGACAATACTGATGATGAGGGATTTACTTTTAACTTACCGGCTCCGCATGGAACAAATGCAAGTGAATGTCCGAGTGTTTATGCTTTACAGTTTCAGTTAGATAATGATGAATTAAACACTATTCACCGATACGAAGGAACGAGCGTTTCAGTACAAGTTCAGCCGTTTGTAATTGGGGACAAAAGAAACCTATTAAATTCAAAAGGTATTAATATTCAACTACCATGTTCATTAGCAAAGCGAAAAGACTACTTAACAAGGTCAGAAGAAAAGTTAAATAAAATTATAAATGTAGCAAATACAATAATACAAGTAGTTCAACAAGGACAACTTGAAATAGAATTAGCTTTATCCGGGCCGTTGTTAGGTGCGTTACTCGCAGGAATTGGAGTGTTTCATCCTAACCATGATACATTTCAATTTGATACTTATGACGATCATATCGGTTGGATGGAATTATCAAATGATACATTTACTATCCCTAAAATATTTATAGGAACTCAAGTAGGTGTTGATTGGAAATTGAGTTGGGAAAATCAGTCGTTTATGACAGCCAATAGCTTATTGTATTGGTTTCATGGTTTAAATTTAGCAACAAGGGGCAATCAATGGCTAACTTATTACGATAAGAAGTTTAAATTCTGTTGCGCAGACTTTCAGAAAGCATTAACATCAAATGTATTTCAGGTAAGAAATGAACAGGGGCAAATAGTAACCGGAAAATTTACTAAAATTACATGGGACTTAGAAACTGAAATAGCTGTTGCTGATTATCGAATTAATCAGATATACACGACTAACTTAACAGAGCGGTTAATAATAGATGGATTAGATGGAAGCGTAGTAGGATTAGGAGGTTCATCAGGAGGAAACGGAAGTGGAGGAGGTGGAGGAGGAACTCAATGGCCACAATAAATAATTATGAGTGAAATAGCAGATAAATTAAAAGAGTCAATAGATAGGTTAAAACCTACTATGGAATTACTCAAACAACAAATGAATAATCATAAGTTAATTGATAAAAAAGAGGTATTAATTAATAATACTAAATGTGAAATAAGTTTAATTAAAAGTGGATTAGTATTAATTAATTTTGTCGAATTAGAATCAGCCGAAAAATTCTACAATGAATTATGAGTGTAATAATTGATAGTCGCACCTTTTATGATGAGTTTACCGGAACCGGAGGCGGCGGTATTAATTATTTCAATGCCAATATAGGGAATAGAATTAGATGTGAGATTGAATTTCACACATATTTAGCAGAAGAAAACAAGCGACTTACTTTTGATTCAGCTACAAAGACAATAACAAACGCAAACCGAATAGACACTACTAACTTCGTAACTGATGGATGGGTAGTTGGAATGACTATTACAGTTGCGGATACTGCAAGTAATGACGGCGACTATACAATAACAAATGTAGAAGCAAGGGTAATAACAGTTGCCGAATCTTTAGTAGATGAAACTGACGAAGATTGCAACTTTTATGATGTAACTCCTATTACTGCATTGGATTATTATTATAATCTTATTCAGAATAGCAGTCAGGATAGTTATATTTCTCTTACAGATAAATTTTCTTTACAGAAGTATATTACAAGTGGATTAGATGCAAGTGTAGTCACTGCTGTTAATTGTTATGTTGGCACATCTTCATGGGGATGGGTAACAAATGAGTTAATAGATAGTTTAGGTCAAACAGATGAAGTATTTATAGAGGGCGTTTCAATAACTGATTACAAACAATATTTTAAATTAACTCAATACTTTACAGCCGCTCCACTTTGGACTGCTGAACAATTTAATAACTTTAATCTTAATCAGCCTCCAGGATATTTATTTCCGCCAAGTTCATTAAAACATATATTTAAAATAGATTGTAAGTTTGAAGATTGTAACCCAATTATTCCTCATACTACTGACGGAATAATTAATAGAGAAAATGGAATAAGCAGTTGGTTAAATGCTAATAGTTCAGGTTCACGAAGTGACTATTCAATAATATCAGTAACTTATTATGATTCAGATGCAAATGAAATTGACAGTATTGAAATAACAGATATAACGAGTGTTGAAATAGTTATTCAATCGGCAAGCGGTTCGTTTGTTTATTCAGCACCAAGCGCACCAAGTACATCATTACAGTTAGACTTTATTTTTTGTGATTTACTTCAAACTAATTATACTGATACACAAACCACGCTAAGGCAAAATCTTTTAAATGACAGATGCTTTTTTGAAATAGCTGATTCAATTCAGAATGGGGAGTTTTATGGAACTGCTTATCAAATATTAAAAAACATAGAAGTTACTTTTGATTCAGCTAATCAAATTACTTTATATTTTGATGTTGAAATGGCATCACAAGTAATAGATAAGTTAATAGCATTATCATCAACGAATAGAAACTATGCAATAGTTGTAACCACTCAGGACTATTCAATAACAACCACGCAACAATGTGACCGGATTGCTTTACTTGCTGATTTCAATAACTGTACTTACAATCAAGATGACAGTACATTAATTGATGCTGTAGATGATATTCATGTATTTACTTTTCCTAACGATGGAATAAATGCTGAAAATGTAGTTGAAGGTTGGGAGGGTGATCCTATTTATACTGACTTCCCATTCTTACTTGAATCAACTGAAATTGATGGAGTGACACCTACTTTAATGACGGCCGGAATGCAAGTAGTAGCTGTTAAGAGTGGGGAAGATGATTTTGTAATTGATTCAAAAGTTTTCTCTTTAGGATTAACCAGAAAGTTAAATGGAGTTCAGACTATTGATGAAAGTGAAACATTAGGATTCAATGCTGTTGAAGGTTCCTCGTGGAACATTGCCTCTATTATTCGTGATGATACTTTAGATGTTGGAAGTCAGGTAGGGTTTAGATTAAAGTATGCCTTCGTACTTCGTTATGACTATTGGCTACAAGTAATCAGAAGTACTGAGCAATTTCAGTATCCTATCTATAAAGACATTGAAGATATTACTCAGTCATGGATAACAATGATTGATAATGGATGGGAACTAAAGTTAAAGTTCGTTGCAACAGCTAAAGGTTATGATGATTGGATTACGAGTTTTTGGGCTTATACATCAATTCTTATTAAAGCTATTGGAGCGGCTCCTGATTCTGGTCCAACATTTACAACAACTATTGAGTTTTATGATAAGGACGGTAAAATGGTTGGTGAAACAGATCCTATAGACCCTACTCTATTCGGATGTGTTTTGATAGGAGAAAAAACAAGGATAAAAGCAATTTATACAGGCAACTTCTCAGTAATGCCAACAGGATATAATTCATTTTACGCTTACATTTTTGCAGACTTATTAGACAGTGGAGGAGTTTATAATAGAAGAACTGCATCAACAGAATTTAACTCTGAAAGCGATTCACCATTTAGTTATGTAACTGAAGATGTTGGTGCTACTACAAGCTGGCATAGTGATAATTTAACTATTAATATTTTTGGTACTTCATCAATAACAGTTGAATGTTGGTACGATGATACGATTCAAAATTGGGCAATTAATAATGAGGGCATTCAGCTTTATCATAAATTAGGATTTTTAAAAATTACTTCATAGATGCCACAGATAATTTTAGGAACAGAAGTACAATTTGATTTAGTAGGACATTCTATTGAAGTGGCAACATTTAGCAATAAAGATGATGTTGTAGTTATCGGCCAACAATCAAAACGAACAAGTACTTATCAGGTTTTAGGATTCGTTCCGTTTGTTAATTGCACAACTACCGAATGTCGTGAACCATATAATCCATGTTGTTATCGCAATACTGTATTCGGGCAAATAGGAATAGAAACTTCGACTTATGAAAATGATATAAGTTCTTTTTTAGTTAATTTCTTAGCATTATTAAATCCATCTATTACATTTTGGATTCAAAAATTAGAATCAGGAAGTTGGGTGACTCAAGATACTTTAACGGATGATACTTACGGAACTTATTATGGATTAGGAAGTATTGCAGGTCATAACACTTATATTGGATACAAGATAAATTGGGGATATGTTCTTGATGAGTTAGGAGTAGGAGTTTATCGGATAAAGTTTATTGCCAACGGAAGTGGAATATCAACTTGCATGGTAAGTGAGGCATTTAATTTATTAGAATTTAATTGTAACCAGGCACATGGAACTGTTAAGTTTGAAAGCAGTATCACAGGCAAGATAGGGGATAAAAGAATTGATTATATGATACACGATATGAGCGGAGTTTATTGGGAAGATTCTATTCGTGTAAATGGATTCTTTGGGTATGAAAAAGTAGGAGAGTATAGAACTGTTCAGTTAGAATGGGGAAATCCGTATCATGGCAAAATTGAAAAGATAAGAGATGAGGCGGTTCAGTCATTTGAGTTTTTAATGCGACAAGATACGCCTCAGTTTATTCATACAAGATTAATGACTTACGGATTAATGGCAGATTATTTAAAAGTATCTGATTACAACATTAATAACTCAGATTATGATATTCGTCAAATGCTGGTAGTTAGAGATTCTGGTTACGAACCTACCTATTTCAATAAAAACAATAGGAGAATTGCCGGGGTAAAGGTTTCATTTAAGCGAGGAGTTCAGTCAGTAATTAAATCAAACTGTTAAATGAATTTAGCTCACATATCTACTTATTGGACTTCAACAAATCCTATTTTAGAACTTGGTTCTTATGGATTAGAGGTTGATACAAACCAATATAAGTTAGGTGATGGATTAACGAATTGGAACGACTTAACCTATTATAAGTCACCTTTTGAATGGGTTGTTGCCAATGGAACAGACACTTATACATCAGACTTCGGTAAGTCATGGTATGAACTTAGTGAATTTATAGGTTATTATGAAGGACTTACCATTAATGTAATTTTCGCTAATGCAAACACAGGTTCTTGTAGTTTGAATTTAAGCGGATATGGTGCAAAGACTATTAAAAAAAATGTATCAACTAATTTAAGCGCAGGGGATATAATCGCAGGGGGTACATATCAATTAACATATGATGGTACTAATTGGCAGATTCAAGGACTTGGAGGCGGCGGAGGTTCTGTTTATACAGTTAATAACGGATTGACTGAGGATGTCGCTAATCACTTTCAATTAGGAGGTCAGTTAGTAAAGATAACTTCTATTGGTACTACAGGCGACCCTTCATATTATTTAGAAATTTTAGGCGATGCAACTAATTATAGTCCTACAGGTATTCTATGGGTACATGGAGCGCAGTATGCTATTTATGGTGAAGGTTCAAGTGTTGGTATAGCCGGCGAAAGTACAAGTATTCCATTATGGTCTATTAATAAAGCTACAGGTAGGAATAATATAGTTGATGGATTAGTAATGAATAGAGCCGTTCCATTAGCACTTACCGGAATGGGTGTGCAGACACATATTAACCTTTCAGATTCAGCAGGTACAACAAAGAGTACAGCATTAATAATTACGAAATGGACAACAGCAACAGCAGGCAGTGAAACGGCGCAATATGAATTATGGTTAAGAAATGCAGGTGCTACTGAATGGCAAGTTCACACTGTAAAAGGAACAGGGCAACTACAGTTAAATAAATATGGCGTTAATACTTTCGCAGGGACACCTATTTACGCTATTGGAGTTGATGCGAGTGGAAATGTTGTTGAATATGCAGTTAGTAGCGGAGGATTACCAATAGAAACAGCGACAGGAACAGTTGATGTAATTACAGCAACATATTCACCGGCATTAGTTTTAGCTGACAAGTTGATGTGTGCTTTCGTAGCAAGTGGAGCGAATACTTCAACCACTCCCACATTCAATGCTAATGGTACAGGTGCAAAAACTATTGTTAAACAAGGAGGTCAGGCATTAGTAGCCGGGGATATTCCAAACGCTCTTTCGGTTTGTATTTTGGAATATAATTTAGCAAATACAAGATGGGAATTATTGAATCCTTTGTATGCAAACAAGGTTAAATTATACGACCAAGCCACACCAACAGCACCAGCAGCAAACTCATTAATACTTTTTTCAAAAGACCAAAATGGATTATCCGTTCCGCACATACTCGATGAAAATTCAAATGAGATTGAAATAACAAGGGATAACTTAACGATAGTTAGGAATACAAGTGGGGCATCAATCTCAAAGGGCGAAGTAGTATATATAACAGGGGCAACGGGTAGTGTTCCCAATGTTTCAAAAGCAAGGGCAAATTCAGCAAGTACAGTTCCAGCACTTGGCATAATGTATATGACAACGGCTAATAACGGCTTTGGATGGATGATGATTATTGGAGCGTTGGAAAACTTTGACTTATCAGCATTCGCAACGGGTGACTTGTTGTATGTATCATCTGCAACGGCAGGAGCTTTAACAGCCACAAAACCCGTATCACCAAACTTTGCACAATCCATTGGAATAGTCTTGAACAATGGTGTAGGTAATGGAGTGTTGCAAGTATTTATAAGAGTAGTTGAAAGAGCAACCACACAAGCAGCCGGAACGAATGATACTACTATTGCTTCAACTGCATTTGTTCAGACTGAAATAACCAACTTAAAGAAAGGAAGTTTTGGCGCAACATGGAACGGACAAGGAGGAGTAGTAGCTAACTCAAATACAGCTATCGTTGAAGTTACTATCCCTTATGCAGGAACTATTACTGATTGGAATGTTGAATCTTATTACACAGTAGCAGGAGTACCAACAGCATTAGCAGGAACAATAGTGTTTGATATTTATAGAAGTGGGGCAAGTATAATTGGCGCAGGAAATAAACCTACTTTAACAGCCGCTTCAAGTGCATCAGCATCGGTATCAGGTTGGACTTCAACAGCATTAGCAGTAGATGATAAGTTATTTATTTATATAGTAGGAACACCTGTAACATCATTAGTCGTGTCAGTAACAATTAAAACAACTAAATCATAATGCCAACAACAGCCAAGATTCAAACAGTAGAACGGAGGGGTGAAGATATAGTAGTCGCTCTTGTTCAATATCTATACACGGGTTCATTCGTTGATAGCGTAACAGTAGAAGTTCAGATATTCAGACCTACTACATTAGCTGATATTACTAACGCAATAACATCAAGGGGTGTAAGTGAAAAGGCAAGATTACAAGCAGCACCAATAATAGATTCGTTGCTTCCATTAGTACCAACAGAATTTGATACACCATGATATACCATTGTCCTAAATGCCATAAGAATATTTTAGTGAAAACAGATTTCTCTAAAATGAATATTCAAGGCAACATTCAAATTAAATGTTCAGATGGAAAATGCGGAGGATTGTTAAAAATAAAAGGTAAGAAAAAAGAAGAAGTAAATGGCTAATCGCTATTGGGTTGGAGGTAACGCAAATTGGGATTCTACAGCAGGCACTAAGTGGGCAACTACAAGTGGTGGCGTAGGTGGAAGTGCTGTACCTACTTCTACTGATGATGTGTTTCTTGATAATGGAGTAGGCACAGGAAATGTAACTTTAGCAAGTGGGTATGCAGCAAACTGTAAATCTCTTGTCTGTACAGGATATGTAGGGACTTTAGCAAGTGCAAATACAACAGGTAGTTGTACGGTTGCAGGAGCAATTACATTTGTTGCAGGAATGACACTATCTATTACTAATACCATGAGTGCAACCACAACAGCAACACTAACAAGTGGAGGCAAAACATTTGCAGGAATACTTATATTGGGAGGTGCAGGGGCAATTACACATACTCTTGCAGATAATTGGACTATATCAGGAACGCTTAGGTTTACAGGTAACACATCTCTAACAATAAATGGATTTACTCTTTATACATCAGGGAATTTAGAAGGTAATACTAATGGAGGGATAATAGTGAATGGAACTACTAACATCCAAATGACAGGTACCGGTACTTGGTCACACACTACATCAGGTTATATATATAACAATCTAACATTCAATTCAGCAGGAACTATCACAATTAGCGGAAATGTTTACAAGGCAACTAATACCTTACTATACACAGCTGGAACTCTTGTTTGGACAGGCTCTACGCTGAATATTGGTAATGGTGCTGCAACTACAACAGTATTAACATTAGGGGCGCAAACACCTAACAATCTAACATTCTCATCAAGTACAGCAGTTATAACACTATCAGCTAATCTTACTATAACAGGTAATTATACAGTAACAGGTAATGCTTCTGCAACAATTAATGGATTTATACTATATATTGGGGGTAGTTTATCCATTAATCTTAATGCAAGTGTTTCACAGACAGGAACTACCAACATTGAGATGAATGGCACAGGCACATGGAGTCATTCAACTACAGGATATTTAACAAACAACTTAACCATTAATACAGCAGGCACATTTACTGTAAGTGGTAATGTGTATAAAAATGGAGGAACGATTTTATATACAGCAGGTACAACTGTTTGGACATCCTCTACCTTGCAGATATATGGAAACACTACTTTGACACTTGGAACGCAACAACCATTCAATATTGTATCAGGTGCTACATTTACTACAACATTATCGGCAAATCTTACAATCACAGGAACATTATCAACTCCTGCAGGAGGTGCCAGCACAGCAACAATAAACGGATTTAAAATATTTGTAGGGGGTAGTTTAACTATTGTTGCTTCAACAGCTTTAGCAGGTACGACTGATATTGAAATGAACGGAACAGGTACTTGGGCTTGTGCAAATTCATCTTGTACTGTTAGTAATAATATAACAATAAATACAGCAGGTACAATAACTATTTCGGGTAATGTTTACAAAGTAGGCGCAGCAACTTCAATAACATATACAGCAGGAACAGTAGTCACAACAGGTTCAACTTTAAATATAAGTGCTGATATTACTCTGAACACAAACGGAATGAGTTGGAATAACATCAGTCCAACAGGAACGAGAACACTAACTATAAACTCATTATTAACTGTAACAGGAACTTGGACTTGCGTAGCAACAACAACCTTCGCAGGAAGTTCAGGTTGGACAATAACCAATTGGACTTGCATTACAGCAGGAGTTACAGTCACTTTTGCTAATGGAAAGACTTATACATTTTTGAATGGAAATATGAATAACACAGGAACGGCAGCTTCAAAAGTCTTATTCACCTCTGACCATGCCACGATAAAAGCGATATTAACATTGACAGGTGTAACACAGTCGAATGTTTATCTTAGCGGAACAAGAATGGATAGTAGTTTAGGGGCGACAGTTTGGACAGTAGGAGGAGTTTTAACAACAACATTGAATTGGAACTTATTAACAGCACCCGGTACAGTAGCAAGCGGATTTGTAAATTAAAACTATGAATAAGATAAAAGCAAAATTATACTTATTGTTTTTAGAATTTATTAGTCCAATTGACTTTGATTTAAAAGTAATCTTCGCTGTAATAATCGGACTGATAATATTGTTATTCGGGTACATAGCTAACGCTCAAATCATTACTAAATATTACGATAATAGTAATAAAATTAGAATTGATGGAAGCACAAATGAGTTAAAACCTTGTTTTGTTTTTTTTCCCGGCGGTGGATTTATGACACAGAATTGGAGTATCTGTAATTCATGGAGTTCACTTGCAGTCAATCAGGGTTATGTAAGTTGTAAGGTAGGTTATTCTACTTCACTTCCTTCTTTATCATCGGCAGAAAAAGGAATCAGCGATGGAGTAAACGCTGTTAAATGGATTAAGATACACGCTAACGAATATCATATAGATACGAATAGAATTTACTTAGCTGGAACTTCAGCAGGTGGATTTGTGGCTTTAGGGATAGCGTATGAACATAAGATTAAAGTAGCAGGTGTTTTAAATGGTTGGGGTGGTGTGCTTAATTTAACTTACCTGTACAATAATAATGTACCTGTTTACAATGTTTCTACCGATTATGATAAGACAGTTCCACTTGATTGCGGTAAAGCATTTAGCGTATCTTGTTGCGGTTCACAAAGTATAAACGCTCAATTAATATTATTAGAAGTAAAGACTGATTGGTTAATGTGGGAAGGGAGAGGGCATGGCTTAAGACCAAAGGACGGCGGATATAATGAAGCAGTCGAAACTTCTTTTAACTTTGCAATAAACTTTTTTAAAAATGGAAAATGAAATTTGGAAAGACATAAAAGGTTATGAGGGGATTTATCAGATAAGTAATTTAGGTAGAGTAAAATCATTCCATAAACGAATGAGAAAAAAACTATTTTTAAATAATCATTTGACATTAGCAGGGTATTATCAAATAGAATTAAATAAAGACGGCAAACAAAATAGAACGACTACTCACTTACATCAATTAATTGCCATTTATTTTATTCCAAACCCTGAAAATAAGCCGTGTGTAAATCATATAAATGGAATCAAAACCGATAACCGAATTGAGAATTTAGAATGGGTTACGCATTCTGAAAATACTAAACACGCATATGCGATTGGATTAAAAGAAAGACCAAATTCAAAACTTGAAATGGATGATGTGTATGATATAAAAATTATTCATAAAATGTTTGGTTTAACACAAAATGAAATAGGTAAAAAATTTAATGTTTCTGGGCGAACAATTTGTGATGTGTTAAGAAATAAATCATATAAGTCATTACCAATTAATTTATGAAATAATATTTCAATTTTAAACGCCATACAATTTTTTAAATAAATATGCCACCACAAACTCAAATATTAATAGCCGATAAAATAAAAGCATGGGCATTTCCTCTCTTGCTTTCAATCGTTTCAGTTTTTTTATATCACTTCTACCAACAACAGAATGATTTAACGACTAAGGTAAATGAAGCAATACTCAATCAAGCACATCAGACAGGACAGAATGAGTTAATCATTTACCGATTAAATCAAATCGACAAACAGATTGACTATATCATAGAACCTAAAGTAAAAGCAGATTGAGAAGATTTCTTGAATGGCTTAGAAGTTTGTTTGAGATTCACATTCCTGAACTTGATAATCATGTAACATTCTTTACTAAGCATGGAGGTTGGACTACTTTCACTTATGACGATGGAGAACATTACTTTCATGGCGAGATTGCAGAACCCGAATCATTTGAGGGATATAATACTTTTTATGTTCGTTGGATTGAATCAGCACCAAACAATAAGACTTTAGTTGAAGAATTTATTTATAAACAGTACAAGAAAGAATGGAGTTAAGCATAATAGGATTGAGTGTTAAGTTTATTGGATTGTGTTGTGTCTTGTTTTGTTTAGTTGGAATGTTTCAAGATATTTATTGGCTAATTAAAAAGAAAAATAAATGAGTAAAGCAGGAGATATATTAGGTAAGATAGTCGGAGGTTCGGCAGGTTCAATAGTTGATTCTGTTGTTAATGGTGCTGACAAATTCATTCAGACTAAGGAAGAAAAGGAAGAGTTCAGGCAGTTAGCTGAAAAAGAAATTAATAGGCACATTGAAACAATGCAGCAGCAATTAAATGATGCTGAAAAAAATATTACTGATAGGTGGTTAGCTGATATGAATAGCGATTCATGGATGGCAAAAAATATTAGACCAATGGTGTTAATATACTTGTTAGCAATATTGACAGGATTTGTTATTAGTGATTCACTTCATACAAGTTTTTCAATAAAAGATAATTGGATTGACTTACTGCAAATACTAATGACTACTGCTTTCGCTGCTTACTTTGGAGGCAGAACATTTGAGAAGTTTAAAAAGAAGTCGTGATAAAAGTGAAACACTAAAGAAAATAATTAACCAATGATACATGAAGAAAGACTAATAGGAGTTGATATTCGGGTAGTAGCTTGTATTGAATCGCTTGCTGAAAAAGTAAAGAAAGAAATGAATCGTGAACTGATTATAATCTTTGGCTTCCGGTCCTTAGAAGAACAAACCAAACTATACGAACAAGGGCGGTCGGCTCCAGGTAAGATTGTAACAAGGGCGCAAGCTGGTCAATCCCCTCATAACTTTAATTGCGCCGTTGATACATGGGTAATGAGTGAGGATGGAAAAAGTATAGACTGGAATAACATTGAATTTAAAAATATAGCAAGATCACACGCCGCCGCCGTTTCTGATAAAATAGTTTGGGGTGGGAACTTTCAATCTATATCTGACTTCCCACATTGGGAACTTAAGAACTGGAGAATGGTAAGGGCAAAAGTTGAAAAAATAATACCTAATACAATTAATAATAATTAAATTTAAACCTTAAATTAAAACAATGAAAACAACATTCACTCAGGTATTAGCAGCATTAATGATGTTAGCACCTTTTTTACAGTCAGTTTTAGGAATTGACTTCGGACATATCATTCCTTTAATCGAAGTAATTGTAGGATCAGGACTTGCAATATTCGAAAGGTATTCAATCAGTTCTTTTAATTGGACTTCATCAACTCTTTACGCTGTTCTTATTGCGCTTGCTACTTCTTTAAGTAGTGCAGGAGGAGTAGATTTCGGCAGAGAGGTCTTACCACATATCAACGAAGCAATAACGGCGGTAATGGCTTTATTTACCTTATTAGGGATTAACAATGCAAGATTGAAGAAATAATACTCTCAAGTATTTAGTTTGGTGACTAATTGTAGCCAGTTCGCAGGGATGCTAATTGGCTTTTTTATTTAAAATAAGAAAGCGAAAGTTAGTCGTCACTCTTTCG
>Ga0315293_10004575_pt1 | contig 13073 bp, 2 predicted proteins | sample YL17G13_20_MG_FD_203071 | JGI IMG/M metagenome (GOLD analysis project Ga0315293, IMG submission 203071) | Sediment microbial communities from Yellowstone Lake, YNP, Wyoming, USA - YL17G13_20 | ecosystem: Environmental > Aquatic > Freshwater > Lake > Sediment | place: USA: Wyoming | collected... | reverse complement strand
CTCTTCCCGCCGAGTGACCCCACCTGTGAGGGGACGGCGGCCTACACCGATGCCGACCCCACAGCGCCCTACGCCACCAGCCCCGGCTTCGTGAGCAACGCGGTTGGAGTGTGGCACTGGACGGCGGCCTACGCCGGCGATGCCAACAACAACCCGGTCAGCAGCGCTTGCTCGGCTGAGGCGGTGACAGTAGACAAGGCCAGCCCCGGCATCAGCACCACGCCTTCGGCAGGCGGTGTCATTGGCGTAACCTTGAACGACACGGCGACCCTGTCCGGTGGCTATAGCCCCGCGGGGGCGGTGACGTTCAAGCTCTTCCCGCCGAGTGACCCCACCTGTGAGGGGACGGCGGCCTACACCGATGCCGACCCCACAGCGCCCTACGCCACCAGCCCCGGCTTCGTGAGCAACGCGGTTGGAGTGTGGCACTGGACGGCGGACTACGCCGGCGATGCCAACAACAACCCGGTCAGCAGCGCTTGCTCGGCTGAGGCGGCGACGGTAACCAAAGGGGACCTGCAGATACACACCGACATCCACAACTCTCTGCATCAGGACATAGCTGGAGCGAGCGCTGGGGCCGTGGTTCACGACACGGCAACGTTGAGCGATGCGATCGTCGGGTTCAACCCTGACCTGACGAAGATAACGTTCACGTTCTACAGTACGAAGGACGACTGCACAGGTCCCAGCACCACCGTGGCGAACGGCACTCCTGAGGGCACGTATGTGGCGAGGTCGGTCGACTCTGCCCCGCTTGCGGGTGGGCTCTACTCCTACACGGCAAGCTTCGCCGGCGACGACTACTACAACCCAGCCGGTCCGGCGACCTGCGAGCCGCTGAGCATCGTGCCCAAGACCTCTGATATCGCCACAGAACTGCACAACGCGGATGAATCCGTGATTCCACCCGCTTCACCGGATGCGAAGACCGCGACGGTCCACGATAAGGCGATCGTCACGACATCCAGCACGTTCGCCCCGACGGGGACCGTTACCTTCCAGTTCTTCAACAATGGGACCTGTGTTGGCACTGCCGCCGCTAGTTCCACTGTCGCCCTGACCAGCAGCAATAGCAGCGGCGGCTCTGTGGACAACACGGGCTTTGCGCAGGGTCCGTTGGCGGCCGGCACGTACGGCTTCTGGGCGAAGTACAACGGAGACGCTAACAACGCCGCGACGGGCTTTAGCGGATGCGAGCCGTTCACGGTGTCGACAGTGAAGGTCATAAAGACCCAGACCGTAGGCGGGTCTACCGGGGCTCCGACCCTACAGTATACCTTCCAGTTGACGGGTGGCCCCGACAGTGTGAACATCACCAAGACGACTTTGGTGGACGACAGCCCGCTCGGGTCCGGTAACCTGGACTTCGGCGTGCTGAGGTCTGGTAGCTACCAGCTATGTGAGCTGGCGGTACCGGCCGGGACGCACTCCACTCTCCAGGACCTTGGTGGCACACTGGATCCCAACACCGGTAACGTCTGTCTGAACTTCACGCTGACCGCCGGTGAGGGCAAGGTGTTCAACATCGACAACAGCCGGCCGGGCGGCGGCCAGAGGACCATCGGCTACTGGAAGAACTGGAACACTTGCAGCCACGACGGGGCCTTCGTGGCCCGAGCTGCCAAGACGGGCAACCATCTAGCCGATGAGTTCCTGCCCATCACCATAGGCATCCTGAACGTCAACACCTGCCCGATAGCTGTGGCTATCCTAGACAAGTCCGACGTGGTTACGGCAGCAAAACGCGCGAGCGATGCCGCGTACGCCCTCGCCGCCCAACTCCTAGGGGCGAAACTGAACGTGGCGGCGGGCGCCGGGACATGCCCGGCCGCGACAACCGCCATTGCTCAAGCCCAAACGCTGCTGGCCAACGCCAGCCCCAGCTTCACGGGCACTGGCGAGTACTGGAAGGGCGGCAAGAACGCTGCGGCTAGCAGGGCGACCGCCCTCTCGCTGGCCGGTACCCTCGACCAGTACAACAACGGCAAGCTCTGCCCCTAGGGGACTAAAGGAGCCGCAACCGAGAGCTGAATAGTCCGGAAGATAGAAGATAGAAGAGGGGGAGGCCATTGGGCCTCCCCCTCTTTGTTCTCTAGAAAGAGCCAGCGAAGATGACTCCTCCGCTGGCCCTCGGGGGGCGTTGGGTCAGTTCTGGACCGTCACCGTGTGTGTGTCCTCCGACACGTTCCCGGCTGCGTCGACTGCCCTCGCCGTTATCGCGTGCAGGCCGTTGCTCCACTTGCGGGACTGCCATGACGCGCTGTAGGGCGCACTTGTGTCGGTCTTGTAAAGCACGCCGTCAACGTAAAAGGACACCTTGATAACACGAACGTTATCTGATGCGCTGGCGCTCGTGGGAACGCTACCTTTGACTGTCTGGCCCTGCCCGGGCCGCTGCAAAGCAACCTGCGGCGGTGCCTTGTCGCCCGCTGATGGCGTGGCCGTCGGCGTCGGCGCGGGAGGCGGCGTTGGCGTAGCTGTAGGAGGTGGGGCCGGCGTCGCCGTCGGTGTTGGCGTCGGTGCCGGAGGAGGCGCGGCCGTTGCCGTCGGCACAGGCGTTGGTGAAGGCACAGCCGAAGAGCACTCGACGCTCCTAAGGGCGTTAATCCGCCCGCCTCCTATACCCGCGATGCCGATGTTGTCGGCGTTTTGTTCGATGCAGGATCGCACCTCGTCGTTAAGCCTTCCGTCAGCATTGGAATCCACCACCCGCGTGAAGACCAGCGCAGCGAGCCCGGCCACGTGGGGTGAGGCGATTGACGTGCCTCCCATTAGACCGTAGCCACCCGGCTGAAGCGGGTCATTCAATGGCAGCGTTGAATAGATGTTCGTGCCGGGGGCCGCCACGTCTACCCAATCGCCGTAGTCGGAGGAAGACGCAAGGTGATCGTTGATATCTGTCGAGGCAACGGCGATGACGTTTGGGTAGGCGGCTGGGTAGAAGGGCGCGCTGGACGCATAATTGCCCGCTGCGGCGACGACAACCACGCCCTTGTTCCAGGCGTAATTGATGGCATCCTCCAGGGTGGAAGAGCCGAACTGGGCCCCCAGGCTCAGGTTGATCACTGTGGCCCCGTGGTCTGCTGCCCACACCACTCCCTCCGCGACCCACGAGTAGCCGCCGGTCCCGTTGTCGCCTAGAACTTTGACGTTCATGACGCTGGTATTGTATCCAAGGCCTGCCACCCCCTGACTGTTGTTGGTGGCGGCTCCGACGATTCCCGCCAAATGGGTCCCGTGGCCATTCAGGTCGTTCACCGTGCTACTGTCGCTGAAGTTCACGCTGGCAACCACTTTGCCCTGAAGGTCCGGGTGTGAAAGGTCAACCCCGGTATCGAGGATTGCGACAACTACGCTCGGGCTTCCGGTGGTGACGTCCCAGGCGCTCGAAGCCTGCACTTTGGCCATGTTCCACTGATAGCCGCCCGTGAAGTAAGGGTCGTTTGGCGTGTCCAGCGCGCTGGCTATGTAGTCCGGCTCGGCATACTGAACGTGCGGGTTTCGCTGATACGCTGCAGCGACCCGTTCTTCATCGGAGCCTTTCGGGATTCGGACGCGGACTACACGTAACTGCGGGATGGCGTCGATTATGGCAGCGCCGTGTGCCGTGTTCAACTGGGCAATGTCCACTAAGGTGGTGCCCTGCCTGAACCCAACCAGGATCTCACCTGAAACGTGTCTGCCGGGGGTCGGCCGCGATCCCATGCCCGCCGCTGGCAAAGGCCAAACCAGTAGGAATGAGGCCAGCAGTCCCAACACGACGGGGCACAGAACGAATCGGATTCTGCTGTGTATCCCTTTGCTATGGAGCCGCTTGGGCTCAGTTGCCTTCGTCATCATGGCTTTGTTCTCTCCTCGCTGAACGAATGCCGGGGAAGCCGGCAACGATGCCGCAACACAGGAAACGGCGCCTAGCGTCTAGCCGAAGCTGCGCAACAGGCGCCTCAGGGGTAGTCTCCTGCTCGCTTCGGCAGCCCGGCCACCGTGGTCCTCCCCGGGGAAAGGACTGTAGGTCCGTGGCTTTGCGTCCCGTCCTTTCGAACGGTTTACCGTTATCGGCGGCTGCTCATCCTAACCCTTTATGCGTCGGCACATACCGGATAATCCGAATGGCCGCGCCTGAGCAGTGAGGAGATCTCGTCCGCCGGGTACCCGAAAACGCCCGGCATGCGGGGCAGCGACGCCGACAGTAGCGGGGAAGTGCATTGGGGGTGCCGCTAGGTGAACCGTTGACCCAGACCCCGGCGGCCTGGCCCTCCCGGAGATCAAGAGGCCTTCAGGAGCGGCCCGGCAATTTCTGGATCAGGGTCGGTATGCGTTACACCGAAGAAGCGAACCGAGTCGAACGGCAGCCGAATCGCGGCAGGGGTTCGCGCATGTTTGGCGTGGCCACGCATGCAACTCACCGAGGGAGCGTGGGGGTGGGAGAGAGTGGTCGGGGCGGTGGGATTCGAACCCACGACCTCCTGAACCTGTGGGGCCCCCAAGGGAAATCGAACTCCATCTATCGTCCCTCTGCCGCTGGCCGTCCATGGCGATACCCGCCTCTCACGGGCTCCATGGCTGGCAACCGAGCAACCCGACAGCTTCCCTCTCGGCGTTTCCCTGCCCACTTCTCGCCAGTGGGCGACAATCTGAGCCTTCATCGGGTCGGCCGAGGCTGCTGCTGAGGGTTCATCCGCGGGAAAGTGAAGCGCTGTGCTCCTGAAGCGAGAATGGGGAAGCACGCTGAACCGGTGCGAGTTAGCAGAGCGGCCCGCAAGGGTTGAGATTGGCCGAGAGCTCCTCTAGACGCCTCTAGAAGAAGTTATAAAACGAATGGTGTGGTACCCCCAATAGTCACCATTCATAACTCTTTTTTCGGACGAGCATTGTGTAGTCAGCGGCAAGTTTGTCTGAGTCCGACAGATACGGATGGAGTATTGGCGCCCCACAGTGCGTCCCGGGCGACCGCCAGAGGCTTGACTTTAGCGGCGGGTCGGGTTAACGTAGATGCCCCCGCAACATATGACCATCCCTTTGACCATCCCTTGGCAGCCTTGGAGGACAGCATGCGTAAGCTCAGACTCGTTACCTCGACCCTGGCGGTTTTCGCGACTCTGTTCCTTTTTGGGCCGGCGCAACACGCGCAGGCCTGGTTCGCGCATCGTGGGTACCCGCTCCGGCTGGTACTGTTCGCTCTAGCTCTCCTGTTCGCAGCATCAGCGAGCGTAAGGATCTTCTCGCCGTCCGAAGCAGGCACGCCTGAGACGATCACGATTGTCCCCAGCAGTGCGCAACAAACCGGTGACCTGGATCTCCAGAACCTAACGTTCGGCGATGCGGTGGCCGCACTCCAGGCCTCGGAGAATCACCGCCTTCCACTGAGTATCGCCGGGCTTGAACCTCTGGCGCCTCTGATGTTCAATTTCGAGTCTGATCCCGCGCAGCGCGTCATCGCCCTCGATACGGTATGGGTCAGCCCCTTCCCCACCGGTTCCCCGCTCAACGGCGTACAGGTCAAGTTGCTCATCCTGGCAACGTGGGGAGACGACGCCGACACTGCGCCGGATGTCACCCTCGCAATCCGGGTGGAATCTCAAGCCCTTGATAAGATTATTGGCGGCTGGACGATTCCCGGCGTTACTGATCCGACCGCCCTCACATCCGCGGTCATCGTTCTCAGTGCCACCGGTGCGCAGACGATCGCCGCTTCGAACCTGGCTAACCTCGGTGCGGCTCGGGACCTGCTGGAAGTCGATGGAGTCCTCGAAGACCTGATCATCTCCCAGGTGGCTACCCTCCGCGCCGAAATCGATCTGGCGGCTAACCCGGCGTTCGCGCGTGTCGCCGAGCTGCTGGGCATGGACACGTCCTCAGCGCTCATCCTTCGCGGCGTGATCGACGATGCCGCAGACTTCCTATTCGACGACACAGTCGCCTTCGACGGCGACTTCGCGCTCGAAGGGCCAGTCGTCATTGACTCGGACGAGCTGCCGGACTGGCTCCTGCACGAGGTCGGCGATATCCCGAAGTTCCGTCTTGTGTTCGACGGGGGCACGCCGCAGGTGCTTGTGGAGGACGAGTTCACCATCCAAACGGGCGATGTGACCAACACCTTCACGTACAGCATCTCGCTCGACGAGGCAGAAGACCTGGACCTCAGGGTGGCGGCCGGTTCGTTCATCGTTCCCTACGGACTGGGTGGCCTCGGCGCAATCAGTCAAGTCGAGTTACACATTACCTTCGACGAGACGTCGGATGTCTTCACGGGTAAGTTCGACGCAAAGCTGAGTATCGGCGGTGCCCAACAAGACCTCCACATCACGATCAACGACAATCTGGCGAACACCCGTGCCATAGTCGATATCGACGGCACGATCCCGGTGGCGGGAGTCGTGCAGTGGCTTACCGGCGCCACCGCCTTCGGCAGCCCGAATCTCGCCGAGGTGAACTTCGCGAGCGCGACCCTCGACGACATCGAATTCAGCTACGACCACACGGACGCCAGCGGCACGGTTATGGGCTTGCACGCGACCATCGCAGGAATCGAAACCTTCGGCGCCACCCTGCATACCGAGTTTCTCCTTGGTTTGGACAAGCCAGACGCCAGCCCGGCCACGGTGCTCGCAGCACTCCGCGTGGTGGACCCGGCGTGCACCCCGGCCCCGTGCATCCACCTCGAACAAGTCTTTGCCCTGCCGAACGCGAGCGTCGGCCTGGACCTGACGCTGCCGCAGGCCAACTTCCTCGCCGTCTACCCGGAGGGAAGCGTATTCAGCACGTCCCGGCTAGGGCCAGAGGCGAAAGCCTTCCTGGATGATGTGAACGGGTCTCCAGCAGACGAACCGTTCCAGATTATCGGCGGCTTGAACTTCATCGCGGACATCCCCACGACGGGACTCGATCCGCTGTTCACCCGCCTCGGCCTTAGCCCAGTAGGTAACCCCGTCCACGTGCAGGGCAGTGCCGGGTTCACGCTTACCTCGCTCGACACAGGCCCCGTCAACCTGAACAACTTCCACGTGGAGGCAACACTCCCAGGGTCCGCCCCAAAGCCACAGGATGTGCCGTCGTGGCTTGCGTGGCCTGAGACCGAAAGCTGGAAGTTCTTTCTGGATTTCGAGGAGAACGACGTTGCGATCGATACCGATGACAGGTTAACGACCGGGCTCTCCATCGACGGCATTACTTCCACACTCTTCCCGGGGGTAGAAGGCGCCTTCACCGCACGCTTCTCGGGCACGCCTGCCGCGAACCCGCCCGCATGGGTGATCGAGGCGAAGTTCGAAGTGGGCGCGTGGCAGCACCCGTTCGAGATCGACTGGCTTTCACTCCAGGGAGCCTACGCCCTGGTCCGCATCGAACAGTTGCCGGCTGGCGGTGATATCGTTGCATCCGCTCAACTCTGCGGTACTGCCGCGATCGGCACGCCTGCGGTGGTCGTGGAGGTTTGTGCGTCCGTGGCCGGGACCGACCCGCCCAGGGGGCCCAGGGGCGACCTCACACTCCGGCTCGTTGAGCCCGTGTCTCTCGGGGACATCGTCACCATGACGGGCCTGTTGCCGCCCACCATCTCGCTGCCAACAGCAATTGGGGACAGCGAGCTCGGCCCGGGAAGCTTGACGTTCACCGCGGGGGGAGACGGCTCCTTCTCGATCGCCGGGACCATCATCGCGACATTCGTACCATTTGGGAGCCCAATAGGGCTGGACCTCATGCTCCTTGCCGACTTCCCAGCCCTTGGGGATCCGACGACGACGATTGGCGTAAAGCTAGCGCCCGGGCAGTCCCTCGGCAGCCTGTTGGGACTCACCCTGCCAGAGGGTCTGGACCTCCCATTCACGCCGGTGAACGACCAGGGCGTGGAAGATCCAAGCATCGGTGGGTTCGCATTCGTTTTTGCCACCGGTGATGTCCCAGTTGGAGATGGGAGCCTCCCGGCGAACATCGCCAACTGGTTCAGCCCGCTGTATGGAGGTGACCTTCAGGGCCGCACGTTACCCGGGGGCGTCGGCGTGCTCGGATCATTGCGGCTGCCCGAACCGCTCGCAGGACTGGTAAGCACGCTGGGTGCAGACCCGGACTTGCTCATCTCCGGCAATGTCGACCTCACCGAGGGACAGTTCAGCGCCAGCCTGCAACTCGCTATGAGCCTGCGAGCCGAGGCCCTGCCGGAGTTCATCGACGACATCACCCTGTCCCTGGGCGCCAGCATCACCGCTGCGAATCCGTCGCTGTCCCTGAGGATGGGCGGTTCCATGGACCTGCGCTTCAAGCAGGGATTGGATCAGAGCGTCGCCCTGCCGTTACAGCAGGCCGGATTGCAGCTACCCGTAGCTCTGCAGCAGCAGCCCGACGGACCGGATTGTCCACGAGGCGGCTTCAAGGAGGAGGCTCCGGCTCCTGACGGCGCGCTCTACTGCTACGACAAGATCCGGATCATGGTGGATACGGCCATCACTCTGGCCGCCGCACCTCCGTCGTTCCGGGTGTCGTTCGCCAACGACCTGTCCTCGCTGAACGGAGGAGCTGCGCCCTGGGCCCCGATGGGCCTCGAAGCGGTCGGCATAACGCAGCTCGGCGCCCAAGTGGAAATTGCCTATGTCCCGCCGAGCACCGCCGAGTTCAAGATTGGCCTCATCGGCAACATGACTCTCTTCGAGAACCCGATGGCGGGCGCGCTGCAGGTGGGGGCGTCGGTTACGTTCGCACCACCCCCGGTCTTCGTGACCGCCGTAGTACCGATCTTCGATGGCTTCCGCTTCGCCCTTCCCAACGGAATCGGGAAGGATCAGCTCGATGACCTCTACGCTGCCTTTGGGCAAGTACCCGGCGCGCCCGAGCTAGACCTAGAGCCATATCTGAATGCCCTGCCCGACATCTCCTTCCGGAACCTTGTCGTTTCCTTCTCTCCAGTGCTCCCTGGGGGCCTGACCTCGCTGTGCATTCCCGCGGGGATCATTTTCCGGGCGGACCTATACGCCGGAGCAGCGCCCTTCTCGTCGACGACACTCCCGCTGTGCAATCGGGAGACAGGTGAGTTCCTATTCCCACCACCGGGCGAGCTATGCACCGACCGGGAGGGATGCGTCGCCGGAGTCAACATCGAGCTCAAGCCAACCGGAATCATCATGGAAGGATCGATGGTCGCTTTTGAAATCGCTCCTCTGGATATGCGCTTCGACGATGCGATCGTTGCCCTCCGGCTGACGCTCGCAGATCAGTACGTGCGAATCCATGGCGGTGTGGAGGTGGGACCGGAGGCCGACCCGACCCTCGTTGGACGCATGGCGCTCGACCTCGGGATCGGTACGGTGACCTTCGCGGGCCAGGCAAAGGTGTTCGACTTCAACGCCCTCGTCGATGGCAGCATGGACGTCAGCCCGCTAACCCTCCTGACAAGTACCCAAGACTTCGGGACCCTCACGCTCCACGTTGTCCTCGCCGCGCCGGAGATGGCGTTGCCGCAGTACGGGAGCACGTTCCCCGACTTCAGCGAGAAGGTACGCGCCGACCTTGAGCTCACCATCAACGAGCTGGCGCAGATCGTCCAGTTCATCGATGATACCGTGGGCGACTTCGGAGATGACCCACTCGGGACATTGCTGAGCCTCTCCTCACGGCTAGTGGACGAGGGCTACGTCGACTTGATCCTCCCTGACTGGGTAGCCCTTGTCGCCACCGAAAACAACGACGCCGAGGACGAGATCGGCCGCGACGAGTCGTTCACGCTGGAAGACCTGGTCAATGGGTTCTCGCTCCCCGGCCTGGAGATCGGCTACTCGACATGCGGCGGCTGGATCGACGACAACGGCAAATGCTGGGGCTGGCCGTTGGTTCCCCCGGTTTGCACAGGGTTCGAGATCGACAACAAGTGCTATCTCTGGCCACCGCTTACGTTCGCGAGTATTTGCACCACCGCCTTGTTCCCGGCGTCCATCGCGGATGACGACTACTGCTCCGACGAGGAGTTCCAGGAGGAACTGGAGTTGGCGCTCGCGGACCTTGTTGCCCAGGTCGAGGCGTTCTCCGGAGTGGACAACCTCACCGACGTCATCGATACCGTCGACCAGTGGCTCAACGCGGGCTCGGGAGTCACGGTCTTCAGCCTCCAGTGCGCCTCGCTCGACGTTGCGCTGTCGCTGCTCGGCAACAACCAGTTCGAAACAGCGTTCGACGCGACGCTCCTGGATCAACCGCTTCAGCTCGGCTTCAAATGGGACTTTAGCGACCCCGTGGGAAGCGCTGCATCGCTGCTGGCCGCGCTGATCCAGCCGGGCTCGGTCGGCGGGGTCTGCGAAGGCGTGGACCAGTCCCTCTTCGGTGAAGACGGACTGGGAAATCCGGACGCCGCTGAGCCGGATGAGCAGGAGCTGCCGCCACTGACCTTGACCATCAGCGCCGGCCCTGCATCCGTGAACGAAGGTTCGAGCGTCTCAGGCGCCGTGACCCTCAACCGCCCGGTCGACGCCGACGACGGTGCGGTGATCGTCGCGGTCGACTGGGGCGACAACTCGGCCGATACCGTTCTCGAGTTCGCGACAGACGAATTCTCCAAGCCCATCTCGCACACCTATGCCGACGACAACCCAACCAAGACGACGTCGGACGCGACCACAATCACCGCCATGATGGCCGCCCCGAACGCGTCCAGCGATTCGACGGTCGTGACCGTCAAGAACGTCGCGCCTCGCAACCTGGAACTCACGCTAGACAGCGCGGTCATCAACGAGAACGCCGAAGTGACCCTGACCGTCAACTGGGACGACCCGGGCGTCTTCGACACTCATACGGCCACCATCGACTGGGGCGATGGCAGAGACTTTGTCTGGAGTCAACCCGCAACGCCGGGTAAGACGTTCACTCATCGCTATCGCGACGACAGTCCAACGAACACGGCGAGCGATCAGTACACCATTCGCGTCCGCGTTCGCGACGACGACACCGGCACCACCAACGCCAATGCGGTTCTGACCGTGAACAACGTGGCTCCCGTCGCAACTTCGATCGCCGTTTCCCCGTCGACAGTCAACGAAGGCGACAAGCAGCCGTTCACCTTCACTTGGGACGACCCCGGTTCGCTCGATTCGCACATCGTGTACATCGACTGGGACGGGAACGGCACGTTCGAAGAGAGCTGGCAGGCCGGGTCCGACCGGAGCCTGACGGTCACTCACATGTTTGTCGACGATCACCCGGAAACGGGCACCCCGTCGGACAACATAAAGGTGAAGGTTCGAGTCGTCGATGACGATACCGGCGAGGCGAACTCGGACGAGATCATCACGGTCAACAACGTCGCTCCTACCCTCTGCATCGTCGTAAACCCGAGCGCGGGGGACCCGGTGAAGGGGACGAGCTGCCTCAACGTCTCGCTGACGATCGATGAGGGGGGAAGCGCGACCGTCCGCGGGGTCTTCCAAGACCCGGGCGTCCTCGACACTCATACGGTCACCATCGACTGGGGTTACGACGGCTTCCCGGACGCCACATTCGACTTCGCCCCGGACCCGGCGCAGCCAACGCTCGATTGGCATGCGTTCTCTGCCAGCCAGCGGTACGGCGACAATGGTACCTACATCATCACCGTCGAAGTGAAGGACGACGACACTGGGACGGCAACAGCGACGGCGACGATCACGGTCAAGAACGTCAACCCGACGGTCGCCATCGACGAGACGGAAGCCACGGGGCCGGGCGTGCCCGGTACCATTCTTGCCGACGGCAGCGGTGCCGATGACGACGGGATTCTCTCCGAACCGACATTTGTCACACGGACAGGGACGGCGACGCAGTTCGCGGCCCACGCGACGGACCCCGGCAGCGATGACCTCACGTTCACCTGGAACTGGGATGACGGGCTTTCAACGGTGGTGTCCAGCCTCGTGAACTCGACGCCGGATCCACACCTGAGCCCCACCGACCAGCCGCGCGACATCACCACCACGGCCGTCCACACGTGGACGAAGGCATGCCTCTACAACGTCAACAAGCCCGACGAGTTCACCGTGCCGTTCGTCCGCGATGACGACGGGGGAACTGCTAGTGACGACACGTGGGTTGTGGTCACCGGGACGGAGCGGCGGATCTGGGCGCCAGGCTACTGGTACAACCAGTTCGACCCGACGAAGAAGAACCAGAACCGGCTCGCCGAGGAGAAACTCGAATGCTACCTCCGGGTCGTCAATCACATGAGCCGCGTGTTCGGGGCGAATCCTGGTGTGTTCTGGCAGGTCACGAACTCCGTCCAGATGCGCGAAACCCTCAACACGAAACAGACGAGCAAAGACACGGAGATCATGCAGCGCCAGCTCATGGCGGCGTGGTTGAACTTCGCCAACGGCTCGGTCAGTTGGTTCGATCTCGTGGACACCAACGGGGATCGCAGACCGGACAAGCAATTCGGGCAGGTGATGCGTGAGTCGGAGGCGCTTCGGCTCAACTCAGCAGCGACAAGGGCCCAGTTGCTCGCTCAGGAGGCAATACTGAAAACCGTGAACGGAGACTAGCGGCAACGGGAGGTGCGAGCACTTGAGCTCGACGCCGCGAGGCTCGCCGAACATCGCGGCACTCACGCTACTCTCGACGAGCTGGCGGAGCAGCGACGATACGAGGATCTCGCCGCCGACGGCCTTGCCGGCGACGCGCGATGCGAGGATGACATTCTTGCCGCAGAAGTCGTCACCGTCCTTGATCTGTGGGACCCAAGAATCTCATCCGTATCTACGCGAGTCAAGCGGCCACCCTGTAGGACCCAAGAATTCGATCCGTATGGCTGTGATCCGTGCCGATGGACTTCCTGGGCCCGCCAAGTGAGGCTCGCACGGACGCCGTCTCTGTTCATCCAGTCAGATTCGGATGAGATTCTTGGTCCCCACAGCCATCGTCCTCCAATCGAAGTTATTCCGGCAACGGATGGGTTCTCGAAGGCGCACTATCAGGTCTTCGTGTCTTGTGTCGACATTACGAGCCCGGACGGCTCGTTATCACAAGCCTCGGTCTCCCAACCACCGCAGAATGCGGTCGGCCACCGATTGCCAGCCCGCCTCCAGCATCATGTCGTGGGCCATGTTTGGGAAGAACTCGGC
>Ga0315293_10004573_pt1 | contig 13081 bp, 12 predicted proteins | sample YL17G13_20_MG_FD_203071 | JGI IMG/M metagenome (GOLD analysis project Ga0315293, IMG submission 203071) | Sediment microbial communities from Yellowstone Lake, YNP, Wyoming, USA - YL17G13_20 | ecosystem: Environmental > Aquatic > Freshwater > Lake > Sediment | place: USA: Wyoming | collected... | reverse complement strand
TCAATTCGAAGATTCAGATTATTGTTATCTCATCTGAAGAATCGATCGGATTAGTAAAACGCCTCCGTGGAGCTGGAATCTTCTATCAGGCGATGAAACCCGTTGATTTGAGCGAAGTCAAGGCAGCTGTGGAATGTGCCTTTGAGAAGATCCAAAGGGAGAGCACCAAGGAAGGTTTCTTTCCCTTTCTCGTCCCGGAGATGGCTCCTGCATAAGTGATGAAAAAAAGAAGGGATGCTTGAAAAGCCTTCTGAAAAATAGATTCCACAGAATCACATACCCTCGATCGAGGGTATGATGTCTTTTAACTTAAAAAATCTTTAAGTGATTCCCTCCCTTGATAAAGCCGCTAAGTTTTGCGGCTATTTTTTTCTATTATTTCCTGCCTTGCCGGTAGTGGGTCAGTTTAAAAATAATAGTTCTTGACCATGCTTGAGCGGTTATGCTATGCTTAAAACATGGCTAAGAAAAAAAGATCGTCTGATTTAAACGTGTTGGCTTCTCAGATCGTAACAGAAGCTACACAAGAACCCCAAGAACAATTGCAAGCGCTTGCAAAAGAAAAGAACCCTGCCGCTGTTGCCCTTGGAAGGCTCGGAGGACTGAAAGGTGGTCCTGCAAGAGCAAAGAAATTATCATCTAAAAAGATGAAGGCAATAGCTCAAAAGGCCGCAAAGGTTAGGTGGGCTAAAAGATCATAAGCTTATTTACAAGTATCTTAATAATTCCAACTTGCTCCAATAAAAAAACTATTGACAAAAATTTGCTTTTATGTATCATTTTACACAATAATATATGTAAGGATGGGTTGAACGTGATTACTTTTAGGTTTAACGAAAGAAAAACCACTCAAATTGCTGCTTTCTTCATAGAAAAGCATGAAGGCATGTTAAATTATACCAAATTGATCAAGTTACTCTATCTCACAGACAGAGAAGCACTTTCTCTTTGGGAAAGATCATTAAGTGGAGATTCATATTTCTCTTTGCCAAAGGGACCTATTTTGAGCAAGACATATGATTTGATTAATTATAAAGAAGATCCTAACAATAAGTCGTATTGGTATAAATTCATTTCCAAAATGAGTTATGATGTTAAATTAATAGATCAACCTGGAATTGATGAATTGAGCGAAAGAGAGATTGATTTAATTCATAAGATATATGAAAAATATAAGGATAAGGATTGGGGAGAAATGATTGATATTTGTCATAAATGTTGTCCTGAATGGGAACACCCTGGAGATACTTCTATGCCAATTCGTGTTGAAGACATTTTGAAGGAATTAAAGAAAACTGAAAAAGAAATTGAAATAATAGATGAAGAAGCATCAAATCTTAAATATTTTGATTCCATCCTGCCCTCAATTTAATGCTTTCCGTAGGAAATACATTTCTTATTCCTACCCCGCCAAATAACAAAGAACACTTATTTATTATAATTGCGATAGAAGAAAGTTCCCATGTTGCTCTTCTCGTAAATGTTATAAGTCCCAAAATAGGATGTGATGAAAGTTGCTGCATAAATGTTGGAGAACACCCGTTCTTAATATATAATTCTGTAGTAAATTATGTTGATGCAAGAATAACTCCCATTTCTAATTTAGAGTATTGTCTTAAAAACACTATAATTAAGAAACACTCCCCAGTAAGTAGAGGATTATTAAAAAAGATACAAGACGGGACCTTGATCTCTCCTGATATTCCTATGAAATGTCGAAATTTTCTTTGTTCAAATATTTAAAATCCCAAACTGACCCACTACTGCCTTGCCTTCCATCTTTCCAGAATTTCCTTATAGTCGAAACCACCCTATGATTGCTGCAAACCCGAAAAGGATCAATAGGGGAATCAGGTGGGAGATCGGCAATTTTGGAAGGTGGAGGGGGAGGTCATCGCGAAACCCTCTGGCGGCAAGGGCAAGGGTGACATCTTCTGCTCGGGAAAACGAGCGACGAAGAAGAGGAAGTGCGAGAAATTTGGCTCTACGAAAAGGATTTTTGTTTTGGTCTCCTAGGCGCGCCTTGTGAGCCAGGCGAACTTCTTCGGCCTGATCCAGGATGATTGAGAAGAAGCGAAGGGTAAGAGAGACCATCAGCCCAATCTGACGTTCCGGAATAAACGGTACAGGTTTTAAGAGCCAGATGAGGGCATCCTGAAGTTGGCGAGGACGGGTTACAGACGTAAAGAGAACTGCATAACCGAAAATAAGTCCCAGGCGCCAGCAAGTGAAACTTCCGAAACGAATTCCATCCTGGCTCACAGGAAGCCAAGGGAAAGCAGAAACCCGGGGACCCGGTGTGAAGAAAGCCTGAAAAAAGAAGAGAGCAAGGAGAAAGATCGCCCACATCCAGAAATCACGAAGAAATTGCCTGAGAGGTAATCTCGAAAGAATGAGAAGCCCAATCAGTAAAATTGAATCGAAGATAAGCCATGGGGTTTTCGATTGGAGTAGGGTCGCCGTGATCATCAGGAGTCCGAAGAATTTGCATCGAGCATCCCAACGGTGAAGAAGAGAATTTCCGGGAAAGTAGTGAAGAGTTATTCGAGCCATGAAATTTTTTCCCTTCCAAGAAGGGTATAACAGGGAGGCCGGATCCCAAATTGTTGAAGTTTCATCATGAGTTCTTCTGGTGGCCCTGCCACTTTGAGCTCTCCATCGTGGACGATAGCGATGCGGTCCACGTGAGCGACCACCTTTTCCACATCGTGTGTGGTCACCAAAATAGTATGTCCTTCGCGATGTAAATGGACCATGTGCCTTAAGACTTCCTGGATGCCGGGATAATCTAAAAAAGAAAAAGGCTCGTCAAAAAGAATCACCTGCGGTTTCATGGCAAGCACTCCAGCAATAGAAAGCCGCCTTTTCTCTCCTCCTGAAAGCAGGTAACAAGGCTTTTCTGAAAGATCTTTGAGCCCCATCACCTGAAGCGCCCAATTCACCCGTTCAGTAATTTCTTTTAATGGAAGTCCTAAATTTTCTGGACCAAAGGCAACATCTTCTCTTACTGTTTCTCCGACGATTTGGCTATCAGGATCTTGGAAGACCATGCCTACCAGACGCCGGACCTCCCGGGAATCGTCTATGGGATTCAGACCATTTACATGGATAGATCCAACAGTGGGTTTCAAGAGGCCGCTGATCAGCCGGATGAGTGTGGTTTTGCCACTCCCGTTGGGACCGCAGATGAGAAGGAACTCGCCTTTTTGAATGGTAAGAGTTATCCCTTTTAAAGCATGCGTTCCATCAGGATAATGATGATGAAGATTTTTGATTTTGATCATATTAGATACTTAGCGAATAAAACGAATGGTAGCTAATGAATCGAATGTCCCCTATGGAATTCAATTGTATTCGTCAAATTCGGTGTCATTTGGGTTATTCGTTAGTGAGCTGTCTTTTTAGAATGGGCCGGACAGACCTCGCAAGAACGACAACCACACAGGCTTTAATTGCATCTCCAATAAGAAATGGAATCACGCCCACCATGAATGTCTTCGTCCACGACATTTGGGTGACCACTTTAAGCCATGGGACTCCGAAACCGTAAATGACAACGGATCCAATTATAACAGCAAAGATATCAAGAATCAGTGAACTGTGGGAGCGTTCAGAAATAAGACCAGTAACCCATGCAGCGAGAACATAACCAAAAAGGTATCCTCCAGTGGGACCGAAAAAATGGGCAAATCCTCCTTTGCCTCCTGCAAAAACAGGCATGCCGATGGCTCCCACCAGAAGGTAAAGACCCATGCTGGTCAACCCCCAGCGACTTCCCAGAAGAAGGCCTGAGAGAACGACGAAGAGAGTTGAGAGGACGATCGGCACAGGTCCAATGGGGACATGGATATAAGCCCCAACAGCCGTCAGCGCGGCCATGAGGGAGGCGAGGACCATCCATCTCAGTTTTTCGATGGGCATAAAGAGCTCCTATTCATTGTCAACCAAATTGAGAAATAAGGTTAACAAATAATAGCTTCCCTGTCAACGGGAATATCAAGAACTTCATCAGAGAAGAAGGGAAGAAAAAAGTTGATTCAGAGAATGGATTTGCCCTATACTGGGATAATGGAGGTCCAATCTTAAAGGAGGAATTATGTTTTTCATTGTTCGTTTAATCATTAATATGGTGGCCATTCTGATCATTTCTTACCTCTTCCCAAAAATGATCTGGGTAGATGGCTTTTTGGCAGCTCTGGTCGCAGCCTTTTTATTGGGGATCGTCAATACGATACTCCGTCCCATTCTGGTCTTGCTCACCCTTCCTCTCACACTATTAACCTTGGGGCTCTTCTTACTGGTCATCAATGGATTAATGCTCTGGTTGGTGTCAGCCCTGGTGAGCGGGTTTCATGTCAGTGGTTTTTGGGGCGCGGTGTTGGGTTCCATTTTAATCAGCATCGTGAGTTGGCTATTGTCCAGGTTTTTACCTTCTTAATTTTTGAGAGGAGGTCCTATGACTCGCAGGGCATTGGTTTTAAGTGGCGGAGGGGCGAAAGGTTCTTTCCAAATCGGTGTCATGGAGGAATTAATTCTCAACAGGGGACTCGACTTCGAAATTCTCTGTGGTGTCTCAGTGGGTGCATTAAACGCCAGTTTTTTGGCTCAGGCACCTTTCGATCCCATCCATCCGGAAGTCAGCTTTGAAAATCTGAAGAACGCCTTTATCACCCTTCGCCATCTCTGGCTTGAGGAGATCATTGGTAATGAAAGTGTCTATCTCAAAAAACCAGGTGTTGAGGCAGGAATCGTTTTGGGTGCTGATAGCATCTATGACCCCGAACCACTTAAAAAACTCTTAAAGAAATACCTGAAACCCAAAAATCTGGCGAAGTCAAAACGAATCTTAAAGGTCCAATATGTTTCACTTGAGACCGGAGAGCTTAAAACGGCCAACAATAAGAGTCCAAAAATCGTTGACCACGTTTTGGCCAGCGGAACCATGCCCTACTACTTCCCACCGGTTCAAATCAGGAAAGAGCATTTAGTGGACGGAGGAATTCGGGATATCACACCCCTCGGCCAGGCATTTCAAGCAGGGGCTGAGGCGATTTATGTCATCTATGCTTCCCCATTCCAGGTTGAACGGCAGGAATTTGTAGAGAGTTGGACTGGAATGAAGATCAATGCCTTCACCTATCTCGGCCGTGCTGTAGAGCTCATGGTCAATGAAATCTACCGCACAGACGTCGAAGGGGCAAAGCGTCTCAATACCCTCAAGGAGAATTGGGAGAAAATAAAAGACCTTTTCCCTCAGAATCCTTCACGAAAGAAAATCGAAAAGGTGCTTAAAAAAGTTCGATATGCCCCGATCGTAGAGATCAAGCCGGAAAAATATGTTATTCGAGATGCTTTAGATTTTTCGCCAACGAACTTGATGGAAAATTACGGATATGGAAAGAAGGTAGCGGCGTCCCTCCCACGATCATTGCCCTGATCTGAGTCCATTCCTATTGAAGATCGAAGAGATTAACCCTATTGTTGCATAAGGATCCGGTCAAATTACTTGAATGTCTTTATAAAGAGCCGATTTATTCCCTTTTGGATGATACCTCTTAAGAGCCGCCGTTAGAGTGATCCAGCGAATGGTATCGAGTTGCGCTCCGCCTTTCAATTGGCAAGGGTTTTATGATTACGAGCGCAGAATTTAATGCAACAACAGGGTTAACCTCCATCCAATGTATGGTGTTCTGCTTTCCGATACCAGGAGACAGGGTCGACGAAGTATTCTTCCGTATCCTTGAGAGAAAGGTAGTGCTCATTTTCCATCTTTGACAGAAGATCAAAAAACTCCTTCTCTTTAGGATTAGTGACGCTGTCCCGAATTTCGGCATAGAACTTTGCTCCCTTCGCCTCAAAATCGATAGCTGTCCGGACAGCCTCGAGATCATTGGCATCTCCCTTAGTTGTTTCATCGACCTTTTTAACGAATTCAAGTAGGATATCCTTCACGACCGTTTCTTTCACTTTGATGGGAACGGTCTCAGGCCATTTTTCCTGTTTGACCCACTTTTGATGGAGCTGTTTCAGCCGTTCATAATGCTCCAGTTCATCATCCCCGATCTGCTGGAACATTTTCTTTCCAAGAGGGTTCTTCGTTCGGTTGGCATTTTTAAGATAGAATTCCCGCTCCCTCATCTCATTATTGAGAGCCACTTCCAAGGCATTCAGACGTTCTTTTTCGTTCATCCTCATTCCTCCCTTAAATTCAGCATCTTTGATCTCTTTTTATATTATCCCAGTTCTATCTATCAAGAAGTCTATATCGAGCTTCCCCCCTCTCCCTTGACGGGAGAGGGCCCGCCCTGTGGAGTATTGAAGCTTACTCCACAGGGTAAAGGTGAGGGTGCCTTGCCACCATATAGGTAGGAGGTTTGGTTTGAATATCAGAAATTCAATTTTCCCTGAAGAAACCTGGGGAATTTGTTTTCTGGTTCAAGATTTGGTTCATGTAATACTATCTGATTCTGGTCTTCTTTGAAGGTGCTTGCCCGATGTGCCCCCAAATTCTCCAGGTAATCACCAACTGACTTCCGTGATAAACCAGGAATCCCCAGCTGATGGAGTGACTGATTGGCCTCATGGTCTGTAGTAAAGATAGGAATTTGAGCAGCGAGAACCTGCTTGGCTAACGCGAAGGTTTTAGTTCTCCTCTCTGCGAAAGGAACGAAGACGACATCGGATAGGACGCAGGCCAGCCAGTTTCGGTTTATAATATTGGGGCGCTTCATCCTGGCTTCTTTGGGAGGAGAAACGGATAGCATCAATAATTTCCCTTCCTTTGCCCTGCGAAAATACTCTTCTCTTTCTGGGAACTCATGAAGGGGAGGATAAAATCTCGTTTCAAGGAATGAATCGAAGGTTTCACAGGCCAGACCTTTTGCTGTAAAAAGAGTCACTGTCAAATTTTTTCTAAATAGTCCAAGGCGGAATATCTCTGTTTCCATGACAGAGTGCCATCCACCGATGAAATTGAGGTCATATTCACGAATCGTAAATAACAACTGATTGGCAGCCATCATGGCCAAACCGCTGATGGAATCGGCAGAAATCACCGCCATTGTAAATCTTTTAAGAAAATCCAATGGACCCCAGTAGTAAATCTGCTCTGGAGAAGAATTCCCAAGACGCTCTATAAGACGTTTAGGATACTCTTGATCTGAGGGTGTTAGAACTTTATATTCCATAACCTTTTTACTGCTTCATTTAATTCATTTTGCAATTTTACGATTTCCTTCCCTTGGGCAACCAGACTATGAGCCCCTTGGGAAAGTTCCGCTATCTTTTTATGAATCTTATTATCGCTGTTAAACTTCGGAATGGCAAGGTTACTCATTACAGATGGGGCTCCAAAACCCCTTCCGGCCGAAGAGAAACTACGGATATACTCATCGACAACCTTTGAGTTCAAGATACCGCATAAATAATGGGCCTCTTCTTCATTCTCGACAGAGAAAATGGATGTCGTATCTGTGGAAATAGCTGTTTTAAGGCCAAACGGAGTGCGGAGCCTGGAAAGGACTACGGAAGCCATTTTAGAGGCCATCCGTTTCCAAACAACACGATATTTTGAAAATGATTCTTCACTGATGTTGTACATAGAATAGAAAGGTGCGATGGGTTCTCGCCTGATCACTTTGTTTCCTTTCTTAATCTCCTTATAAAAATATTTTTGATAAGCTGCTCTTTTAATCAGGATATCCTTAAATTGTGTTAGATAGCCAAAGGTTAATGGAAGATTTGAGCTCATCTCAACCTCTTCATAACCTTTGCGCTTTTTTGGATCTTGAGCAACCAAAACGTAGAAGTTTGATTTTATTCCAAACTTAACTATATCCCCTCCGCTCACTGCTGGGTATACAAGATCCTTTTCTATGGCAGTAGAAGTTGAAGGAATATCCCTCTTTCCCCGCTCCACCATATTTTCAACAACAAGATAGCCATCTGGACGCACTTCTTTTATACGCAGCCAGAAAACCCCATAAGGCTCAACTCTCGCTCCGAGGCGGGCCTTATACGGATTTTTCCCCTTGACCTTTTCAGACCCTTTAAGAGAAGATGGAGAGGCTGTTTGCCATGAAGAGTTCATTCTGGACGGGTCGACAGGGATAGCCTTTACTTCTTTTCGTTCCGTGTTAGCTAAAACTTCGGTTAACGGCCAATCGGTTGAGATGGCTCCAGTTCCCGGAAGCCTCTTCCAAATGACGACAGGAATGGGATAAGAAGTGGGTTGGCCTTTCTCCAAAATGAACAAAGAGGTCTTATTCGCTGCCTGAAAAGGTTTAAGATTAACCATATCCTCCATGAGAGTGACTCGGAGTGGCATCTTTTTCTCCTTGATTTCAAATTGCCTGAATCCTTCACCTGCACCTTTTGATTTAAAAACCTCATGGGTGATGAGAAAGGCCAGTTTTCCGCCTTCCTTCAAGTAATTGTCAGATGAAGCATAAGTAAACAACATGGAGAAATCTTTTTCCCCCGCCCCCAGCCTTGCTTCATGGCCCTTTAAAGAGAAAAGTCCGTAACTTTTCCAGAGTTTGAGGGTCCGTTTTCGGTAGTCGTCTGATAAATAACCCCATCGTATCCACGGAGGATTACCAATCACATAGTCAAATCGTCCTAAATAGACAGGCGCAAAGGCATTCTTTATGTACCGAGCCCAGATTCCGTTCTCTCCCTGCTCTTCCAATTCCTTGATACGATTATAAACTCTTAAAAGGAGTCTTATACCCCCTTCAGAAAGAGCGAATTTTTTCTTCAGAAGTGCTAAAAAACTTTCAGCGCTATATCCTCCTTTAAGGCCGATTTCTATCAAAGTGGTAAACTGGTCAATCTTCTCCTTGTCCTGCATGGCAGAAGGAAAGAGGAAATCGCCTTTGGTTGTCGAAAATGTTACATCTCCAAAATCAAATTCTCCTTCTTTGCTAGCCCGAGTAGGCGCTAACACCGAATCACAGAGGTAAACGGGAATGGAAATTGGTCGGACAAAAGGGATAAAAGGAGCAAATGCGATTAGATAGTTTGTTCTGGCGGCAAGGACTGCGAGAGGGTTGAGATCAAATCCAACGATATTGTTCAGAATGAGATTGCCCACATTTTCCCAATCAACCTTTTTTCTGGACCTCATATTCTGGATCACAAGGTGAATGGCTTCTACTAAAAATGTTCCAGAACCACATGCAGGGTCAAGGAATCGGTTATTCGGATCTCCTGCGTAACCACTTCGGTCTATCAAGTATCCTGCCAGCCAATCAGGCGTATAGAACTCACCGAGGTCATGGCGAAGCTTTCTGGGAACGATCATTTCATAAAGTTTCTTCAATAAGTCACGAGTCCAATCGGGTTCTAAAACAGGTGTGGCTGGTTCAAAGGACGAAAGGGCACGGACAATAGTGCGAAAAGCATTCGCAAGAGATTTATTCCACCCATCAAGATACCAGCAGAAGAAATCAGCCTCCAAGAAATTCTCAATTCCCCGATCTATGAAATCAGTACCTGATTCGAGTCTTAATAACCTTTCCTTGAGAGCGTCATCATCTAATGAACCAAGATCCCTCACAAAGGATACAATTGTGCTTTCCCTCTGCATAGCGAGAAGTTCAACGGCGATGATTTTCATGAGAAATGCATAATAGGTATGTATAGCAAAGAGAAGTTGTTTGAGTCTCACGCCGCCCGGCATCTGATAAAGGTGGGCTGTTTCTTCTGCAGTCTTCTCGGCTTTCTCGAGTTCCTGACCATAGACGACCCCAAAGATTCTATCCCATTCTGTGAAAAAGGCCTTGACCCTTGATGGAGCACTCAACCTCTGAGCTCTCATGACGGCAGAGTAGATTTCCGATACAGCCTGCCGGGCAACTTCACGCTCTGGACCAAAGACTTCGCTGAGATCCTTTGCAGTGAGAGGTCTTCTTGCAGCGGCTCGAACAAAAATCAGGAGGTTTGTAAGACTATCTTTTGTGATGGGGTAAGGGCCTAAAAAGTGAAATCCACTTTTGGCTGATTTTTCAGGGAATAACTCTTTCTGGTCAGGTATTATGGGGATAGGTGTTGAAACAATCTTTGACGCTCGTGTATAACGTGCAAACATAATCATATGGCCATCAATAGATACCCCGATGGCCTTTTCGAGGAATGCCTCTTCTTGAGGTCGGTATTTGATTGCTTCTTCTGAAAGATATCGCTGAAGTTGTTTCTTAGCTTCCCTTTGACCTGGAGCTGTTGCTAACTTGCCGGGGACTTTATATTCAATAATAAGATACCCATAGACAGCGTCCATCTTAGCTTTGAGAACGGTTGCCTTCTCGTAGGCGACAATATCGATATCTATGCCAATATCTTTAAATGATTTTCTGAGTATAGGCTCAACACGCATCTTTAGATCCTCCTCAGTGTGGGCATCTGAGGCGGCCGAACGGATCTCATCGGCAATTCGTGCTGTGTTGATCTGCCAATACTCTTTTTTCGCAGTCATTTGGGGTTTATTTAATCAGAACTGTAGCGCCCCCATTCATTGGGGGCGAAGAATTAATTTCGTCGGCAGTAAATGCCGACGCTACGCCTCTTTATAATTTGAGAGACAGTTTAGCGATTATAAGAAGATGTGTCAATCTGAACTTTCTTGATAATGGGTTAGCTCGTGGCTGACAATTTCCATTATCTGAGTTATTCCATGCCTGCTTCCTTCAGATTAGCGACTACAACGAGGATCGTGTTTTTCGGGTGAAGGTATTTTTTCGCAACCCGGAGCACTTCTTCACGTGTAATGGATTGAATGAGGGAAGGGTATTTTTCCGGATAATCGAGGCCCAACCCATGATACTCCACCTGGGTGAGAAAACTGGTCAGCTTTCCCTGGGTATTAAGACGCATGGGAAAACTTCCGATGAGATATTTTTTTGCCCCTTCCAATTCTTTTTCTGAAACGAGTTCTTTTCGAATCCGCTCTATCCCCTGAAGGGAAAGGGCAATCGCCTCGCGAGCAGAGGAATTTTTCGTCTGAAGAGCGATCTGGAAAGAGCCCGGGTATTTCCCGGTATCAAAAAAACTTGCAACCGAATAAGCCAGCCCCCTCTTGTTGCGGATTTCCTCTGTCAGCCGGGAGGAAAAACCTCCGCCTCCCAGAATGTAGTTCATCACCACGAGGGCATAGTAGTCTGGATTATCCCGGCTCACACCAGCATGGCCAAGGATAATATTGGCCTGCGTGATCCCCCGGTCAATCTTCACGGTCTTTGTCTCTTTTGCAAAAGAGGTTTTAAAGGAAATTTTAGGGATCTCGGCCACAGGCCATTTTGCAAGGCCTGGAAGAAGTCTTGTCTTGACTTCGTCAGCAGAGATATCCCCTACAATCGTTAAGATGGCATTATTGGGATGGTAAAAGGATCGATAGAATCGATGGATCGTCTCTCGTGTTATTCGGGGAAGGGATTCCTTTGTCCCTTCGACGGGATGGCCATAGGGGCTGGTGAGAAAAAGGGCTTTTTGAAACTCTTTTTCTGCCACCTCATCGGGTTGATCTTCGGCGGACTGAATCGCTGCAAGTATCTTTTCAACTTCTCTTTGGATCTCCTCCTCGGGAAAGGTAGGCTGCGTGAGGACCTCCATGAAGAGATCCCACCCTTTGTCCAGGTCTTTCTTCAAGACTTTGAGGCTGAGCGTGGCATAGTCTCTTCCCGAAGAAGAAGAGAGACCGGCTCCCATGAAGTCCAGCTCTTCATGGATGGCAGTCACCTTGCGCTTCGAAGTTCCCAGAAGAAGACCTCTGGCCGTCAGATAAGACAATCCTTCCTCTCCTGAAGGATCTTTCCAGGCCCCTGAGTTAATGAGAAGTTGTACGGTGACGAAGGGGAGGGAGCGCTCCTCGCAGAGGATGAGGATGAGCTGATTAGAAAGGACGGTTCTCTGTACCGGAGGCATGGCCCGGAGGCCGCCATCCGGCAGGGCTACGCATAACATTAAAAAAACGAGGACGATAAGGTATTTCAATTTCGGAATGCGGATTGCGGCCTCCGGCTCAGGCTCCGTCCCACAGGGGCTTCTGCCCCGGAGGGAGAGCCCTCTGGCTCGGAGAGATTGCGGGATAAAAAACCTAAAAATTAAATGCATAAATTTTACCTTTCTTCATACAAAATTCTGACGGGCTGCTGAAATTACCTTTTCATTCCACCCTGAACCCTTCGCTTGCTGTCATTCTGAAGGAGAGCAGCGACTGAAGCTTGTCCTGAGCATAGCGAAGGAACTCATGAGATCCTTCACTTCGTTCAGGATGACACTTCGTGTCAGATTCTTCGCTTCGCTCAGAATGACGGTAAGGAAGATTTCTTTCACCTCACTACATGCTCCTTAACGGAAGACCCAGCCGGTGCAGGTTTTCCCTCTTTGGGTGGAAGAGGGATCAGTATCCCCACGGTTCGATTATCCAGGAAGAGGTATTTTTTCGCTACCCGCTGAATATCTTCAGGAGTCACTTTTCGGATGGAGGGAAGGTAGTCGTCAACCGCTTTCCAATTGAGGGCAATCTCGTGATGAGCCAGGAGCCTGGCCTGGCCGAAGATGGAATCCTGCCCAAAGATAAAAGAGGCCTCGATTTGATTCTTTACCTTTTCTAATTCCTGCCCCCCCACAAGTTCTTTCTGAAGTCGCTCTATTTCTTGATCGAATGCCTTTTCTACTTGGGATATTTCTTTTCCGGGAAGCAAGTCTGCAGAGAGGGTGAAGAGACTTGGATCTCGGGAGAGAAGATCATGGCCTGCATCAGCACTGAGCACCAGTCTTTTCTCCCGGACGAGACCCTGATAAAGTCTGGAACTTTTTCCTCCGGAGAGAAGGGTGGCGATCACTTCAAGCACGTAGCTATCCGGCTCTCGGAGGTTCGGGACATGATACCCCATCACCAGAAATGGAAGCTGGGCCTCCTTTTTCACGAAGATCCTTCGCTCCCCGATCTGTGGGGGATCTTTATCTCTATCTTGGATCGGAGCCACTCCTTTGGGATAGGAACCAAAGGCCTTCTCAATTTTGGAAAGGAGTTCTTCTTTCTTAAAATCTCCCACGACCACAAGAAAGGCATTGGCTGGGT
>Ga0315293_10004572_pt1 | contig 13082 bp, 19 predicted proteins | sample YL17G13_20_MG_FD_203071 | JGI IMG/M metagenome (GOLD analysis project Ga0315293, IMG submission 203071) | Sediment microbial communities from Yellowstone Lake, YNP, Wyoming, USA - YL17G13_20 | ecosystem: Environmental > Aquatic > Freshwater > Lake > Sediment | place: USA: Wyoming | collected... | reverse complement strand
TATTGCGTTCCCCCACACGGTCAAGGGGAGCGTCACCAGCGTGAAATACAGAGCCACCGACTACAAAGGCTTCGCCTGCAAGGGAGCTCCTGTGGCCTTCTACGGCATCGACAAGGTCACCATGCCAGACCGCGGCGGTTCCATGACGATCTGCGAAGGCGAGCTTGACTGCCTGTCACTGGCGCAAGTTGGTATCGAGAACCCGGTCAGCGTTCCCAATGGTGCTGGCGGCCTCACCGTTTCCCCTGAGGGGAAGATCGACCCGAAGGATGACAAGAAGTTTTCGTACCTGTGGGCAGCCCACGATCTTCTGGAGCGGGCGTCCAAGGTGGTGATCGCCACCGACAACGACGCCCCCGGGGATGCGCTGGCAGAAGAACTCGCGCGCCGCATCGGCAAGGCCAAGTGCTGGCGGGTCATGTACCCATCAGGATGCAAGGATGCCAACGACGTACTGAAACTTCATGGAGAGGCTGGTCTCAGGGAGATATGGGACAAGGCCGAACCGTGGCCAGTCGCAGGTCTCTACGATGCCGACCACTACGTCAGCGCCGTGCATGACCTGTATGAGAAGGGCCAGAGCTCAGGCATCTCGACAGGGATCAACGCCGTGGACGAGCTCTACACCGTGGTCCCGGGGCAGGTGAGCATCGTCACTGGCATCCCCGGCTCGGGCAAGAGCGAGTTCATCGACCAACTGGCATGCAATCTTGCGGAGATGCAGAACTGGAAGATCGCCATCTGCAGCTTCGAGAACCCGCCACACCTGCACATCAGCAAGCTGATCGAGAAGCGGATGCGGAAGCCCTTCCACCATGGCAACCCCGGTCGCATGACCCGGGATGAGTGGAGGACAGGGCAGCAATGGGTCAACGATCACTTCCACTTCATCGAACAGTCCGACGGTCAGAGCATGACCATCGAAAGCATCCTCGAAAGAGCCCGCATCTCAGTCCTTCGCCACGGGTGCCGCGGCCTCATCATAGACCCCTACAATTACATCCACCGACCCCGCGACAGTTCAGAGACGCAATGGGTCAGCGACATGCTCTCCGACATCCGCCGCTTCGCCATCGCCCACGACGTGCATGTCTGGTTCGTGGCTCACCCACAAAAACTCCAGCGCTTTGATGGCAGCGTACCCGTCCCCGGGGGGTACGATATCTCGGGTTCTGCTGCGTGGTACGCGAAGGCCGACATGGGCGTCACGGTTCATCGCGCGTCGGAGCCGAACCTGACACTGGTCAGGGTCTGGAAGGTCAGGTTCAAGTGGGCTGGATCACTGGGTGACGCCTACCTTGCGTATGACCCCAAGAATGGGACATACACGGACGGACGGCTCACACCCATCGAGATCACCGTTGGCAAAGAAACCACCACGCGAGACGATTGACACAGGCACCCGGGAGCTCTCGAAGCGCCGGAGGCTCAAGCCCCAGCGCATCGGTGGCACGACCCATGTGCGTGTATTGGATGGCAATGAGATCGACAGGATGCTCTGCGACGATATCCTGACGCCGGAGCAGCACAGCGTGGTGGTGGCATTTCATGCAGACATGCATCGGGCCAGCCTTCTCGGGATCAAGGCTCAGGATTACGGCAAGCCCATGGGCTCAGGGTCGAACCCTGAGATGTCGCTCAGGGAGGCCATGATCCTCCAGCGGGTGGGGCGGGCACTGGAATGCCTCGACGCGCGCGTTGGCACGGAGGCTCGGATGATCTTGTTGCGCGTGGTGATGGAAGACCTCCCAGTGCGGACAAAGCTCCGGGAGGCCCAGATGAAGGCGTGCGCTGACGCCCTCATCGATTTCTATTCACGGGATCAGGAGAAAGCCATCCGCAGGGCGTGAACCACAGGGCCGAACCTGTGGTACGCCTCCTCGGTGAGGATGGCTCCGAAGGCAAACCAGTACTGGCCTGCCCTGATAAGCAGGAACCCGTAGTTGGTAAGCAGCATGAGATCCCACATGTATTTCAGCGGGTCGCTGTACTTGCGGACCTTCAGTTCCATGTCGGGACCCCCTGCATGATGTAGAAGACCGCGCCAGAAACGGCGAGCGCGTTGATCACTTCAGCCAAGACAAATAAAAAGCGGTTCACTGGGCACCTCCTTGTGAGATGCCCAGTAAACCACAAACACATTGACAGTCAGTTAAGCCCGACCCATCGGCTGCAGGCTCAGCAAATAATTCGGGTCCTTCAGCCGCTCGCGCAGGGCCCGGCCAAGGTCCATGGTCGAGACGTCCATCTGACCCAGTTCAATCATGGACTGGATCTCGGAGATGCGCCCCTCGATGCGTGAGATCATCATGTTGTAGGTCGCTTCCTCGGGGCTGGTCTTGAAATCCTCCAGCGTGCGCGTCACGACCTCATGCACCGACGGTGTCTGCGCCCGGGCGAGGACTGTCTCGGCATAGGCCTTGGCCGTCTCTTGGATCACTGGCAGCCCGGAAAACTCCCGGCACGCGCTCTCCATGAGTTGCCCCAGCAAGAGCACCAGATGATCGTGGACCCTGTCGGCCTCCACCGTCCCCGGGGCCATGGTCTTGGGGGCGATGCGCTCGCATGATGACGTGAACTGGCGGCTAGCCCCGACGAGGGCCATAGCCAGCGTGTCACATACATTCACGTAGTTTGCTTCGTCAGCCATGACGTCCTCGCTTCTGCTTGATGCGCCTCTGTTCCCGTTCCTGCGCGTCCATGCCAGCACCCCAGATTGTAGCATAAAAGCCCAGCCTGAGCTCGTCCTGCACCGGGATACTCGACTTGAAGTTGGTGTAGTTCACCTGTGCAAGCTCACGGACTAGCGTGCGTGCAACCACCTCGTTGGGGATGATTGCCCGGTAGGCGTAGTCGTTCTTGAGGGTCTCGTGGACTGGGTAATCCCAGCCAAAGACCCGCTCGATGTCGCCCCTGAGACGGGCACGCACGAGGAGGTGCGCGCCCGGCTCCCCGGGGAGGTCCTCCATCTCGGGGTCGTACCTGACGATGGAGAAGAACCCTTTCCGCAGTGTGATGTACATTACATGTCCCCCATGAGGCTGTTTCCCAGTGTCTTCAGAAGCTCGCGCTCGCCATTCGCCTGCGAGGCCAGAGCGGTTGCTCCGAACCTGTAGGTGTAGCCAACCCGCGTGTTGCCAACCCGGGTGATGTACCCCCGCTGCACGTCCTCGCCAGTCGGTGAGCCCTTGGTAAGCAGGATCACATTCCAGAGAGAGACCCCGTCCTTCTCGCTGACCAGCCAAGCATTCAGGAGGGATTTCTTCTTGATGGGCTCAGCCGATCCGAACTTCGCAAGCATCTGCGGATAGCCAACGGCGACCCTGATGCTCTTGAGTTCTTTCTTGACGTTCGAGCCTTCCTCAACGCCAATACCCCAGCGTGTCAGGGACGCCTCGACCGTGGGCAGTTCACCCTTGGGGAAGACCTTTGCGTGGCTGGACTTGAACGAGCGAACGGCAGCCACCTCGGCCCGGCGCACCGGGCTGACACTCTCGCGACGATACGCCCGCGTCTGACGGTATTTGTGGATGCCATCCCGCAGGTCCGTGATGGACGAGGCAAGGTTGCTCATGGCGTCCATGAAGGCATCGCCAACGCTTTGAGAGTGGTACCAGCCATAGTTCAGGTAGTCCTCAGGGGCAGGCCACGGCATGTTGACCGAAGTCTTGCCAGTGTTGGACTGGGAGTTGTTCTCTTGCGTGACGGCATTGATCACCGCGGCGTTGATCGCTCCGGCCTTGAGGATTGCGATCCGAACGCTCTTGTCGCCATCTGCCATAACATCCACCAGCTTGTTGAGCTGCTTGCGGTTCCAGTTGAGGGCGTCGATCTCCATCTGGGCAAGCGGCTTGGTGACTGGCTGGTTCTTGTAGAACCCGTGGTAGTACGTCCTGTTCTTTTGCATGTAGTTCTCCGGGTAAACGCGCATCGGGATTGACCGCATCTTGCCGCGCCCCGGGGAAAGGGCGCGGTGGGTTGAGGTCACTCAAAGGTCCCCTTCCAGACTGGGGCGGGGTTGTGGATGTCACACTCGACCTTCACAGGAGCCCGTGGGGCGGTGAAGATCGTCACGAGGGACATGCACCAGATCGTGGCCAGTATGACCGCCACGAGCCACCAGAACGCATCGTCAGGCCTCATAAGCTGATCTCCTCTGGAATGTGTTTGTGCAGCTTGTTGGACAGGAGCATGACCTCCTCGATGCCGCGCTGCATGGCATCCTGCACACCCCGGGAGATGCCCGGGATGTCCCTCATGTTCATGCGACTGGTCGCGCTCAGCCTGAGCCCTTCCATGATGCGTGCGAGCTCTCGCTCGGTGACTCTCAGCGTGATCATCGGCCCCCCATATATGGCAGCACCGTCGGGTGGGTCTCGATCTCATGCACCGCCAGTGCCGTCTCGGCCTTGACCAGTGCGTCACGGGCTGCCTTGAGACGCTTGTTCTCGAAGACTGCGTGGGTGGTGTGCCCCATCTCGGTGAACAAGCGGACCCGGCTCTTCAACCTCTTGATCTCCAGTTCAAGCTCTGCGACCGCAACCTTGAGCTCGGCGTGTGTGTTGTCTGACATAAATTTCTCCTAGTTCTTATGGAAAGGGGCGGGAACTGTGGCGACCAACTCCACAGCACAAACCCCCGGGCAGGGACTAACGCGCAGTTTACCCGGGAGGGTGGTCAGGCCTCAGGAACCCACTGGCGTGGGCTCTTGAGGCCGGGCGATCTCTCGCCCAGCAACAGTCAGGCGCGGGTGTAGGTGTACAGAGGCTTGCCTGCGGCAGCGTCGGCCTTGAGTAGTTCGATGGTCTTGCGGAGGCTGTCGATGATCCCGCCGCGGACGTGGAACATCTCGACCAGAAAATTGCGCGATGGCATGAAAGCCATGGCCATGCGCCCGCCCACCTGAATGCCCGGGTAGCTCTTCGAGTGGGCAGCGACAAACTCCTCGGTCATGTCAACGCGACCGCCGCAGAGATGTTGAACGGTCTTTCTCAGGGTCGCAGCGGAGCGCCCGGTGTAGCTGGCGAGCTCCGCGATGGTGCAGGCCTTGCTGTGCGCGAGGTAATACTTGAGCACGTCGCGCTCGAACTGCTCGGCTGTGTATGCTTGTGCCATGTTATTCTCCCAGTTGAAGTGCGTTGAGAAGCAGGCTGGTCACCATGCCGTCGCCCTCGGTAATGGCCAGTCTGGCCTTGAGCTTGAGCGCGCTGGCACGGATGTGGTCCTCATCGGTAGCAAGCAGGTGGCCAAGAGCCAGCGGCAGCGACCTCGTGATGACGCCCTTGCAGTGTTCGATTTGGTCAGCCAGATATGAGATCGCCTGACGGCTCTTCTCGTTCTGGTTTGGGCGGCCCTTCGTAAACTTGATATCGTTTACAAGCTTGGTCATCGTCCAGCAATTAAGCTGCACCATGTCCACAAGCTGGGCACCCGTGAACTCGATAGAATATTCCATTGAACCTCCATTCAAGCAGCTCGGCTGAGCTGAGCTGCACAGAGAGCTCCCCGGGGGAAGCGCTCGGCGCAGCTCCCGGGGAACGCCCCGGGAGCGCAGGCTTACTTGCCGTCGCAGAACACCGTCTCACCCCAAGGTGCCTTGATGTTCGCGTGACGGCACGAGACCCAGAGCGTGTCGATGCCCGGGTCCTTGGGGAACGTGTCCTCCATGTCGGTGAACACGATCACCTTGTGCATCGGCATGTCAGACCGTTCGAGCCAGTCAAAGGCGCGCTCGAAGCTCGTGCCGCCACCAGCGGCAGGCACGGCCTCGATCACGTCACCAGCGGCGTAGCTGGCGACCTGATGCTCACGCACGTCAAAGTCGAACGGCACGATGTGGATGGCCTCAGGCATGAGGTCCGATCCAATGCCCTGCAGTTCAGCGAGGAACGCCTCCTGCAGTCCGCTGGTCGAGCCAGAGGCATCGATAAGCACCGTGAGCGGGCCAATACCGTCCTTGGTGATGCCCGGCAGGTAGGCGTCCGGGTTGCGACGGCTGAGCTTGGCAAAGCTCCAGTCGTGCGGGTTGGAGCCCTGCACAAAGTTCCGCAGGATTGACCGCCAGTCAATCCGTGGCTGGCGCTTCGCCTTGACCATGCCCTCGATGTGCGCCGGGAGCTTCCCGGCCAGAGCGGCCTGCGTGGCTGCCGTGTTGAGGTTCTGGTCAGCCTCGGTGACCTGTTGGTCAACCTCGGCAGGCGTCAGGGCTTCGCCCTGTTCGTTCGAGCCGGGGATGTGCTCACCCCACTCCTGTTCGCTGGGCTCGGGGTCTCCGTCCTTCCCAGCAACCTCCAGAAGCTTATCGTAGATGGCCTCGGCTGAAGCCGTCTTCATCCAGACGATGTCGGTTGAGCTCATCTTGAGCTCGGCCCCGACACTGGCAGCGGTGAGCACGCCCTTGGGCGGCGTGCCAACCTTGTCAGCAATCAGCATCTCGTTGATCGCGATGTCGGTTGCGATGTTCCAGAGCTTGTGCTGGCGCTTCGTCTGCGGCTTGACCTTGGCCGCGATGTCAGCGAGCACCTGCTTGATCGCCTCCCAGTCAACGTGGAAGTACACGCGGGCATGGTGACCGAACAACTGGTGGCAGGCCTCGTGGGCGGCCACGAACATGATCTCTTCGAGCGTGAGCCCAGAGACGAACGTGACGCCCCAGAACACCGTCTTGCCATCGGTCGCGGCCGTCGGGATGTCGAGTGTGAATTGGCGCTCCATCTGGAGCACGCCGGATGCGTAGAAACTCGCATCGAGCATTAGGCGAAAGTTCGCCTTGTCAAAGGTGACCTTGACCACTGCGTCAAGCTTCGCATGGGAAAACCCTGCAGTTGTGTGTTGGCTCATTAGCCCTCCGGTTAGCAGCAACAGGCTGCACAGGGAGCTCCCGAAAGAGCGCCCAGCGCAGCCCCGGGCTTTCGCCCGGAGCGTGGCAGAGATTACAGCCCGAACTTGGACAGGAGGCTGTTCGCGGACTTCACGGCGTCCTCGCGCGCCTTGTCATCGAACCGGAGCGTGTCCGGGTCGAGGCTGCCCAGTTCGTCCAGCGCATCGGTGAGCTCGGTAAAAACCGGGTCATCGTGCAGGTTGAAGCTTGGCAGGACGCGCGCCTGTTCCGCGATGTTCGACACAGCCGTGTCGCGGAATGTCGCCTCGACGCGATAGCCGCGCTTTGCCGTGTCATCAGGCACGACCTTGTGACGCTTCAGGCGCGTCACAAAATCACGGACAACCTCGGCGGCGCGCGTCTTGGCTTCCTCGAAAAACCCGTTGTTGAGCTCTTCGAGCTCAGCGCGCAGGTTCTCGCGGATGTTGGCAACCAACTGGTTGGGCAGGTCCACCCGGAAGTCTTCAGCGGATGGCATTGGGTAGAACCCGACGTGGATCGAAAACTTGCCTTCAATCTCGTCCTCGTGCGGCCAGTCGGCCTCGTTGTAGAGGTCGCCCAGTTCGCTCTTGGCCGCCTTCTTGATGGCCGGGTAGGCCTTCTTGAAATTGGCCACAGCCGACTTGTGCTTGTCGAGGAGCGGCGCAACACCGTCGCGCAGGTCGTCCCAGTTGCACACCGGAAAGGCGTTCATGCCGTTCTTATCCCAGCTCTTGCTGTAGAAATCGACCACGGCGCGCACGGCCTGATCGAGGGAGCGGATAGGACGGATGAGCTCGTCAGGGATGAGCTTTGTCGTGACCTTGGCGCGTCCAACCTTGGCGCGCTTGTTCACGGCAACCTCATCAGAGGCCTCGCGGTTGACCTTCTGGCCAGTCCAGCAAGAGGCGGTAACTTTCACCAGCATGGTGCATTCGCGTATGTCTTTCATGTGATCTCCAATGTGTGGCAGGAACTACAGCGACAGGCTGCACAGAGAGCTCGGTGAGCGCTCGATGCAGCCCCCGGGTTGCCCCGGGGACTGTGCAGGTTACAGGAGCACCGACTGGTTGGCGCGCAGCCACGCCCCGACCTCGGGGACGGCCATGCGCCAGTCAGTTGGTAACTGGTCTTTCGCAACGCCAGCTTTCTCGGCTGCCTTGCGCTCGCGCAGGTTCTTGGCGAGCATGGAGCGCACCGCAAACACCTGCATCTCGCGGCGTTCGATACGCTCGCAATACTTGATCAGGGCCGGGAGGCTCTTTGTCGTGGCATGCGCCGGGAGCGCGCTGCACAGGGCGAAGATTTCTTCCTGACGCTGGGGCACCGGAGCCGTTGTCGGGCTCGCGATGATGTCCGACGGGTGCACCATCTTTGAGAGCAAGCGCTCGAAGGCGACGAACTCATTCGCCAGTCCCGCGCCGATACGCCCAGCGGCAGCCTTAAACAACAGGTCAGCCGACAGGCCCATCTTACGCTGGTTGGCGACCGACACCCAGTTGCGCGGGCTCGGGTTGATCTCGCGCGCCGGGTCGAAGTTCGAGAGAACCTCGTCGCCCTTCCACTGGATGAAATTGACCACCAGCGGATCGATGCCAGTCTCAAGCGCCCATTCCACCCAGTCCTTGGCGGATGAGAGCAAGCGGTACTTGGTGCCGCGACCCAGCAATTGGCGAACAATTGCCTGAGACCCTGCGCGGGAGCTCACCGGGTTGTAGGCCATGATGACCGTTGAGAAACGGCTCATTGCATAACCGCCACAGCGGCGGTCAAGAACAGGCTCGCAGAGCACGTTCTGTTGCGACTGGGCGGCTTGCCCGATTTCGTCAAAGAACACGTTGCGGCGTTCATCGTTGCGCGGCATCCAGTCGGGCGCGTAACGGCTCATTGCGTCCTTGGCCGGGTCAGGGCGAAGGTACCCGGCGAGCTCGGCCGGGTCACGGGTGGCGGGGAGCACGGGCGCACCATAGTCCAGCCCGCATTCCTTCGACGCGCTGTTGACCAGCGCCGACTTGGCAATGCCCGGGACACCGTCCACGATGGGCACCTCATAGTCCTCGGCGGGAGCGTTGCGCTCGCCGCATTCGAGGTTGTACTTCATGGTTGCCACAAGGATGTTTTTGAACTCTTTGGGACGCACCGCAGTCACTTCATGTTCGTTGGCCATGGGCCCTCCGGGTTGTAGTCACAGCGTCACAGGCTGCATGGAGACCTCCGCAGAGGCCTCGACGCAGCCCCCGGGTTGACCCCGGGAGCCAGTAAAACATCAGATAGTAAACATTTCGTCAAGGAAGCGGCGCACGCCCTTCGTGGGCATGTGGAACGTCTGATCAATCTCGCGCTCAAGCTTGGCATACGTTGCCAGCATGGACGGGTTGAGCTTGGCCGCCAGTGCGGTATCGGCCTTGCTGCCCATGATGCAGAAGCAGCAACTCAAGCGGCTCATGCCAGCGGCATAGGCCCAGTGAGGTTCCTGCCCGGCGCGGGCAATGGTCTCGAACACCTGCGCGGTGCTGTAGTCGTGGATAGGCAGCCAGTCATACCACTCACGGCCTGCCACGCTGTTGCGCTCGCTCAGCTTCCACGGGGCAAGCTTGGCACGTCCAGAGCTCTCCGCGGAGCGCAGGCCCATGCAGTTCACGATCAGGAGATTGCCCCGGGCTTTCGAGAGATGGCGAATTGCCTTCTCGATGGGGTTTCTCTTGAGGTCGCTTGTGCACTGGCGGTTCTTGGGGGACGGCCAGAAGCCACGACCGCGCACCATGTCGGTGAAGGTTTTGACGGCACGGACCACCAGAATATTCTCTGGCTTGACGCCAACAGCCAGCGAGCTCTCGCGGACCTTCTCAAGCGTGCCTTCCCATTCGACGCCCGGGAGCTCAGCGTGGATGACCACGAGTTGCTCGACAGGGACTAGCTGGGACATCATGCACAGCATTGCTTGACTGTCTTTGCCACCGCTGTGGTTCACAACAAAAAGCGCCTTGCGGCGCAGCATATCACTCAGGTTCATGTTGGCTCCGGGTTGTTGTCACTGGCTGGCTTGAGAGCACCCGCAGGTGCGCTCAAATCAGCCCCCCGTTGCCGGGGAGCGTGAGGCCTTGATGGTGGCGAGATGCCAGCGGGTGACCATGCGGGTGACCTCGCGGGCAAGGTCGAAGAGGTGCGTGTCCGCAGCGATCCAGCGCTGGTTGTACTGGCTCCATTCCTGCACCCGCAGGACATGGAACGCGCCGTGGGCATACTCGATGGTGACGCCAGCCAAGTAGCTGTTGTTCACAATCTGCAGGTCGAAGCGCCCCGGGAAACTGTCGCCCACCGGGCGGCACGAGGCGGCGAAGTTGAAGTAGCGAACTGTCATGGGTTTCTCCGGGTTGTTGGCAGAACAGGAGAGCCATCACTGGCTCCCCTGCGCTGCCCCCCAGTGATGGGGGGATGCGTGACCCTGTTGGCTCGCGGCACGTTCGCCTTGCTGCACGCCCCGCTCAGTGTGCGGGGTATCGGCTCGGGCTTAGGTGCGGGGAGGGTAGGCGTGACCAGTCCAGACAGATGAGTGAGTTGCCACATGCCCGCCAGTCATCAGGGACTGGTCATCAGGCTCAGGGCTCGTCACTGGGCTGCGTGCGTGGATGGCGTCACGGCTCAGGGTGTGACCTATGCTTGGCCACGCATCACTGCGCGGCGTGCATTCCCATCGCTTGCGCGTGGCCCGGCTGGTGCTCGGGCCTCCCAGAAACCACGCCTCGTGCTTGAGTGCGCCCGCAGGTGCAAACAAGTCCCGGTCAAGGGCCCCAATACCGTCTGAGCGGGCTGTAGGGGTGTGGAGGCGTACTGGCGAGGGGATGCGTCGGGCCCGGCGGGCGAAACGCACCAATCACCCTGCATCTATGCCAGATGATGGTACGCAACTCGGTGCGTAAATGTGACGCAGGTTTAACACATTGATCTGTAAGGGGAATTCGCAATCGTTAATACCCCCACAGTCAACTTGGTAATTCAAAACTTGACACTTGGGTATCAAAGCGGACCTATTGTTGCCCGGATGTTCATGGTATTATGGGAAATGCCCGGAGAACACTGGCGGTAAATGGAGGGACATGATAACAGATGCCAAAAGGTGATAAGAATCAAAGGCTTACAGATGACCAGCGTCTGAGAGAATTGCTGTTCATGCCCGGGGATGTCACCGAGGCCGCAAGGCCGACAAGGGCCAGTCGTATCAAGGCATTCAGCCTGCAGGTAGCAGGTGGTAGAGCACTGACAGATGCGTATCGCCTGACGCATGACTGCAAGGGTCTGAGTGCCTCAGGGATCGCCAGCAGGGCAAGCAAACTAGCGGCAGGTGAGGCAGTGCAGCAGGAGATCAGGAGGGCGGTGGGTGAGAGGGTGAGGGCATCCAGTGCAGCAGCAGCAAGAGGGGCGAGGGATGTGATGCTGGCGCTGTGGCAGGAGGCGGAACGAAGCGAGAGCCCTGCGGCTGCCCGTATCAGCGCGCTTGGTCTGATCGGCAAAGAGCTGGGCATGTTCGTGAACAGGAGCGAGGTGAAGGTGGAAGATGCGAGGAATATCAATGAGATAGCAGCATCGGTGCATCAGCGCCTGAACCAGTTCATTGGGCAGAATACCAAGCTAATCGACGCTTCTCGACAGGAAGAGAAGTGAGCGGAAACGGCGGAAAGCCGGGGGATCACCCCGTGCCTTCCCCACCCCGGGCGGGGGGCCCCTCTGGCGCGTTGGAGTCCCTTGCTCGCCTTACATGCTAATCACCTCTGTCAGACCCCCCACCCCCACTTTTCCACCACCCACCCCCCCATATTTTTACCCACAAATACCCATTCCATATTTTTCATATTTACAGCACCGCCATCCTGTGACATCACATTGTGACATCACATTGTGACATCACAGGAGTAGCCTGCATGTCTTTAGCCCGTCAGATCGCAAGAGGTCGCCTTATGGCAGACGCCGAGAAGAAGAACCTCCCAGCCCACAAACCTTCCCCGAAGGTGACTGTGGCCAGCCAGCCGGGAGTGGAGATCCATACCGACCGCCACAAGGTCGCCCAGAAGGCGCTGGAGACGGCAGAGATGGTTTCCCCTGACCCTGAGTGCTCAGACCCGGAATGCGGCTACAGGAAGATCGTGGAGGCTCAGAAGGCCAAGCACCGGGACCGGGTGAAGAAGTGGCGCGGTAAGTGACCGAGCGAGCCAAGGCACCGGAGGTGCCCGCGAGAGAGGGAGCCATCAAGCATGAGACCGACCTACGAGACTGACACCGATCTGGACCGGGAGCTGGATGTTGCCACCAAGCTCTCCAAGGAGTGGAGGTGTGATGTCACCAAGACCAAGAAGTTCTATCCGGTTGATTATGTGGCAACCCGGGATGGGAGGCTGGTGTCCATTCTGGAGATCAAGACCCGGAACTACACCATGGACGAGCTGGAGAGGTTTGGTGGGTTCATGATCTCGGCAGAGAAGCTTGTCAGGGCAAGGGAGCTGTCGGAGATGGTTCGGGTGCCTTTTATACTCGTGCTCAAGCTTTTCGGGGCCCTCGGTGACCAAGGGATCCCACAGGGTGAGACCTACTACAGGAGTTTTTACAATCGGGAGAGGTACTCCGGTGAGGTCAGGCTTGGCGGCAGGACCGACAGGAACGACCCTGATGACCGGGAGTTGGTGATGCTGTTTACCAGAAACATGTTTTCGAGGTTCTGATATGACCGAGAATGATGATGGACATAACCAAGATTAAAGCACTGGACGCCGGGCAGGCCCAGACACTCTTCAGTCGCTTCCTGACCACCAAGACCCAGCGGGACAGGCTCTGGATCATGCTGGAGAGGGTTGTTGAAGAGCTTGAGCGACGGGACCCGGATAACAAGCAGGCCGAGAAGGCCCGTCTTCTCATGAGCAGGAAGAGGCAGTGGAAATGGTAGAACTTGGGTTTGATGTAATGCCCTGAAGATGAGGCTCATCGCTAATGGTCGAACATCTCACAAGGAACGCGATTAGATATGACACTTGATGATCTGGTGAAGATTTTTGACAAGGCCGAAGCTGAAATTGAGTGGGTGCTGAAGGAGGGCGACGGCCAGCGCGCAGGCATCCGCGCCGTGGTCGAGGCCCTGCGGGACGATGCGTGGTCGCGCGCTGACACGATGATGCTGTGGGACGGGCAGGGCATCAAAAAATTCTTTCACGACATCCTCGGCAGCGATGCCGGG
>Ga0315293_10004570_pt1 | contig 13094 bp, 6 predicted proteins | sample YL17G13_20_MG_FD_203071 | JGI IMG/M metagenome (GOLD analysis project Ga0315293, IMG submission 203071) | Sediment microbial communities from Yellowstone Lake, YNP, Wyoming, USA - YL17G13_20 | ecosystem: Environmental > Aquatic > Freshwater > Lake > Sediment | place: USA: Wyoming | collected... | reverse complement strand
CTCAAGTGGGTCCTCAACGACCCGAACGTCACGACGGCCATCCCCGGCTTCACCACCTTCGACCAGCTCAAAGAGGATCTAACGGTCATGACCGACTTGAAGCTCACGCCGCAGGAGCTCAAGGACCTCAAGCTCGGCGAACAGGTCGCCGGACTCTATTGTCAACAGTGCGGCCAGTGCGTCCCCGGCTGTCCGCAGGGCTTGCCCATCCCGTCGCTGATGAGAAGCTACATGTACGCTTACGGCTACAGGAACCTCCAGGCCGCCCACGAGCTCGTCGGCTCCCTCGAAGTCGCCGAAAACCCGTGCGGTTCCTGCGCGTCCTGTTCGGCCGTTTGCGCCAAGGGCTTCGACATCGCCGACCGCGTCAGGGACATCACCCGCCTGAGGGCCGTCCCCGGCGATTTCTTCGCCTGAGCCGCGTTTCTCTGGATTTCCCTAACCCCCGCACGCCTCAGGCGGCGGGGGGTTTTTTTATATCCTTCCCCATTTCTGGGAATATCAAGGGGCGATGTACACAGTTTTACGATCTCTCGCCGCTGACGATGCCCGGGCAGTGACGGGACTATGAAAAGCCCCCGTAGCGGAGGGGGACCGGCAGGGAGCGAACTCTTGGCAGCGACCTGAGGATTGACGCCGCCGGGCCCGGGCGCGCTCCTTTGCCGGTTGACTTCCCTCCCGGGCTGTTTTAACTTGGAGCCGATGTGGACAGGAGTTCAGCCCGGGGGGAGGCCGTGAAGCGGGCCATCCAGGCCGGGCTCGTCGTCGCTTTCCTGGCGCTCGTCGGGCTGGCCATCTTCGTCGTCCGGCCCGGCCGGGAAGCGGAGAACAGGGTCGACCTTAGTCCGCGGCCCTCCTCCGCAGCGATGTTCAGGGAGGAGGCGACCCTCAGGAATGTCACCAGGCGTGACATCGTCTACACGATCAAACTAGGATCCGGTGGGCGGGTACCGCGGACTCGGACGCTCCGTGTCGGCGCCGTGGACAGGCTCGCGACCGACCTGCCCGTCGAAATATCGTTCGATAACGGCAAGTGGACGTCTGTCTACCTCGTCCATCCGGGCAAGCCCTACTCCTTCCGCTACGATGAGAACGACGTCATCAAGGTCTTCCCCGGCTCGCACGGCCGGCCGGACGCCGCCGACCTCGCCCCTTACGTCCCGACGCCGCAGAAGGTGGTCGAGCGGATGCTCGAGGTCGCGGCCGTCGGCCGGGACGACGTCGTCTACGACATCGGCTGCGGCGACGGCCGCATGGTCATCTCGGCGGCGAAGAAATACCGGGCCCGCGGCGTGGGTATCGACATCGACGCCGCCCTCATCGAGGAGTGCCGGGCCGGCGCCGCCCGGGAAGGCGTCGGAAAGCTCGTCCGATTCCTCCACATGGACGCCACCAAAGCCCGGGTGACCGAGGCGACCGTCCTGGCCCTCTATCTCCTGCCGGAATCGCTCGAAATCCTCAAGCCCCTTTTCGAGAGGGACCTGGCCCCCGGGGTCCGCATCGTCTCCCACGACTACCAGATCCCCGGCTGGGACGACCGGCTCGTCCGGAGCGAGGTCATGACCGACGAAAAGGGGCGCGAGCACAAGGTCCATCTCTACAAGGTTCGGGGAAAGACGTGAAGGGAAAATCGCGTACCGGGGCGAAAGCCGCGAAGCCGGCGGCGGCGCCGGCCGGCCTGCCCAGCGCGATGATCGGTTTCCTGGCCGGCTTCTGCCGCGAGTATCCGCTCGACGAGAAGATCTTCATCGTTCCCTCCTTCATCGCCGGGCGCCAGATCGGCGAAGCCCTGGCCCGCGATGCCGGGTCATGGGTCAACCTGCGCTTCGTCACCTTGCCTTCTTTAGCGCAGCAAATGGCTGCCCTCGAACTCTCGCGTCGGGAGCTCAGGCTGGTTTCCGGGTCGGAACTCCTCGTCTTTGTGGACACGCTATTCCGTGAGTTGAAAGAAGACGGCCGCCTCGAGTACTTCGTCCGGCTCGATCCGGCGCCGGGAGTGGCCCGGGCGCTGCTCAGGGCCATCGGGTCTCTGAGAATGGAAGGCTTCGCAAGCACGGATCTCGACCCTGCCGCCTTTTCGGTCGCGTCGAAGGGGCGGGACATGATCACGCTCCTCGGACAATATGAACGCAGACTCGAAGCCGCGGGCGGCGTCGACCTTCCGGGCCTCTATTCCATCGCTTTGAGAGTGCCTAAAGGTCCGGGGGTCGTTTTGCGGGTGGGGGCCTCCTGTGAAGGCAGCCCATCCTGGTTTCTATGTCCGAGGGACACGGCGCTCAGCCGGGCCGAGAACGAATTTCTCGAGACCGCGGCGTGCGGTCGGATCGTCGTCGTCCCCCGCGACCCTGTCATCGGCCTTGAGCGTCCCCGCCTTTTCCGGACTTCGGACGATGCCTCCGGTCCCCCGCCTTCGCCCGCCTCGTCGGATACCGGGCGACTGCCGTGGCTGTTCAAACCCGAGGCTGCTCCGAAACCCTGCGGCGACGGTTCCATCGAGCTTTTCCGGGCCGTCGGTCCGATGAACGAGTGCCGCGAGATCCTTCGCAGGATCCTCGGCGGCGGCTTCCCCTTCGATCACGTCGAGGTCATCTGCCCGCCCCGGCCCGCCTACACGACGGTTCTTCATCATCTTGCGCTCCGGGCCGGAGTCCCGGCGACGTTCTCCGGCGGACTGCCCCTGGCGTTCACGGCGCCCGGCCGGGTCCTCGCCGGGCTCGTCGACTGGATCGAAAACGGCTATCCCGCCGCGGGCCTGTGCCGGCTCGTGGAATCGCAGGACCTGAGGCTTCCCTTCAAGGGGCCGGATGAGGACGTTCCCCCTCAGACCGTCAGTCGACTTCTCCAGAAAGCCATGATCGGCTGGGGGAGGGAGCGCTACATCGACCGTCTGGAGGGCTTGAGCACCAGCCTCGAGGCGGAGCTCCATGACGTCAGGGCAGGCGACGAGGACGGTCTGTCAGACGAAAAGAGGAGAGAACTGGAGCGGAAGGCCGTTGAATTGGACAGACTGACCGGGGCCGTCCGGGCGTTCTTAGCGTTCATCCCGGATGTCCCTCCGCCGGGTCCGGTCATGTTCAGCGAATTGTGCCAGGGGTTGGCGACGGCCCTCGAAACGTGCTCCGTTCTCCGTCCGGACGCCGAGGACCGGGACGGCCAAGCCCTCCGGCTCATCACCGGCGAGCTCCGGGCCCTGGCCGGTGAGTCATGGCGAGTGCCCTCTGCGGACGAGCGCAAGCCCGCACCGGTCAACCTCGAGGCGTCCCTCGACCGCCTCAGGACCGCGGTTTCCTCGCTTTCGGTCGGCGCATCCGCTCCGCGGCCCGGCCACATCCACGTCTCGGGCTTTCCTTCCGGTGGATCCTCGGGAAGGCCCATGACCTTCGTCGTCGGGCTCGATGACGCCAACTTTCCGGGCCACGGCCTGCAGGACCCCGTCCTCCTCGACGCCGAGCGGGAAAAGCTATCCCCGCTCCTACCGACCACGGCCGATTCTCTCAGGGAAAACCTCTATTCCATGGCCGCCCTGCTCGCCTCGCTTCGCGGGCGGGTGACGTTCAGCTTTCCGGCCTACGACATCCTCGAAGAGCGGGCTGCGTTCCCCTCTTCGCTCGTCCTGCAGGTCCATCGTCTCCTCTGCGGGGACGCGCGGCGGGACTACGCCAGCCTCGACGACGCTCTCGCGACGGGAGCGAAGAACGCCGGCCGGCCCGACCCGGCGGGCTTCCTGCCGGACACCCCCGAAGGAGCGGTCGACGAAACAGACTGGTGGCTCGAGCGCCTCGCCGGGGAAGGACGGCGGAGCGGCGGCTTGGCCGCCGTCCGCAAGAATTTTCCCTGTCTGGGGGACGGCATGAGAGCGGAGGAAGCCCGGGCCGGGGAAAGACTCTCCGAATACGAAGGCGTCGTCCGGATCGACGGCGAGCGGTTCGACCCGCTCGTTAACCACGGTCTGGAGCTGTCCGCCTCGCGGCTGGAGAGCTTGGTCAAGTGTCCCTTCGGTTATTTCCTTCGATACGTCCTCCGGATCGAACCCCCCGAGGAGCTCGAGCTTGACCGTTCCCGGTGGCTGGACCCCAAGGACCGGGGCCGTCTCATCCACGAGATTCTCTGCAAGTTCATGACCGGGGTCGCGGAAAAGGGTGAAAGGCCGGACGCCGGCCGCCATAGTTCTCTCATGGACGATGTCGCCCGCGCGACCATGGCGTCCTGGAAGCGGAATGTGCCCCCGCCATCCGAGGGCATCTTCGAGAAGGAACAACAGGATATTTTTGCGGCGCTGGCCATCTTCCTGAAGGTCGAAAGCGGCCGGCCGGCCAACATCCGCCCGTTCGTCTTCGAGAAACGGTTCGCCGGCATCCCGGTCGAGGTCGAGGGCGGCCGCTCATTCCTCCTTAAGGGTTTCATCGACCGGATCGACCGGACGGGCCCCGGCACCTTCCGGATCCTCGATTATAAAACGGGGAGTCCCAAGCCCTTCGAAGACCTCGTCGCTTTCGGCAGGGGTCGGATGATCCAGCATGCCCTGTATGCCGTGGCAGCCGAGAAGCTCCTCGTCGCGGAGGGCCTGGCCCGGGAGGCCCGCGTGACCGAGAGCGGATATTCCTTCCCAACCCGGCGGGGCGAAGGAGGGGAGGTCATCGTCCCGGAATTCGACCGCGAGGTGTTCCGGGATCTCCTCGGCGACATCCTGGTCTTGATTTCAAAGGGGTTTTTCGTCAGCGCCCTCAAGGATGAGTGCGGTTATTGCGATTTCTCCCCCGTTTGCGGCGGCGTTCCCGCAGAGACGAAAAGGAAGATCGAGGCCAACCCGGCGATCTTCGAGGCGCTGGAAAGGCTGAAGGCCTATGACTAGGAAGACGGGGGCTGCCAAGGGGCCGGACGAGGCGATACGCCGCCGGATCACGGACGACCTGGACACGACGTTCCTCGTCGAGGCCGGGGCCGGTTCGGGCAAGACGAAAAGCCTCGTCGACCGGATGATCTCCCTCCTCGCGACGGGCCGGGCGACGATCCAGACCCTGGCCGCGGTGACCTTCACGCGCAAAGCCGCCGCCGAGCTCCGCGGACGTTTCCAGGTCGCCCTCGAGCGCAGCCTCGCCGATGAGCCGCGTGAAGGGGAGCGGACATGGGGGCCCGCTGAGAGGGTGTGCCTCCGGGCCGCCCTCCGCGACCTCGAGCAGGGCTTCATAGGCACGATCCACTCATTCTGCGCCAGGCTCCTCCGGGAACGGCCCGTCGAGTGCGGCGTCGACCCAGAGTTCGAGGAGATGGAGGAGATCGACGACGCCGTATTCCGGGAAACCTGCTGGCACGATTTTCTCGCCGAGGCCAGGTTGAAGTCCGATGACGTCCTCAGGGCCCTCGACGACGCGGGCCTCTTCCCGGAGGACTTGAGGGGCGCCTACGACGAGCTCGCGATGTATCCCGAGGTGGAGCCCGAATCGGGGCGCGAGGAGCCGCCGGATTTCGAGGCCGTCCGGACCGCGCTCGAGCGCTTCCTGGACACGGCGGCGACCTTCGTAACCGACGCCCGGTCCGAGGCCGGTCGGGATGGCCTTCAGGCCCTGATACGCCGGCTTTCCGGCCGCCGCGCGCGGCTGGGATTCACGGATCCCCGGCTCCTCATGGAGACACTCGAGCTCCTCGAAGGGAACCCGTCGGTCGTCCAGAAGCGTTGGCGGTCCAAGGAGGAGGCCGTCCGCTTTTCGGAAGCCTTCGAGGCTTTCAAAAGCGGACCGGTCGCCTCCGCCCTCCTGGCCTGGAGGGAACACCGGCATGCGAGAGCCCTGGCCTTCCTAATACCCGCCCTGCGGTTCTATGAACAGCGCCGGCGAACCAGGTCGAAGCTCAACTTCGGGGACCAACTTCTCCTGACCGCGGCCCTCCTCAGGGACAACCCCGAGGTCCGCCGATATTTTCAGGGCAGGTATAAGCGGGTCCTCGTCGACGAGTTCCAGGACACCGACCCTATCCAGGCGGAGATCCTGTTCTACCTCACGGGCAAGGGCACGGCCGAGACCGACTGGGCCCGGCTCCACCCGGCGCCAGGATCCCTTTTCCTCGTCGGCGACCCGAAGCAGTCCATCTACAGGTTCCGGCGGGCGGACATCGATACCTACAACCTGGTCAAGAGGATTATCGTCGGGGGCGGCGGCGAGGTCCTCGAGCTCGTGGCCAACTTCCGCTCCCTATCGTGTATCGCGGAGTACGTGAACTTTGTCTTCGAGCCGAAGAAGGCTGGGGAGGGAGAGGACATCTTTCCTGCGGCGGCGACGGAATACCAGGCCCGATTCGCGCCCCTGATCACGAACCGCGAGGGTTGCGAAGGCGGGGCCAAGGGGATTTTCAAGATCCCGGTCCCCAAGGAGTTCCGCAATTCGGAGAAGCCGATTGCCCGTAATGATGCCGCGGTGATATCCAACTTCATCGCCCGGGCCGTTTCCGGCGGCCTCCAGGTCTCGGAAAAGGGCCCCGGTAAAATCGAGCGTCGGAGGCCGGCCCGGCCCGGGGATTTTCTCATCCTCTTCCGCTACAAGAAGAACATGGATATCTACGCCCGGAGCCTCGAGGAAAAGGGGATCTCCTATGAGATCTCCGGCAGCGACGCTTTCTCCGAAAGCGCGGAGATCGCGGAGATCGTCGTCCTGCTCCAGGCGCTCAAGGATCCGGCCAACGCCGTTTATACCGTCGCGGCCCTGCGCGGGATCTTTTTCGGCGTTAGCGACCAGGCCCTCCTCGACCACCGGGCCTTGGGAGGGTCGTTGGCTTTTACGGGGGAAGCCGCCGTTAGAGGCGCCGCATCCGACCCGATCCGGAGGGCCTTGGCGAGCCTCAGGGGGTGGTGGGCCTGGACGAAATCATACCCCCCGTCTGTCGTCCTGGAGAAGATCCTGGAGGCCTCGGGTCTGCTTGGCTACCTCGTTTCGACGGACATGGGGAGTAGCCGGACGGGTGATGTCCTCAAGCTCGTCGAGATCGTCCGGAGCCTCGAATCCGAAGGGACGACGTCGTTCGCCTCGATCGCTGATTTCATCTGCGACCCCGACCGGCTGGAGACCGTCGAGGAGATGAGCCTAACGCCCGGCCGCCACGATGCCGTGCGCCTCATGAACCTCCACAAGGCCAAGGGGCTGGAGGCGCCCGTCGTCTTCCTGGCCAACCCCGCGGGCATGAGGGACCGGGAGCCGGACAAGCACATCGTCCGGCTCGGCGGGTGCATGGACTCGGGGCCGGGCCCTATCGAAGGGCGCCCGCGCGGCTATTTCCTGTTCAAGAAAAGAGCCGGATACAAGGCCACTCTCATCTCCCAGCCGACCGGCTGGGCCGGAGTGGTCGACCGGGCGGCCAAATTCCGGGAGGCCGAGGAACACCGGCTGATGTATGTGGCGGCCACGCGGGCAAGGGACATGCTGGTCGTCAGCGCGTATCAGGGAGACCTCGGGGAGAAGAAAGCCTGGAGGATCCTCGATGAGCGGCTCGGGGATGTCCCCGAGCTCGAACCGCTTCCCGGCGGGGAGACGGCCGTCAAGCCGCCGGCCAAGCTCACCCTTTCCTCCGGGGAGGTCGCTGGGGTCCGGCGGCGTATCCGGGAGAGAAAGATCGAAGCCGCCCGGGCCCATTACCGCCTCGAAACCGTCACGGCTCTCGCCAAGGCCGGCCCGAGACCCGGAGATTGGGAGCCGGGCGGGCTCGGTAGGGAATGGGGGACAGCGATCCACAGTCTTTTGAATGCCCTCGGGCGGGCCTGGATCCGGAACGTGCCCGAACCCGGCGGCCTTCCCGTGAGCGACGGAGAGCTTCTGCACCTGGCCGGCAACGCGCTCGCTTCCGTGGAGATCGGCAGGGAAGAGGACAAGGAGCTTGCGGCTCTCGTCCGGTCGATCGTGGTCTCTGAATTCTGGGGGCGGGCCATGTCCGCCGGACGAAAATACTTCGAGGTCCCCTTTTCCGTCCGGGTCGAGCCGAAGGACCCCGACTATTCCGAGCTCATGAGCCGCGGACCGCTCATCGTGCTCGCGGGGAAGAAGCCCGTGGCCGTCGTGCCCGGGGCGCCGATTTTCCTGTCCGGGGCGATCGACCTCGTTTTCCGGGAAAAGGACGGCTGGGTCATCGTTGATTATAAGACCGACAGGATATCCGACGCCGTCCTGGACAGGGGAGCGGAGGAAGCAAAGAGGGCCCTCGACGCGCTCGTGGAGTATTACAGGCCCCAGGTCCAGCTCTATACGCGGTTCTGGGCGAAGATGACGGGGGAGCCGGTCAAGGAATCGGGGCTCTACTTCACTAGGCTCGGCGAATGGATTAAGATCTAGCTAACGGGCCGTATCCGGTTTCCGTCGAGGCTGGTGTAGCCGAAGTAGGCCTTGAGTTCTGCGACCTTGTCGGTCTTCTCCCAGGTGAAATCGGGAAGTTCCCGGCCGAAGTGCCCGTAAGCGGCCGTCTGCTTGTAGATGGGACGGCGCAGGTCGAGCATCTTGATCATCCCCGCCGGCGTGAGCTGGAAGATCGAACGAACGGCCTTTTCGATGGCCTCTTCGCTGACCTTCCCGCCGCTGTGGATGTTGACCATGACCGAGAAGGGCTCGACGACGCCGATGACGTAGGCCAGCTGGATCGTGCAATGGTCGGCCAGGCCGGCCGCGACGATGTTCTTGGCGATGTAGCGGGCTGTGTAGGCCGCCGAACGGTCGACCTTGGTCGGGTCCTTGCCCGAGAAGGCCCCGCCGCCGTGGGGACAGCTGCCGCCGTAGGTGTCGACGATGATCTTGCGGCCCGTGAGGCCGGTGTCGCCGACGGGGCCGCCGATGACGAAGCGGCCGGTCGGGTTGACGAGGTATTCGATCGTCTTCGACCGCAGTTCGGCCGGGATGACCTTTTCGATGATCTCGGCGATGACGCCGTCGCGGAGCGTCGAGTCATCGACATCGCACGAATGCTGGGTCGACAGGACGACCTTTTCGACGGCCACGGGCCGCTTATCCAGGTAGCGGACCGAGACCTGGGATTTGGCGTCGGGCCGGAGCCAGGGGAGGAGGCCGCTCTTGCGGACCTCGGCCTGTTTCTGGACGAGCCGGTGGGCGAGGCGGATGGGCAGGGGCATGAGCTCGGGGGTTTCGGTCGTCGCGTAGCCGAACATCAGGCCCTGGTCGCCGGCCCCGATCTCGCCGTTGGCCTTTCTGACTCCCATGTCGATATCGGCCGACTGCAGGCCGAGATAAGTAAGGACCCCGCAGGAGTTTGAGTCGAACCCGTCCGAGGGGTCGTTGTACCCGATCTCCCGGGCGGTCTGGCGCACGATGGGGACAGGGTCGATCTGCGCGGTGGTCCGGAGCTCGCCGGCGACCACGGCGAAGTTCTTGGTGAGCAGTGTCTCGCAGGCGACCTTGCCGCAAGGGTCCTGCTCGAGGACCGCGTCGAGAAAAGCGTCGGAGATGAGGTCGGCCATCTTGTCGGGATGGCCCTCGGAGACCGACTCCGAGGTGAACACGAAATCCTTGGCCATTGAAGTCTCCTTTCCGGGCACGCGAAATTGTTCGGCTCGCTCAGGGGCTGGGATGGGGCCGCAATAGGCTTTCGGTCCGCCAATAAAAAACCCGCTCCACCGACATCAGGGGAACGGGTCTTTCGCCGTGGACACTTGGTTGCCGCTTGCGCTTTCGCGACCACATCCTCGCTGCCGGCGAGTGAGCACCTCGGGTGTCCGTCCCAGGTTGCCGGGCCCGGCCGGTTAGGGTCGGGCCTCTCCTGATGCAGATAGAATGATACGCCCAAATTTCCCGGATTTCAAGGGAAGGGCAAAAAAATATCGAAAAATCCCCTCGCCTGCGCCGGCCGTTCGTTAGGCGGCGGCTTCCGTCGCCAGATCCGATCATTCGCTAGGCGGCGGAGGCCGCCTAGCGAATGATCGGATCTGGCGGCTGGACGTTGATCAGGGCGATCTCGGCGAACGCGGAAAACGAGAAGGGGAATTCGACGAGCCGGTCCGCCCCTTTCTTCATGACGAAGGCGGCGTCCGTCTTGAAATCGAGGCGGTATTCGGAGAACCAGCCCTTATCGACGTGGAAGTGGAGGCTGCCCGCGCCCGCGCCCTGGCCCTCGAAGATGCCCTGGGTGTCCCCGAGGTCCTTGGTCCCCGAGACAGCGACTCGGTAGACGGCGGAGACTATGGCCAGCCGCCCGTCTTCGGCGGGGATGACGTCGTCGAGGGTGTAGTCGATGACCAGGTCGATCTGGAGGTCGAGGCCCTGGAAGGGGATGGTCAGACGCCGGCTTTCCGTCCAGGTGTCGCCGCGCCCGACCGGCTGGACGGGGAAGGCCGGAAAATAATCGCGCAGGATCTGGGGGATGGAGATGTTGAACGGGTTTCCCGAGCCCAGGGCTTCGGGGTTGCGGATGGACTCGACCTTGCCCGTCCGGTTGAAGACGACCTCGAGGGCCTCGCCCGCCATTGTGCCGAGTTTCTGGGCGAGGACGCGGTCGGTGAGCCGGACGTTGACCTCGATGCCGGGGCTGGTCAGGTCGGCCCGGACGGTCTCGTGGGTCGACGGCTTGGCGAATAGCTGGATCTCGCCGCGGGAATCGGCGTTGAGAGCCAGGTTCGTGCCGAGGAAGTTCTTGCCGTCCACGTTGACGACGCTGGTCAGCGTGTAGGTCAGCCGGGTGCCTTCGGCGGGGGCGAACCGGAGAGCGACCTTCTCCTGGGCTGCTAGGGAGCCGGACATTCCGGCCAGGGCCCCGACGAGCAAGACCGCAGCCATGATCTTTCGATCTGTCATGGATTCCTCTCCACTCCGCCCCCGGCCGCGTCGCCGGCCTAGAAATCGGGGTCGGTGATCTTTTTCTCCTGCCAGGTCCCGTATTTCGTGAGCAGGGGCCGGATATCCGCCGCCTTGCCGACGACGACGAGCACGAAATCCTCCTGGGGGAGGAGCGCCGCGGCCGCGGCCTTGACCGAGGCCGGCGTGAGCCGGCCGACCTCGTTCAGGTACTTGTCGTACTGGTCGAAGCCCAGCTTGTAGAAGGCCAGCCGGACGTAGGCGCCGGCCTTGCTGGCGTTCATCTCGAGCGTCGGCGGGAACTGGCCGAGGATGTAATTGCGGCTGCTTTCGAGCTCTTCTGCGGAGAACCCCTCCTTCGCTCCCTTCCCGAGCAGGTCGAAGACGATGTCGAGCATCTCGCCGAGCTTGTCGTTCTTGGTGTAGGAGCTGACGGTGAACAACCCTCCGGCTGCCCAGGTGCGGGCGTTGCTCGCCGCCCCGTAGGTCAGGCCCCTCTTGATCCGGAGCTCGGTGTTGAGCCAGGACGTGAAGCGTCCGCCGAAGAGCGTGTTCATGGCCGAGGCCGCGGCGGTGACCTTGTCCCCCATGGCGTAGCCCGGCGCCCCGAGCATGAAGTAGGCCTGCGTCGCGTCGGGCTTGTCGACGAGGAGGAGCTTGCGGCCCTTCGGCCGGGGGAGGGCCGGGATCGCTTCCGAGGGCGCCGTGCCGGCCGGGTTGGTCATCCGGCCGATCGTCCCTTCCAGGAGCGGGACGAGCTTCGCCTTTTCGATGTCGCCGACCACGGCCGCGACGGCCCGGTCGGGCCGGAAATGCTTCTTGTAGAAATCCTTCACCGCCTGGGCCGTCATCGTCTTGAGGGACGTCTCGGTGCCCGAGGCCAGAAAGCCCATCGGGTGGCCGCCGAAATAGGCCTTCTGGAAGTAATAGCGGACGGCCGACCCGGGGTTGTCCTTGGCGGCCTTGAGGCCGTCGATCGTCAGGGACCGTTCCTTCTCGAACTCGTCGGCGGCGAAGGCCGGGTTGGTCAGGCAACCGGCGGCGATCTCCATGAGGCGGGGAAAATGCTCGGCCAGGCTGTCCCCGTAAACTTGGGCGTATTCTTCGGCCGCGGTGATGCCTAGGTTCGCCCCCATGAAGTCGATGGCCTCGGCGATGGCGTCGGCGCCCATCTTCGAGGTCCCCTTCATCATCAGGGACGCCGTCAGGCCGGCCGCGCCTTCGGACGCCGCGGGCTCGTAGGCCGAGCCGGCGCCCCGGATGACCATCCGGAAGCTCACGATCGGCAGATCGGAATTCCTGAGGTGGTAGACGGTGAGGCCGTTCTTGAGGACGAACTTTTCGGGCGCGGGCAGCTGCCGGGCCGCCCTGGGAGTGAGGGCCGACGCGCCGAGGACGAAGAGGGCGAGGACGAGCGCCGTGCCGCTGAGGCGTTTCATTTCGCACCTCCTTCGGGGATAAGCTTGCCGACGGTCTTGTTGTTCGCCGTGAAATATTTCCCGGCGGCCGCTTTGATCCGGTCGATCTTGACCGCCGCGTAGTCGTCCATGACCGTGAAGAGCCTGGCGAAGTCGCCGGTGAGGAGCTCGGTCGAGCCGAGCTGGCCGGCCTTGCCGGAGATCGTCTGCAGGCTCATGTAGAAGTCGTTCCGGATGATGTTCATGGCCTTGGCGTATTCCTGCGGCGTGATGCCTTCGGTCTTGACCTTGGCCAGCTCCTCCTCGATGATCCGGTCGATCTTGTCGAGGTCGGCGCCCGGCCGGGGCTTGACGTTGATGGAGAAAAGGAACGGATCGATCGTCTCCTGGATGCCGCCGCCGACGTCGATGGCCAGCTCTTCCTCACGGACGAGGCGCCGGTAGAGACGGCTGCTCTCGCCCTCGAGAAGGGGCTTGGCCAGGATCGCGAGAGGCAGATAATCGGCGTCCTTGGCGCTCGGGGCGTGCCAGACGGCCAGGAACGACGGCGCTTGGGCTTCTTTGCGGATGATGACGGTCTTCGTCCCCATCTGGGGCGGCTCGACCGTGCTGACCGGGGGCGGGGCAGGCGAAGCCTGGATCGGCCCGTAGTATTTCTGGATGAGCCCGAGGGTCTTGGCCGGATCGATGTCGCCGACGACGATGAGGATGGCGTTCCCCGGGGCGTAATAGGTCCGGTAGTAGGCCATGACCTCGTCGCGGCGCCAGCTCAAGATGTCGCTCATCCAGCCGATGACGTCCCAGTGGTAGGGGTGGGCCATGATGGCCGTGGCCCGGACGTTCTCGTTGAGGATGGCGTCGTTGTCGTTCTCGACGCCGAGCCGGCGCTCGGAGGCGATGA
>Ga0315293_10004568_pt1 | contig 13095 bp, 6 predicted proteins | sample YL17G13_20_MG_FD_203071 | JGI IMG/M metagenome (GOLD analysis project Ga0315293, IMG submission 203071) | Sediment microbial communities from Yellowstone Lake, YNP, Wyoming, USA - YL17G13_20 | ecosystem: Environmental > Aquatic > Freshwater > Lake > Sediment | place: USA: Wyoming | collected... | reverse complement strand
ACGAGATGCTCGTGCTGGAGGACAGCCAGGCCGGCTGCCGCTCGGCGGATGCCGCCGGGGCGACGGTGGTCGCGGTTCCCGGTCTGCACAGCAGCACCCAGGACTTCAGCGGCGCTGATCTGATCGTCGAGAGTCTTGCCGACCCGCGGCTGTACGAAGCCCTCGGACTGACGGCCCCTCCCTCCGCCCAGGGTCTGGCGGGGTGACGGGGTGACGGGGTGACGGGGGCGATGCGCGGCGGGTGGCTGGGGCCAAGCGCACCGGGCCTCAGCCAGCCGACCGCCCACGGGTTGCAGCCGGTTGGCGTCAAGGGTATCCTCTAGCGCGGCCCAATGGCCCGAAACGAAGCCATCAGCCATCACCCATCAGGTATCAGAAGGCTGATTGCTGATTGCTGAAAGCTGATAGCCAAGGCAGACCTCATGCACGACCCGCAGGACCCCGTCGCGGCCGACGCGCCGCAAGCGACGGCCGCGCCGGTGCGCGACGGTCGGGAAGCGACCCGGCTGCGCGACATCTCGCCGCAGCAATGGCGATCGGGGATCGCCGCCTGGCTGGGCTGGCTCTTCGACGGCCTGGACATGCACCTCTACACCGTCGTGGCCACGCCCTTTGTCGCCCTGCTTCTGACTAACGAGCTGGGACGCGAAATCGGCGAGAAGCACGAGTCGGTCCGGTATTACGGGTCGCTGATCCAGGCGTCCTTCCTGGTGGGCTGGGCCCTGGGCGGCGGGTTTTTTGGCCGGATCGGCGACCGCATCGGCCGGGCCCGGGCCCTGAGCCTGACAATCCTGACCTACGCCTGCTTCACCGGCCTGTCGTTTTTCGCCCAGACCTGGTGGCAGTTGATGATCTACCGGTTCCTGGCCGCGTTGGGGATCGGCGGGGAATGGGCGGTGGGGGCGGCGCTCTTGTCGGAGACGTGGCCCAAGCGCTGGCGCCCGTGGATCGCCGCCACGCTGCAAAGCGCCGTCAATATCGGCGTCATGTTGGCGATGGTTGCGACCTACGTGATGGCCGCGCTGCCCAAGCGGTCGGTGTTTCTGGTGGGGATCGTGCCGGCGCTCTTGGTCTTCTGGATCCGCCGCGCCGTGCCGGAACCAGAGGAATGGCAAACGGCCCGCAAGCACGCCGTGCGCGTGGAGCCGCGGATCCGCGACCTCTTCCTGGGCAGCGTGCGGCGGACCACGGTCCTGACGATCCTCGTCTGCGCCTTGTCGCTTTCGGCCCACTGGGCGTTCATGTACTGGTTCCTCCAGCACCTGCGGAATCATCCCGATCTTGATCTTGCCGGCTGGACCGATCAGGAAAAGCAGCAATTGGCGAGTCTGGCCATGGTCTTGGTGATGGTCGCTTCGGTGTGCGGCAATTTTGTGGCCGGCGGCATTGCCAAACTGTTTGGCTACCGACGGTCGATCGCCTGGATGTGCCTCTGCTACTTCGTAGCCATGTTCCTGACTTACCGGGCCGAGCTGGGCTACTCGGTGCTGTTCTGGTGCCTCGGCGCGATCGGGGTCTGCCAGGGGGTGTTTGGACTGTTCACGATGTACCTGCCGCCGCTTTTTCCGACCTTGCTGCGGACCACCGGGGCGGGCTTCTGCTACAACATCGGCCGCCTCGTCGCAGCCGGCGGCACCGTCTTGTTCGGCATGTTCTCGAAGGTGGGCGACCATCGGCCGGCGCTGCTTTACGCCAGTTTCGTCTTCCTGCCGGCCGCGGCGGTGGCCTTGCTCCTGCCTGAGCCGCCGGATGAGACGCGGGCAAGGGCCGGCGCGGACTGACGCCGCTCCCCCGCGCGGGGCAAGCCCCGCCTTCTTGGAGTGCGGTGATTTATCACCGCTTTTCTTGCGACGGGGATGACGTAGCCTTTCGTGACTTTTGCGTGACTGGGGCATCACCTGCACCGTCGAAGAACCCCGGAAAAGCGGCGATGAATCGCCGCACTCCAAAGAGCGCTCGCTTGCTTAAGGTCCAAGATCCCGCCGCCGCTGCGGCATGAGTCTGACCTACACTTGTGTGGTTGGCTCTCACGGGTGGAAACGGCCCAAAACGCGGAGCACGGCAATGAATTCCAGACGACGGCTTTCGTTTCTCCTCGGCTGCGCGATCCTCAGCATCGGTCTCATGGCCGCCGGGCTGCAACGCCCGGTCCTGGCCGTGGAGATCGGCCGCTGGGGGACAGGTCAATTCTCTGAGAAACACCCTGGGTGGTGGTGGAACGAGGGCAAGTGCAGCTCCACGGCCGCCCAGGACGCGGCGGGACGCAAGCCCGGCGCCAAGTGCCTGCACGTGGTCAACAAGACGCCGCGGGCACCCAACCACTTCGGAACCACGCAGCAGGCCGTGGCGATCACGCCCGGCCAGCGGTATCAGATCACCCTCTGGGCACGGGCCAAGGGGCTGGCCTCCGACGGCGGCGCCAGCGTGGCAGTGGACGAGGCATGGAAAGTCCGCCCGATCCAACTGCCCAAGGGCACTTACGACTGGACCCGCTTCACCGGCACGTTCTCACTGGCGGCCAACACGGCGCAACTGCGGATCCTGTCGGAAGACGTGGGCGAGGTCTCGATCGACGAGGTTCGCATCGAGCCTGCGCCACCGCCAGCCGCGGCGGTCGGTGGAGCGGTCGCCGCGCCCGACCCGGCGCCGGACCCGCAGGGGGAGCCGGAAGACGCGCTTTGGGTGACTGCCGCCGGCGGCATCGCCAGGACGAAGGATGCCGCGGTGGCGATTCCCGAGGGGGCTGCCGCCAAGCCGTTCCGTCTGCGCCTTCACCGAGGGCCGATTGGCCAGACCAACGTCGATCCCAAACTCAAGGTCCACGATGCGCGGATCACTATCGAGGCTCCCGAAGCGCCTCTCATGGCCAAGCCGGCGCTGGTCACGCTTTCCTTCGACGGCAAGCTGCCGGCCGATACAGACCTGAAGCGGATCGCCCCGGTCGTCCACAACGGCATGTTCTGGGAGAAGGCCCGGGGGGTGAAGATCGACGCGGCGGCCAAGCGGGCCACCTTCGAGGTCCGCTGGTTCGGCGCGACCGCCATCGCCACGGATGACGCGGAGATCCAGTTTCTCTACCTGTTCGGGCTGGGTGGGTCGCCCTATTTCCGCGACGCCTTGCTGGCCCTGGACAAGACCCCGCCGTTCGTCGTGGAATACGTGCCGGGCGCTGCCCAGTCACCTGACCCCGAGTATCTCCGCGTGATCCTCGAGGCGCTGCTGAAGTCCTACCAAGTGCTGGTGGACCAGATGAGGTACGACCCGCCGGCCATGCGACCGGTCGTCGTGCGAGTGCGGGATTTGAACCTAGAGGAGGTCAGGAAGAAGCTGAGTTTGCCCGCCGGCACGGTTGGGACGTTTTCGCCCGTGGGGTTTGACTTGGGAATCGTGAGCGGCGTTGGCGAGATACTGGTTGACTCCAGGAAAATGATCCCAATCCTGATCGATTCGAACGTCCGCGATAGGAGTTGGCTCCGCGCGGCGGTTGCCCACGAGTTCTTCCACTTGCTTCAAAGCACGATCCTTGCTCGCTACCGAGTTCAACCGGAGCTGGTCCGACTGGCGATGGCCTCCGACCTTCAGTGGCTGACCGAGGCATCGGCCGAGTGGGCGGCCGACGCGGTATTCGACGATCTGAACGGCTATTTTTTATTCCTGGCGACGGAGCGCGACTACACCTTCAAGGGGACGATCCGGTCGTCTCGGGACGGGGCGCCGCCCCAGCACCCCTACGCGGGGGCGGCCTTTCTGAAGTTCCTCGCATGGCGATACGGAAAGGATTTCGTCCGGCAGGCGTGGCTCCTGGCGTGGACCGAAGTGGACCGCAAAGGGCATAAGGAGACGCTGATAAGGTCGTCGGACATACTGGCGGCCGCCTGCGGGCGTTTGCAGACTTACGACCGCCGGAAGGTGGATTTGGAGACGAACGTTGCCACGTTCGCCCTCTACTACAACTTCCTCCGCAACCTGGGGGAATCGAGCCAATGGTTCCGCGACAAGGGGGCCAACCGCTGGCTCCTCGACTCGGTTCCTCACATGCAGCGCTCGTCCCTGAAGGCGAAATCCAAGGGCTCGCTCGACCTCGGCAAGGTGCAGCCGCTGGGCACCGGGCCGCTGCTGCGCCTGGACCACGACAAGAGCAAGCCGCTCGAGCTCACCGTGCGATTGAAGCCGCAAGGGGGCTTTGCCGCCCCGGCGGACACGGGAATGCTGCTCGTGGTCTTCGCCGACGAGCAGAGGATCCTACAGACCCGGCCCTTCAGCGGGGCCGGCGGGGCCGTCAAGGCAGCGGCCAAGACCGCCTCGCACGTGGTCGTCATCCCGCTCAACCTGCACTACTCGATGGAGTTCCCGATCGCGTTGGAGTGGCGGTCGCGGCGGGACCCGGCGGACGAGGTCTACGTGCGCGGGCCAATGCAGGTTTTCCAGCACAAGTTCGCGCCGGATACCCCGTGGGCCATCACCGCCAGTCAGACGTCGGCGGTGATGACGTACACGAATCCGAAGACCGGAAGGAAAGACTCGATCAAGTTCACCTGGGACCTGCCGCCGGAGAAGATCGGCCGTTTCGAGCGCCCGCCGATACAGGTCGCCGGAACGTTCCAGGCGCCGCCCAAACCGAAGCCCCCCAACCCGGTGCCCAAGCCCTCGCCGCCCAAGCCCACGCCCATCGAGACCCGCCGGACCTATGTGCCCGGCAAGCCCGAGCGGCCGATCATCCTGACCGATCGGGACGAAGGGACGGGATGGATCGACCCGGACCATTGGTCGGCCTGCTGCCGTTTGTTCATCGTGGGTCTGCCGCAGCAGTCCGCGGCGTTGCCCCGACAGGTCCCCGCCTACCTGAAGGACGACAAGAATTTTCCGGGGCTATTCGCAGAGCAGTCGGACTTCAGTCCCCGCGAGAGGCTTGGCGGGATGGCCCTGTTGGATTTCGGGATCATGTTCTGGGACACTCAAGCCGGCACCGGCCGCAAGCGCTACTCGCTCCGTTTGCCGGTGGACGACGACCGGCCGGTCGCCCGGGTGGGTTTCTACCTCAAGGGCGAGAGAGGGCTTGTTCCGCGCGTCGTTCAGCATACCGCGGCCGTGTTCTGGGACTACACCCTTGAGCAAGAGCCGGTAAAATGAATGACGGAAGGAAAGACGCGGGAAGGCAGCGGCCCCGCCGGGCCGACGATCGCCGCGACCGCGAGACACGTCCGCGACGCCGTGAACCAATCCGCACCAACCCAAGAGCCCGAGTTACTCGCTCCGGCAGGCGATTGGCTCTGCGCGCGGGCGGCCGTGGAGAACGGGGCGGATGCCGTCTACTTCGGCCTGGCGACCGCGACCTGTTTCAACGCCCGGGCGCGGGCCAAGAACTTCACGCCCGATGAGCTGGCCGAGCTTCTGACTTGGCTCCACCGGCGGGGCGTGAAGGGCTACGTTGCGCTGAACACCCTGGTGTTTCCGCGCGAGCTGGAAGAGGTGGAAACGCTTCTGCGGAGGATCGTCGAGGCCGGGGCCGATGCCGTGATCGTGCAGGATCTCGGCGTCGCGAGCCTGGCCCGGGAATTGTGCCCCGAGCTGCCGGTCCACGCGTCCACGCAGATGACCCTTTCCAGCGCCGAAGCGATCCGCATGGTCGAGCCGCTCGGGATTCGGCGCGTCATCCTGCCCCGCGAGCTGTCGATCGGCGAAATCCGCGAGATCGGTTCCGGCACCAGCCTGGAGTTGGAGGTCTTCGTTCACGGGGCGCTCTGCCTGGCGTATTCCGGGCAGTGCCTGGCGAGCCTGGCCATCGGCGGGCGGAGCGGGAACCGCGGCGAGTGTGCCCAGCCGTGCCGGCTGCCGTATCAATTGATTTGCGACGGCAAGGACCTGTCACTTTTTCCGGGCGAGCGGAAGTACCCGCTTAGCACCCAAGACCTCGCGGCTTATGATCTCGTGCCGGAGCTGGTGCGGGCCGGCGTCGCGGCATTCAAGATCGAGGGGCGGCTCAAGTCGGCCGAGTACGTGGCGGCGGTCACGGGGCTTTATCGCCGCGCGATCGACGCCGCGGTCGCCCGCCTGCCGCTGGAATTCACCCGGCAGGAAATCGACCAACTGGCGGTCTCGTTTTCCCGCGGATTCTGTCACGGCTGGCTGAAGGGCCCCGACCACAAGGCCCTCGTGTCCGGCCGGAGCCCGGCCGCAAGGGGCGTCCTGCTGGGCGAGGTCAAAGCGGCGGGCCGAGGACGCGTCGCGGTGGATCTCGTTGGCCCCGTCCGGCGCGGCGACGGCGTTGTCTTCGAGGGCGACGGCACCGAAGACGCCGAACAGGGCGGACGCGTGTACGAAGTCTTCGTTGGCGGCCGCTCGCTGAAGGAACCCGTCGCCTCCGGCGTGGTCGAGCTGACGTTCGCCCGCGGCGCAATCGACTGGAAGAGAATCCGACCCGGACAGAAACTCCGCAAAACGGATGACCCGCGCCTGGACCGGCAGCTCCGCAGGACCTTCACCGGCGCGGGCCCGCGCCGGCGGGTCGCGTTGGACCTGAGCGTCGAGGCGGCGCCCGGCCGCCCGTTGCGGATCGACGGGCGCACGGCGTCGGGCGCGGTTTGCCGGCTGGAGTCGCCCGAGCCACTCGCCGAGGCGGTCAAGCATCCGCTCACTGCGGAGGTGCTCCGCGAGCAACTGGGCCGCTTGGGCAACACGGCCTATCAATTGCGGCACATCGAGGTCCGGATCGACGGCCGGCCCATGGCGCCCTTGAGTGTGCTGGGTCAACTGCGGCGTGCGATGGTCGAGCAGCTCGACGCGGCCGCCGGGCGGATTCCGACGCGGCCGGTTGCCGTCGAGTCGCCGCTTGCGCGATTGAGGCTGGCGGCTGCGGCCGATGCGCGAGGGGGGAAAGGCGGGATTGCCTTGCCGGGCGGCACAGCCGAGGGCGGCTGTGGCACAACAGCGTTGCACGTGCTGTGCCGCTCCATGACGCAACTCCCGACGATCCTCGACTGCGGGATTCGGAGCGTGGTCGTCGATTCTCAGGACATTCGCGTATGCCGCGAAGCCGTACACACGGTCCGCCAGGCCGGCGCAGAGGTCTTCATTGCGACGCCGCGCATTCAGAAGCCGGGCGAAGAGGCGGTCTTCAAGACCCTCGCCGGCTGCGGGCCCGACGGGCTGCTGGTCCGCAACCTTGGCGGGCTGGGGTTCTGCTCCCGGGAAGGGATGCTTGCCGTGGCCGACTTCTCGCTGAACGCCACCAGCGAGATCGCGGTCCACTGGCTCCGCGAGCACGGGGCCTCGCGCGTCACGGTGGCCTGCGACGCGGGGCGGAGCCAGCTCTTGGACCTGGCGGCCGCGGTGCCGCCCGAGTGGCTCGAAGTGGTCGTGTACCAGCACGTGCCGATGTTCCATACGGAGCATTGCGTCTTTTGCGCGGCCCTCTCGTCCGGCAGGGACAAGACCGACTGTGGCCGCCCTTGCCGCCGGCACGAGTTGCGGCTGCGGGATCGAATGGGCGTGGAGCATCTCTTGGCCGCCGAGTCCGGATGCCGCAACACGGTCTACTGCGGCGCGCCGCAAGACAGAGCGGAATTCGCACCGGCGCTGCGCGCGCGGGGGATCCGGCATTTCCGCGTCGAGCTTCTCGAGCGCGCGGCCCCGCACGAAGTGCGAAGCGTCGTCGAGCGATGCCGCAACGCGCTGGCCGTCGGCGGTTGACAGAACGGGACCGCCCTGACACACTGTGCTTTAGCCCCCCGTGAACACACGGGGGGCGCGTTCGCCCCGTGAATGGGCCGGCGGGATGAGACGCGGTGTGCGATCAGCCCGCCGCGTGATCACGGCGGTCTAAATGGACGAAGGAGGCGGAGGCGCAACACGAGGAGGGCAACTGTGCGGCGTACGCTCGGGATCATGTTCACGCTGACCACCTATGGCACGTGGCTGCGCGGAGACGCTCGGGGATGGGTTGATCGCGGAGTCGTCTTCCCCGCCGATCCGGTCCTTGAGGAAGCTGATCGACGGCGGATGAAGCACTCACCGTTTTTCTTCGGGCGGGCCCATTGGTTGGATCTCGGGACGATGATCGGACAGTCACTTCAGGAGCGGTTGAAATTGCGCATTTGGGCGATGACCGTTCAAAGCTGGCACGTGCATTTCGTGGTAGCCGGAACCGACGAGCCCGTACACCGGGTTGTGAAGTGCGCCAAGGACGCCGTGCGATGGGGGCTTCGGCCGGATCGACCCGTCTGGTCGGACGGTTACGACAAACGGTTTTGTTTTGACATCGACTCCGTGTACAATCGGATCGGATACGTGGAGCGGCACAACCTTGCCGTGTCTTTGCCGCGCAAGCCGTGGCCGTTCATTGAGACTCTGGACTTTGACCGAGAGTAGCCTCCATTATTTAGCCGCCGGTGAATACACCGGCGGTACGGTATGCCGGTGAACACACCGGCGGCATCGTCCACCGGAGGGGAAGGCCCGCCGTGTATTCACGGCGGGCTAAATTCACGGCGGGCTAAATGAACTCTTGAAGGGAAGGGACACGTCCATGACCCACGATCATCCGCCGCAAAGTGAATGCTGCTGCTGCCGCCGAGAATTCCTCGAAACCGTGGGGGCCGCCGCCGGCGGCGCGATTCTCCTTTCGAGCGGCGCCGTGGCGGCGCCGGCCGCAGATGCGAGTCCGCGGGAGAAGAGGACCGCAACCGTACGCGCCGCGTTTCTCTATCCCCCGCCGGAATCGCTCCAACGGGCAGGGTACTTCAGTTGGCCCGGATCCACGTTCGACCCCAAGGGCCGGCACAAGGACTACGCGGCCAGGCTTCGCGTCATCGAGAAGAGGCTCGGCATCCGCCTCGCGTTGGAAGAGAAACCGATCGACACGCCCGCCGACGCCGCGCAATTCCTCGCCGGCGTGAAGCAATCCAGGCCCGACGGGCTGCTTCTGATCCCTCTGCAAAAGCAGCACTGGGAGCACGTGATGCAAATCGTCAAGGAAACGGCCCTTCCGACCGTCGTGCTCGCCACGCTGGGCGTGCTCTTGGTCGATCACATCCGCCAGCTCCACCGCAAGGCCGGCGCGTACCTGGTCAGCTCCCAGGACAACCTCGATGCCGTCGAGTACGGTCTGCGCATGATCCGCACCGCGCGCCGGATGAAGGACGCGCGGATCGTGAGCATTGCGGGCTCGAAGACGGCCGAGGCCGTGGTGCCGCACCTGGGCACGCAGGTGCGGGTCATCCCGCACTCGCGGTTTGTGGCCGAGTACAAGCAGACGGCGATCACTCCCGCGGTCAAGGAGCTGGCCGAGGCGTACCGCAGCGGCGCCAAGGAGATCGTCGAGCCTTCCCCGGCCGACGTCCTGGAAAGCGCCAAGGCCTACTTCGTCCTCAAGCGGATCGCCCAGGCCGAGAAGGCCGACGCCCTGATGATGGAATGCCTCTCCGGACTGCGGATCCCGCACCAGCACTGCCCGCCGTGCATGGGCTTCATGAGCCTGCGGGACGAAGGGTTTCCGATCGGCTGCCAGGCGGACTTGAGCTCCACGCTGACCCTGATGCTGGTCCAGGAGCTGTTCGGCAAGCCGGGCTTCCAGCAGAACGCGGCCATGGATACGGAGAGGAACCTCTACTTCGGCTCACACTGCACGAGCCCCTCGAAGATGAACGGGCCCGACGGGCCGGCGGAGCCGTACGCGCTTCGGAGCCATGCGGAGGCCGGCTGGGGCTGCGTGCCGCGAGTGCTCTTCAGGAAGGGACAGGAATTGACCCTGGCCCAGTACCTGCCGGGGAAGTCGCCGCAGATGTACGTTTACACGGGCAAGGTCGTGGATTGCCCGCCGATCCCGCCTACGGGCGGGTGCCGCAGCAACCTGCTGATGTCGGTCAACGAGGTGGACGACGTTTGCGATGTGAAGGGGATGCACCAGATCATCTTCTACGGCGACCACGGCAAGCAGCTTCGGGCCTTCTGCCAGATGTGCGCGATCGAGGCGGTCAGCTAGGAACGCCTTTGGGCAGGTACGCAGGCTCGACAGCCGGACTCGACCGCACAAAAACAGCCGGCCAAATCTCAGCCGGCGCGACACCTCGGGCGGACCTTGGGGTTTCTAATCGTGGCTAAGAGACATAACGCTCCGCAGTGCCGTGGTCCATTTGCCTCCTGTCTTCCCCCCCCAACGAGGAGGAAATGGGCCAGGCGAAAGCTAGTGGTACTGCGCGGCAAAGGCCGCCCGGCTCGAGCCTGGCGGCCTTTCTTTTTTGAGGCTGGAGGCTGGAGCCACGAGGTTGCCTCTCAGGGTGCGTCCCGGGTCTCCAGACTCCAGACTCATTCAGGTGCCGCCAGACCTCCAGACTCCCGTCTCCGGACTCCAGTCTCCTCTGGCACAGCGTTTGCACCTAGACTAGTCGTCGCTTCTGCCTATTGCAGAGCAATCACCCCCCCCAAATACCTCAGCGGCCCGGTTCTCGGGCCGCTGAGGCCTGAACAGAGGAGAGGCATTCGTTAGGTCGGGGTCGGCAGATGGAAGAGGTCCGGAAGCCGGTTGTAAGTGATTGGCGAGAAATCGGCGGGGTTGACGGGTTGTCGGCGGATTGAGAAGAGCAACAAGGCGAAACGGAAGAGGCAGCACCGGAACAGAGAGGCAACCCTCCCGACGGGTCGGAAGTAGGTACTTCCGAGCAAACAGGCGAGCTGGGGTTTAGGTGCCCGAACTAATCCCAGCTCGCCTGTATCGTTTTGCTATAGCAATATCAAACACCTGTTGCATTGCGATACACATTCGCGGGCCCGTCTTCAGGCTCCCAGTGACCCAGGACGGCGGGGATTCTTGCCTGCCTCGGCCGGGCACGAATGCCCTTTGCTCTGCTATCCGATTGGCCCAGGGCCGCAATCGGAGTGCTTCGCCCGCCCCAGACGCCATCCCGGGGTCAGTGAAAAGTGACAAGTGAGAAGTGCAAAGTGCAAATTGTTCTTCCCACTTTGCACTTTGCACTTTGCAATTCTCACTTCTCACTCTTGGCAGCAGTCTACTAGACGCACGAGTGTCAGCCAGGAATGTCTGCCCTCCTCGCCACTCCCCCCTTTTCTCCAGCCCGTGAACCGGTAACATGGCTCTAATCGGTCCGGTACGCAGCGCAGCCTTTCGGCCCCCATGACGGAGGATCCGCGTAGATGTTGGAACTCGAACAGGAAACCCGCCGCTGGACGGTTTCCGATGCCGCCGAGCTTTATGAGGTGGCCGCCTGGGGCAAGGGATACTTCTCGATCAACGAGCAGGGGCACATTTGTGTTCATCCCAGCAAGGATCCCCACCGGGCCATCGACCTGAAGCAGCTCGTCGACCGCCTCCAGGCGCGCGGCATCCAGACCCCCGTCCTTATCCGCTTTGGGGACATCCTTCGGCACCGTTTGGGGGAGATCCAGGCCGCCTTTCAGCAGGCCATCCGCGATCACGAGTACCGCGGCACCTACCAGTGCATCTTTCCGATCAAGGTCAACCAGCAGCGCCAGGTCGTCGAAGAGGTCATGCACTTCGGCCAGCCCTACCAGTTCGGGCTGGAGGCGGGGAGCAAGCCTGAGCTGCTGGCGGTGATCGCCATTGCGGCCAACGACGTCCCCATCGTCTGCAACGGCTTCAAGGACGACGAGTTTATCGAGACGGTCATGCTGGCCCAGAAGATCGGGCGTCAGATCTTCCTGGTCGTCGAAAAGTACACCGATCTGGAAGTCATCCTCCAAAAGGCCCAGGAGACCGGAGTGCGGCCCAGGATCGGCATCCGGGTGAAGCTGGCCGCGCTGGGCGCAGGCCGCTGGCAGTCTTCGGGCGGGCACCGCTCGAAGTTCGGGCTCTCGCCGACCGAGATCCTTCGCGCCTTGGCCGAGCTGAAGGCCCACGGGATGGAGGACTGCTTTCAACTCCTCCATTTCCACCTGGGGAGCCAGATCACGAACATCCGCCACATCAAGCGGGCCTTGAACGAGGCGGCCCGGGTCTACGTCGATCTGGTGCGGAACGGGGCCGGGCTGAAGTATCTGGACGTGGGCGGCGGCCTGGGCGTGGATTACGACGGATCGCAGACCAATTTCGAGTCGAGCGTCAACTACACGCTCCAGGAATACGCCAACGACGTGGTCTACCACATCCAAAGCGTCTGCGACGACGCCGAAGTCCCCCACCCGATCATCTTCTCCGAGAGCGGCCGGGCCGTGGTGGCGTACCACAGCGTGCTGGTGTTCAACGTGCTGGGCGTTTCCGACGTGGGCGAGAACGGCGTGCCGCTGAGCTTGCCGGAAGACGCCGAGCAGCCGCTGGTGGACCTGCTGGACGCCTACCAGAACCTCACCGTGCGCAACGTCCTGGAGAGCTACCACGACGCCCAGCAGGCCCTCGACATGGCCATGAACCTCTTCGGCGGCGGCTACCTGCCCCTGGAGCAGCGATGCCAGGCCGAGAACCTCTTCTGGGCGATCTGCCGCAAGATCCAGCGGCTCATGCGGCAACTGGAGTACGTCCCCGAGGAGCTGGGCGTGCTCGATTGGCTCCTCAGCGAGACCTACTTCTGCAACTTCTCGCTCTTCCAGTCCATGCCCGACAGTTGGGCCATCAAGCAGCTCTTTCCCATCGTGCCGATCCACCGGCTCCACGAGCGGCCCACCCACCATGCCGTCCTGGGCGACATCACCTGCGACTCCGACGGCAAGATCGACCGCTTCATCGACCGCCGCGACGTCAAACGCACCCTGCCGGTCCACACCGTGGACGAGCGGCCGTATTTCCTCGGGGCCTTCCTGCTCGGGGCGTATCAAGAGATCCTCGGCGACCTCCACAACCTGTTCGGCGACACCAACGCCGTCCACGTCTCCATGGACTCCGGCGACGAGGTCATCGTCGAGGCGGTGATCAAAGGCGACACCGTCAGCGAAGTCCTCCAGTACGTCGAGTTCGATCCCCGCGTCCTGGCCCGCCAGTTGCGCAGCGCCGTCGAGCAGGCCATCCGCGAGAACCGCATCGACGACCGCCAGGCCGGCCGGCTCCTGCGGTTCTACGAGGCGGGCCTGGAAGGCTACACCTACCTGGAAGACGCCCGCGAGAGATGAGGGGGTGACGGGGTGAGGGGA
>Ga0315293_10004566_pt1 | contig 13097 bp, 15 predicted proteins | sample YL17G13_20_MG_FD_203071 | JGI IMG/M metagenome (GOLD analysis project Ga0315293, IMG submission 203071) | Sediment microbial communities from Yellowstone Lake, YNP, Wyoming, USA - YL17G13_20 | ecosystem: Environmental > Aquatic > Freshwater > Lake > Sediment | place: USA: Wyoming | collected... | reverse complement strand
ATTTTACCTGTATAATATTTAGAAAAGAATTCACTACCATATATTTCTAAAAGCCTTATTTCAGAAAAAAAGTCCGGGTGTTTATATTGTCCTGGATTTGTTTCAAGAAATTTAAGCCCAGTATCCTCCCACTCATTATTATTTCGGTCGTAATAAATATCATGAATATGAATCAGCCCACCGTTTTTAACTTTTGGAAACAGTGTTTCCATATAATATTTAGATAAAAGACAATCGTGATTTGAATCAATCATTAAAAAGTCAATGTCGTTGATTAAATCAAGATTTTTGTTATCTATCACATTAGATCCTGGATGAATATTTATATTAGGAAAATTTTTAAGAAAAGAAACGGCAGTATTTAAAAGATCATCCTGTTTTTCAAATAAAAAATATTCAACAGAATCTCCGTTGTCTTTTAGTGCTTGAGCAATGCAAGACGTCGTTCTACCTTTTCCTGGGGACATTTCGACTACTTTTTGGGGTTTAATTTCTCTAACTGCTGCATATAATATTTGACAGTCAAAAGCACTGTACACCCCATCCAAAATTTTAGTAAGTCGATTCTTGTATTTTTCAAAAAAATTTTGTTCGAATACCATAATTATTTTAATAATTTTTTGTAATGTTCAATTATGTCGCTACATATACCTTTTACTGGCTTAAGTTCATCTATAGAATACTGCGTTTTAATTGCTGTCCATTCATCGCAGACTTTGTTTTTTAATGTTTCTGGTAATACTGCAATCGATTCTGTTGTTAAAGGCTTTCCTGGATATGTCCAGATGAATCCTTTACTGGTTAGTGTATAATCATCTGTATTGTGCCAAAAGAAGTGAACTCCTAAATTTTTTAGTTGAATAAGCGCATTTTTATTTTTTGCGTGGCACCATATTTTTTCATTTATTAAAAATTCAGGTTGAATAAGACAAACAGGTTTATCATGACCTAGAAAAAAGTCTTTTTCAATATACCACACATCAATTTCGGCATCATATCCTTGATCAATCGCAGACGTTATATACTCCGGACAGTTTTCTTTTGAAGGGTTTGAGTCTGTTATGTTTCCTCTATGGGCGATATAAATCATTCCAGTTTCCTTCCACAAATCCAGACCCAATTATCATGATGCGTGTCTAAAACTCTATCTGTATGCCAAATTTCTACAACTTTTAATCCTATTTCTTCAAAATCTTTTGAGAGTTGTGCTTCTTCCAGAACACAACAATCAGATGCTCCGTTAGTATCAGGAACCCCTATTAATTGGTCTGCATAATAATCAACATAAAAACGAGCCCCTTGATCGGTTCTCATCCCGTAATTAAATCCGAATTGACAGACTACTATACCACCCGGGCTACATATTCGAGCCATGTCAGTTAAAATTCTTTTTCTAATTGTGTATGAACAGATGTGTTGAAGACAAATCACCTCGAACACCACATCGAAAGTTTTATCGTGAATTGGTATGTTGTCTCCTGTCGTGACATGTAGACAAACATTATTATAATTGTTTAATTGATGAAATAACATCTCCGAATTTTTTATGTTTTGTTCACTAATATCTACTCCAGACACATATTTGAATTTCGGAGCTAATCGTAAAAGATTTCTTCCTGGGCCACACCCATATTCTAGTATGGACGATTCAGCAGGATTTTTAGTAAAATGTTTTAAAATATTTGTGTCATAAGGGAATTTTTCTTGATCGAGATAACTTCCGACAACCCCGTCAGTTATAGGGATAACCCCGCTATTGGTCATGACAGCCGTTGAAGCCCGCTCTTGGTATTTTGTATGCTGCATATTGAGATATTCTTTAATCTGCGTTTCTTCTGCCATTTATTTTCCTTTCTTTATAAGCTTTGACATCCTCTGGAGTACCAAGCCCGATCATTTCGTTGACTATGAAAGCTCCGACTTTTTTTCCAGATTCTATCATTTGGTTGTAAACTGGACACAGGTAGAACTCACTGTTTACCCTGATGTTTTTTTCAATCATTTTTTCTGCAGATTGAACGAAATCAGATCCTTTTTTGAAATAATAAACACCAACAGTTGCAAGATTGCTTATAGGTTTTTTTTCAGCCACTTCTGTTACGACATAATTGTCGTCAACTTTTGCATAACTCCATTTTGGATGTTGGCATATAAAACACCAGATCCCACCATCCCTGTCATTTCTTCTGAAAAAATTTGTTCCTCTGCCACAATAGTCAAAATCCATCACCAATTGGTCGGAATTAGCTGTTATTAATTCTTCATCATTATTTATGAGATCCTTAACCTTTAAAATGGTACAGGCTGCTCCTTCTGTCAGACCATCTAATTCAATTACAGTACAATCATGAACAATTTTTTTTAAGAAAGATTTGACACCAAACTCTTCACAGTGTTTTTTTTGGGTGATAAAAATGTATCTTCCATCGTTAATGTTTAAATTATTAATTACCAGCTCAATCATTTTTGTACCGGCTATTTCAATCATAGGTTTAGGAACGGTGTAGCCTGCTTGTTCAAAGCGTTTTCCAAGACCGGCCATTGGGATTACTATATTCATGAAACCCTCACTTGATAGACAATTCCATCAGAATAGTCATATGCGTTAGTTGAAATAATATAAGCGCTGTCTTTAAAATTTCCCGGAACATGTTTCATGAACTCATCACCAAGGCATTGTTCGGAAGTGTATTCATTGGTAATTTTTGTATCAGAAAACATTCTCGTAAAAGTAGCCGCAACACCTCGAACCATGAAAAATTGGGGCATAAAATCGCTTATACCATCATATTGTATTCGGCCGCCACAACGTCCGTTTTCAGGATCAGAGTCCACAGAATGAAAATTTTGTCCGATTGCTTGTGAACAACATAAAATTTTTTGATTAACTATCATTTTGTCATAGAGTCTTAAAAAATTTAAAGGGTCAGTGACTAGGGTGTCCCCAGTTAAACCAACAAAAAACTCAAAATCTTGATGTGTTTCATAAGCTGTTTTAAATAAAATATTGTAATTTCTCGTAATGGCGTGTGCAGCCAGCTTAGTTGGTTTTATTGTTTTAGATAAATTTTCCAGAACCATAAAAAAATTAACGTCAGTTAGGTGACGCCCGCTCGAGTCGTCCGATTGAACAACAAAAATCATACTGTCCTTGAAAACTTTTTTAATCAAATCTATAGAAGTTTGGACAGTACTGAATTCGTCGTACATTGTAATTAGAAAACATTTACTCATATTTATGTAAAGCCTCCGAAATAGCTGCAAAATTAACTTCCTGATATGTCTCTACTTTTAAAACAAAAGCTCCGGATTTTATTGCAGAAGTATATCCTTTTTCACAATCCTCTACTATTAAGGTTTCTTTTGGTTCAATGCCCATAACCGACATTGCTTTCAAATAGGGGCTAGGGTTCGGTTTTGGGAAACGTGTTGCCTCATTTCCCTGAACGTAGTCCATGTAATAATTAAGCCCTGAATGAACGAGCATTTCATAAGCCGTTTTATATATTGAGTTTGTGACACAGCCTTTTTTGTGTGTATTAAGTTTATGCATCATCTCTATTTTTATAGGGTCTGGTTTACAGTAAGTTGATATTAATCCTAAAGTATAATGTTGTTTCAGCTTGAATATGTTATCAATTTGTTCAATTTTTATGACCCCACGTTCAACTAAAAAAGACAGTTTTGTTCGTGTTGGAAGACCATTAAAAATTGTTCTATGCTCTTCTTTTGATATTTCGTATCTGGCAATATCCCTGAGAGCTAGATTTAATGCCTTATAGTGCCAATCAGCAGCATTAACGAGAACTCCGTCCAAATCAAATAGAATACTTTTTATCATAAATAAAGATTTTCCATTATTTCTTTGTTGTCATAAACCCATTTAATAATTTTTTCGTATCCAGTCTCAGGATCAATAACAGGTTCCCATCCTAAAGTTTTATTTATTTTTCTTATATCAGAAATGTAAATAACGTGGTCGGCTTTCCTTGCGTTTTCTTTTATTATTATCTCCTGCTTGTTACCAGTTAAATTTTTAATCAATTCAACGGCCTCAATCAACGAAAGTGTGTAATTAGGGCCTCCTCCTATATTGAACACCTCTCCCCGGACTTTACTAAAATTGGAAATTTCAGCCTCTATTAATGAACAGATGTCTTCTATAAACAGAATATCTCGAACCTGCTTTCCTTTCCACCCGATAAATTCTATTGGCAACCCTAAAATATTGGCTATGGCAAACCAGGCCACCCAGCCTTGGGCACATTTGCCCCATTGCCGCTGGCCTGCAAGGCACGAAAATCGATTGATTACTGTAGGAACTCCAAATGCGTTAAAATATTCCTGACATGCAAGATCCGCCTGTATTTTGGTCAACCCATAAATCGAATGATCGCCACCATCAATAGAAAACTCGTTAGAAATTCCATATTCCGGACTATATCCGGGAATCAAAGGATCGATGAGTAACTGATCGTTATCCTTCCACTCATATCTTGTTTCTTTTTCGATCCGAGGAAGAGAATTAATTTTATCGCCACAATAGGTTTTATTTGTCGACCAGAAAATCAGAGCTGTCCCATTGATACGACAGTATTCAAGAACATTTATTAGCCCATAAAGATTATTTGTAATATCATACTTAGGGTTGTTATATCCGTCAATCGCACTTGGTTGGGCACTGCATTCAAGGACGACATCAGCTTTTATGTGATAAAAATCTTCTATGTTTCTGATATCCCCATGAACGAATGTTATTCCCTTTCGTTTAAAATCCGATAAGTTGTTTTCGCTGCCTCGACGGGCAAGATTGTCTAGAACAGTTACGTCATGACCGAGATCCTTAAAATAAAAGGAAAGATTGGCTCCCACAAATCCGGCTCCGCCAGTAATTAGAATTTTCATAATTTTTCATATTCCTTGATTATGTTTTCAGCTATGTTTTTTGCCGACCATTTCTCTACCATGAATTTCCTTACTGTTGCACAGCGCTCTTTTAATAAATCAACATCAGAGTATTTTTTAAGAACATTAATTATGTCTGGAATACCCCTAACTGGCTCGAATGGAAGAATGTCTGTCTGAAAATATGCCTTGAATGTTTCCTCAAATTGAGGCTCAATGTTACACATGGTTGGAATACCAAGGGCCAAATTTTCGACTGACGTTGCCCCATGAAATCCCCTCCACAAACAGTCAAAACCGAGATTGTGTTCTTTCTTTATAGCCAATATTTGTTTATTTGGTAATCCTGTAGTTATCGCATGATTTACACTATAAATGGAAAGAGCCGTCTGAAGTTCGCTTGTATTTTTATTATTTCCGCCTCCTGTAGGAAAGTGGCACAGATTTATTTTAGTCATGTCTCTGGTCGGGTCAGGTGTGAACCATTCGTCTTGTTCATCAACCAAATCTGGGACATACACGCATCCATCATAAATGAACATGGCTTGGGGTATGGATGAAAAAACGGCGTTATAGCCAATCTCCTTACGCTTATTCCAACAGTCTTTTGCTGACCAACGTTCTCCCCAATATCCCGGGAAACTGTTATAATCATGAAAGATCGTTTTTTTCTTATGAATGAAATCATTCCAGTTAAAACCCCAGTTGAATTTTTGTCCGTGTTCATGTGGAGACGGGTAATCGTGCGTAGCTGAACAGAAATGAAGTATATCCGACTGTTCGATTAAATAAACAAACTCGTTTATTTTATAATTTTCAGGACCAATGTCCAAATGGTCATAGAATGTTTTAACAGCCCTAAAATGCCGTGCCTTATGAGTCGTATATTTGTTTATTGCAGCAGCCTGTCTGTAACTGCATCCCGCGGCGTCCCATGCTGGATTAATAAAAAGAATATTCACACAGCCTCCTTTTTTTACGACTGTTCAGGTTCTGAATTTTCTCCAGTTTTTTGAACGACTAATTCAAAACTCCATTCACTGCCTTGGACTCCTTCAGAGTGAATTAATTTTATCCCGCCTATTTTTTTGAGGATTTCCCACAAGGCCTCTTTCGAAAAATGATGCTTATGAGCCTTATTACAGTTAGAATGACCAAGAGGGTAGTAAGCATCTTTGTCTGCCTGATAAAGAACTAAATTTCCATCTTTTTTTAAAATTCGAAGCCATTCACGAAGAGTGGCCTCCGTATTTTCTATTTCTTCAAGCAGGTGACTGGAAAAAACATAATTAAAATGTTCATCTGGAAACTGATCGAGAAGACGGGCGTCCATTTTTAATTCGGCATCTGGGCAATACAAGTCAACACCTATCGCGTCAATTCGTATTTTTGACCAACCACAACCTAGATCCACTCCTTGACCTTTACAATATTTTATAAGACGGGCCCGACAATTATCTACCTCTCCGCGTATTTGATTCATTTTGTTCCTTACCGTCAAACAAATTTTTCAAAAAAGTCGTGTTTGGCAATTTGTTGAGAAAAGAGCAACCCATTATGTTTGTACAGGTCCCTGTTATCGTCTAAATATTTTCGACAGTGCTCTATGTGTAGCGTAATCAAATCGTCCCTTGTTTTTACGGAAATGCCATTATAAGCCACTCTTTTTAAAAAACTATCATCCTCATAAGCGATACCGTTACAGTATTTCTCATCAAACCCTCCGATTTTTTTGAAATTGTTTCTTGACAAGGCTGAACAAAAATGGAGCATCCGGTTGCAAAAATTTGAATGTTGATACCAGAGAATTTTGTGATAATCACATCCTTTTCGACAGTTCGAAAATTCTTCAAATTTTTTTATGCCCGACTCGGGAAAATTTATCGCTTGGCAGGAGCACACAACGTAACTGTCTGGGTTTTCGTAAAACTCCTCGTCTAATCCCTTAAGAATGTTTTCCTGATGAAATATTTCTGGATTTGACAGGACTATGAACTGGCCAGACGATTTTTTGAATCCGACATTGTATTTTTTGGCCGAGTTATAGCTTCTGAAATCATCCAGACAATGGACTATATTTATTTTATCTTTATATTTTTTTATGATGTCAAGTAGTTGGTTGTGGTGAGGCTGATCCTCACTGTTTGCCAGATCTTCTATAATTACTAGTTCGTAGTCTTTACGATTTTCATAGTGATGTAAAAAAGAAATCAGCGTACTTTCAAAGCTGTCTCTTTTACAATAGGGCAGCAAAAAAGAATATTTGAAAGGGTATGTTTTTTGTTCTGTTTGAATTGATCTGTAATCTCTGTAAAAAGGAGGTACTGATACCCAATCTTTTAGTCCTTTTAGAGTTAGCCCGTCTGTATCAATTTTCATTCCAGGTATGAGGCACACTTTTGGATGATAAGTGTCGCATATGTTTTTTATAAACCAAAAATCATGATTTTCTCGACATTCCCATGGTTTCGCCAAGGCCCACTTTCGGGGCACCATGAAACAGGTGGTCGAAATGTGACAGGGTATAGGAAAAGCAGGTAAACCTATCTCGGGTATTAGAATTATTTTTTTAGGATCTCCTTCTGTATATATGCGACTGTGTTGGCATGACATTTGTACTACAGTTATTGTATTTTCCTTCATGTTTTCAATTAGGGACAATAAATAAGAATCTTTATAGCGATCATCATCATCCGCAAAAACAACAAAATCACCTTTTGCAATCGACACACCATAATTTCGTATGTTAGTAGTTGAAGCCCAGGGTTTTTTATTGTTGTAATCTTTTTTTATTGATGAAAATTTTATATTGTAATCTTTTTCGTGTTTTTTTATGAATTGTTTAAGGTCATCCGGAACGTCTCCGTCATAAATTATGATGTGCTCGAAATCAGAAAACAGCTGATTTTTAAAATCCCTTACCAAGTGAGACAAATTATCGAGTCCTTTGGAGGTTGGGGTTATTACTGAGATTGCGGGCATTTTTCTTCCTCAATTTCTTTAATTTCGATTTGATGTGTCCAATCTTTTTCATCCAGCAACAAAAGGCCACCGACATCAACTTGAATACCAGGTTTTATCAATACAGGAGGCTTATATTTATCGACTATGCGCTTAAAAAATCTGTAGTCATGTTGAGGTTCATGTCTCCAAGGATCCGCTATGGCCCATTTTCGAGGAATCAAACAGCAAGGAGTGCCAACGTGGCAAATTACTGGAAAAAAACTTAAACCTAATTCCGGAATGATAGCCACACGATTTGGATTGCCTTTCTGAACTGTTCTTGTTTCTGGACAAGCCATTTGTACGGCTGTTATCATGTCACCTTTCATTTCATCAATCAAATAAGACAAATAAGTATAACAATAACGATCATCATCATCCGCAAAAACAACATATTTCCCTTGTGACATGAAGAGACCCTGATTTCGCGGTTTGGTTCCTGGAGATATTGACATGTTCCCAGTGTCTTTATCAACTGAAGTAAATTTAATATTGTAATCTTTTTCATGTTCTTTCATGAACTGTTTTATATCTTCAGGAACTATTCCATCACGAACGATTATGTGTTCAAAGTCGGTGAATACCTGATTTCGAAAATCTCGAATGAGCTGAGAAAGTTCTTTGATACCACGGGAAAATGGGGTAATTACTGAAATCAGCGGCATGCTCGTCTCTTATTCGTATTTGGTTTTAACTAACCTGTCTTTGGCCTATACATAGCAAACATTATTAATAGATTATTAGAATTTAATACTCTATCAATACATTTTTCCTATATGAGGCTTATCGTCTTTCATATCTGTATAACACATAATAAGGAGGATTTTTATGGCACACGTAGGAACGGTAGGACCGATGATGGAATATGTTTCTAACATCGAATTTTCTCTTAATTTTGAAGAAAGAGACAGATCCGGAAAACAGATCTCTGCTAAAATAAAAAAGGGAGATCGCGTGTTTTATGACGGCCTGACAGCTAAATTTAAAAAAATTAATGGTGAAGAGATCACAGGAAAAACTTCTTCGTTAGGGTCGGCCATTGCAAGTAACTGGCTTTATCTTGCAGGATCCAAACCAGCAGACGTGAAAGGTGTTGTTCAACCAGATGTTACAACCAAAACTCAAGACTATGATTTATTAAAAGGCGGAAATTTTGATGAGTTTGTGAAACAGGAATTAAAGGATTCTAAAATTATAAGAGAAGAAGACCGGATTGTTAAAAGAACATCAAAAACGGAAGTTACCAGCGATCAGGTCGAAGTCAGAACAACAATGGTCAGCAGCTCAACAGCCTCCGCAACACCCCCAAAACCCAGAAATGTCACTGTATCGCAGGCAGAGGATTATGGGGCAGACAGGACCTTTGACATAACGATGAAGAAAAAAGGTGCCGAAGTCGAACCGAAGAAAAATACATTCAGGGTCGACGGATCAACTCCGACAATTACGGAAGACTCCACTCTGGCTGAAGTTAAGAGAGCAACAGTTACTCAAGTAGACGGTTCTCAAGATGCGCGGGTCGTAAGAAAAGTGGGTGAAAAGAAGACTGCTTCAACCGTTGAAGTAGAACCTCAGGAAGCCAAAGTCATTGGAAAGACCCGATCAAGAGAAATAATTGAAGAAGGGATCATTTTCAACAAATCAGAAGAAAAAAAGGAAAAGGAAGAAGTAACTGTTAGTGCCGGAACTACTCCGATAGCTGATCTTTCAGGAGCAAAAACACAAAAAGATGTAGAGGCTATAGAGACTGGGAAGACTAATTATCTTGAATTACTTCCTGCAGACTGGGCTTCCCTGCACTGGGTCAAGAAAGAAAAGTTTGTCATGAGCTTGTCCGATAAGGACTTTGTAAAATTCATTTTAACAGTCGAAAGCATAAAGGCGGTCCAGGTTGCGTGTAAAAAAAGACTTACTCAACTTGCAAAAATCGGTTAAACGAATCGCCGCCGCGTCTGGTGCCTTTCAGTTTGATGACGATACGGAGAACCTGTTTCCTGAATTGCCTCTGATTGAAGATATGGAAGACGATGCTTCCGGGGCTGTTGATATACTGCCCCGGAAGACCCTCAGAAACAGACAATACCTACAAGAGCCTTTGAAGGTTCGACCTGAATATCAAGGGGACTTTTTGGATAAATTACGACAGGAAGTATACAAAAACAGATCTGCCGAATGCCTTCTTGATTTTGACATGCCCTCAGATTTGTTAAAATACATTCCAACTCCGATGCCAAGAGACCTTCAAGATGAGTTTTATGACATAAACCGGCCAGGAGAAGGCGCAGGTTATAAGGATCTGAAAGAATATTATGATCGTGGCTGGGACGATTCAGATGCTCCTGAAATGTCAGAGGATAAGGTTCTTCGTGAGCGGAATTGGACTCCTAACAAAAAGCCGATCGACAGCCCCGTTAAAATGCATCTTTTTCATGAGGCAACTGAAGGAATTGTTAACGCCTATTTGAATACCAAGTACAGAATTCAAGCTGTGGTTGCAAAATTCCTGATGAGTTTTTATCCTCAAGAAATAGAAATAAATTTAGAGGATCATGCGGAATATCTGAAAGAGGCAAAACTTTTAAGAGACCTTGAAAAATCGCAGATTTATACCAAGACACATGGTTGGGGGAAACCAGGGTTCGGTGCAAAAGTAACTTCTCGTCTTATTAAGTCCGAACCTGGTATCGGCCGCTGGACCTTTTTGACCACCTCGGGAAAAGGCGTACACACCACTGTGTTTAAATTCATACCAGAAAAAGGCATTACGGATTTAAACAAACTTCATGTACGGGTCAGCTGTACCTGCCAATCTTGGCTCTTTTGGGGGGCCCAGTTTCATGCGATGACCCAGGATTATATTTACATATCGCCGGACATGCCGTTGAGACTGAAGTTTAGCCCTCCTGGCACAAGAGATCCCGAAGGAAAATTTTTGGTATGCAAACATGTTCTTGCCTGCGTTCCCATTGTCAGAACAAAAAAGATCGAGAGCATGGAGCCGAAAAAGCTGGAAAAGTTAAGACAGCCGCCAGCAGTAGAGGTTGAAAAGGATTTTAAAGAACCGATTCATATTCCTGAGGAACTAAAAAACGTTGCTCGACGTCAGGACATAGTAGAAATAGCAAGAAAATGGAATAGAATGACTGAAAAAGATCGACGGAATTTCATTATGGGCTTGGACTCACCCCGAGCCGTTTCCTATATGGCCCACAGATTCCCAGCTACATCGGCCAAATTTGTTATTGAAAAATTAAAGGACATGATTGTTAAAGATAGAGTGCCATCGAATAGGGTTCTGGCCAGAAGACTTCTTAGAAACATAGTGGGATAAATGCGTTAAACGCGTATTGAAACGACAAAAAAGAGGAAATATGAAAGCAATAGCAATCATTGTAATTTTAGTTATTGTCGCTCTCTGGGTCGTGACTTTAATTGACAAGTTTATAAATAAAAAATAAATTTTATTTGGATAAGATCATGAAAGAAACTATCGTCGGACAGATTAATTTTTCACCAGTTACACAACCTAAGATAGTGGAAAATTTTTATGTGGATGTCGTCCGACAAATTATCCGGGCAAAAAATAAAATTTGCATGAAATTTCCTTTTACTGGAATAACTGATCGGTCACATTATTTTGGTTATAGTGAATCTGCCGACATAATCAGTTTTGGTTTCTCCTATGTTGAACATGAAGATCATCTTGTAGAATATATTATTGCCAGTCCGAATACAGCAAAGAAAATCATTCAGGAAATAGAGCCAATAAAACTAACAGCAGATAGTTCTTTTATTGGTGTTTTGTGGACAGGAAAACTGTATGTATCGGATAAAACATCTGACAATCATATTCTGTTTGCTAATTCTGATTTGTCCGTGATTTTAGATCTGAATACAAATAAAATGGAGGACGCTAATGTCGACGTATGACTATTCGTGTGCTGTCTGTGGCTTTGTTCAGGAAGAGATTCATTCAATGAAGGAATCTCCTGTTTTTTACTGTCCGCGGTGCAAAGAGTCTGGAAAAGAGGTCAAGCTTGAAAAACAGTTCACAGCCACAATGTTCATAATCAAGGGCGGAACCGAAGCCTCTCGTTGGAAAGAAAAGCGTGTCAGAATGGAACGAAGAAAAGAACTTGGTGTTCGTCAGGTAGAACGCTATGGAGGCTCTCAGAAGCTTCGTCCGAACGTGGCTGGGGTTGAGACCGACTCGTGGAACGATGCGGCTAAAATGGCCAGAGAAGCGGGTTTAAACACGGAATCCTACGATCCTTTGATTGAAAAAGAAAAAAGAGTTAGCAAAAGTAGTGGAATTGATGATTTAGCCTGGAAAAGTGCCAAAGAACAGAAAAATTTGTAATTCTTTATTAATACAATAGGTCATAAAAAAAAGGAAATTACCATGGTAACATTCATTGAACCTCTTTTTAAAGCTCCTGACAAGATAATGTTTGGCTGGACTCCTGAGCCACTTTCTGGTGTTCAGGGCTACAAGGTCTATGTTGGTCAGGTTCCTTTAGCATCAGCTTTAAGCATTTTGGAGAGCAATGTGTCTCCTATTCCCAGTAATGACACACCGTCTTTAAAAAAAGTGTCGTATACTGCCACAATTGAATCTGTTAGAACGCTTCTTGGTATTTCATCTACCTTGGATTTTTCCAACCTTCTTCTATATTGGGCGATTACTTATATAAATGCAGCTGGTTCTTCAAGCTCTATCGCGGACTCTCGAGTCGTAGAGGTACCTCCAGTAGGAATTCTTGGAAAAACTAAAAAGGAAGATCCAACCACAAATCGTAATATTTTTGTTTTTAGTGACGAACTTCAGAAATGGACCAAAGGGGCAGCGTCTGGTGACGGGGCTTTTATTACTGACGCATGCGATTTATATAAGGCCAATATTACAACGGAATACACCTATGTTGATGGGACTAATGTTTCGACCATGAAATCTTATTTTACAGACCGGACAACTGCGGGATCACCCGCCAAGTTGACTACATGCTCTTATACAGGCAGTCAGCTCATTAAGATGATTATAACGGATTCGACAGTCTAATAATCTTTTAATATGATAAGTCTTACAGATTAAAAGTCTTATTAGTTTTTACGAATATAAGGAAAACAATTCATAAGGAGGATTCAATGCCCAATCTTGCAAAAATTGTCGTACACTACAATGGCAGCAC
>Ga0315293_10004565_pt1 | contig 13097 bp, 13 predicted proteins | sample YL17G13_20_MG_FD_203071 | JGI IMG/M metagenome (GOLD analysis project Ga0315293, IMG submission 203071) | Sediment microbial communities from Yellowstone Lake, YNP, Wyoming, USA - YL17G13_20 | ecosystem: Environmental > Aquatic > Freshwater > Lake > Sediment | place: USA: Wyoming | collected... | reverse complement strand
CCCCATGTGCGTCTCGACCAGCGTCTGGAGCTGCACCTCGTCGGTCGTGCGCAAGAGCGAGTAGTAGGTGCGCATATAGAGTTGGATTTCTTCGCTGCCGGTGGTGGGTATGGTACGTTCCATACTGCACTCCTGCTAAATGCTCACTCGTGGGAACTCGTGGGAACTCGTGGGAACTTCACGCCGGTACACCTCTTCCACGTCCTGGCCGGTCACCCGCGTCCGCCTTTCCGCCAGCAACCGGTTGACCGCCTCCAGGCACAGGCGCTGGATGCGCCAGGGCTTGCGTTCGCTGTAGCGCAGGATTAGGTCTACTGCCTCGCTATCGTAGTCGTAAATGCCCTTGACCGGTTCGATGATGAGCCGCCGGGCTTCTTGCTCCTCCAGCGGGTCGAGGTGAATCTCGACGAACAGGTTGCGGAAGGGGCTCTCTTGCCGCGACCACTCCTGGAAGACGTGGACGCCGCTGGCGACGATGCCCACCTGGCGGGCAAACTGCTTCATCAGGATGCGGCGGAACTGCTGCTGCACCAGTTGGTCGTAGCCGTTCATCGCGTCCACTTCGTCCAAGAGGAGGGTGAGGCGAATGGTCTTCTGGCTTGCTGCCTGCAGTGCTTCCAAGAGAGACTGGAGGTCGTGCAGAAAGTCACGGTAGTTGTAGTCAGTGGCTGCTTTCTGGGTGAAACGGAGGGCAGGGATGGTGTGGCCTGCGGCCTGGCAGCCAGCAGCGATTTCTTCCATCAGCAGGTGGAAAAACTCGGCCTGAGGGACACCCTCGACGTCCACGTAGACGGGGATGAACGGGTAGTCGGGGTCGTCCATCGTGCGCAGGTGGTCTTCTAGTTGGCGCAGGAGCGAGGTCTTGCCGATGCGCCGCTCGCCGTGGATGAGCACGTCGTTCTGGTGAATGGTGTTAAGGACGCGGGCGATGAGTTCCTCCCGGCCAAAGAAGTGCTGCGGGTCGAGGATGGGTCGCCCGGCCTCGTAGGGGTTGAAGCCCCGGCGGAGGACACGGGCACGGCGTGTAGGTGGAGCAGATATGGCTATGAATCTCGACGCTTTAGAAGCTGTACCATTCTCGCTCATAATTTCTTCGTAACCGTCTCAGAATTCGTACCTTACAAGGACTTCAGGTGGGTGACGTTGAAGATTAGAGAGTTTTGATCTCTTCGTGTACATCCTCCCAGGAAATGTCAGGGCGCAGTTGTCTGCCAACTTCTACGAGTTTTGGGATTTGCCCATGGCGGACACAATACGCGACCAATTCTCGGGCCAGCGCTTCTCTCGTATCGCCTGGCAGGTTCTCGGATTCTATGCCCAGGTCGAAGCACAGCGTGCGTAGTTCACTCTCGTTGAAACGGTCCGCAAGCACCCGGCGCAATTGGACAGCTTGTTCTTGCGTCTCTATTAGCGCCGTCCCCGGCTCGAACTGGGTGTAGACGGCTAGCGTGCCTTCCGCCGAGATCTCGGGCTTGACCGCCCAATCGGCCTGTTCGCGCAGCCAGCGGGCGAAGAAGTCGTTGCCGATGGCGTAACTGTCCCCCTCGCGGCGCAGGACGCCCAGCGCGGTGAGGCCGTGGAGGTAGGTAGGGTTGGTGCCATGCGGGAGAGGTTGGCCCGAGGAGAGCATGCGGAGGATGGCCCGTTCTGGGTCGGACAATGCGGCGAAGTCGTTGGGCAAGACGCCAGTAATATTGACCACTTGATCCAGAACACCGACCAGGTCGCCCTCCGTAGGGGAACGCAGTTGCCCATCCTCGTAGAGCCTCTCGCCCAGGAGTTGCAGCAGCAACGGGTGTCCGCCAGCCAGACTCAGCAGATGGGAAAGCAATCCATTCTCCACTGCTACCGGTGTAGGACTCTGATCCTGGCGCAGCAGCGCTGCTCCGTCTCGCTGGCTTAGCGGCCCCAGGTAGCGCACGGCAAAGCCGCTCAGGAAAGGGGATCCCGTCTTGCCGGTCAGCGTATTGGCCTCGCTGAGCCGCTTGGCTGCGACCAGGACAACCCGTAGGGCAGAACAGTTCTGGACAGTCCCTCGTAGCCGGTGCAGGACTTCTGGATTGGTGCGGGCGAAATGCACCCAGATCTCCGCTTCATCCATCAACACCCACAGCCGCTGACCAGCCTCGAGGACTTGCTTGTCGAGTGTTGTCAGCAAGTCAAATAGATCGCCGGTGGGGAGGTCTTCTTCCGGCGGCAGCCATGGCCAGTTCTGCCGCTTATGGTGCACTTCCCGCCTTGCCCAACCAATCAGCTCCTCCAACCGTTCGCTGGCTAACTGCAGGTCCAGGAAGATTGCCGGGACCTGCATCTCCACCTGGCGCAGGAGCGAGGTCTTGCCCACCTGGCGGGTGCCCAATATGTAGGTTCCGCAATACCGGCCAGCGGTGATCTCACCGAGGAGATCCCGCCGCCCGTAGAAGTCAGCACCGGTGACATACCCACTGATGACGTAAGGGCTGATCACGCTTCACCCTCCTTGCCGGTGTGGTATTTCGTACCTTTTTCGGCGATTGCCCACGCTGGGCGGGACGACTGGTAGGTCAGGTCGGTGGCACCTTCCGCTGTCCGGCGGACATCCTCTGCCTGCATGTCCTGCCAGGCTGCCTCTACGTCGTCGGCCGTGACCCGAAAATGGTTCTTCTTCCCCGACAGCCGCCGGACGCAGAAGGAGCACAGGCGCTGGATGGGATATGGCTCGCGGCCGGTGAGTTCCAGGATGTGCCGGACCGCTTCGTCCTCGTAGGTAAAAATGCCGCCCACCGGTTCCCGGATCAGGCGCGCGGCGGCCTCTTCCTCCAGGCCGCCCAGGTGGATCTCCTGCTTGAAGAGATTGTACCACGGGCTGCTCTCCAGATGCCACTCGCGGTTCATGGCCTGGCCGGACCAGACCAGTTTGACGCGGCGGCCGACGGGCATCATCAGCAGGCCACGCAGCGCCCCTTGGGTGTGGGGAGCGTACCCGTTCATCTCGTCCGCCTCGTCCAGCAGGAGGACGATGCGAGGGGACTGGCCGATGGCCTTCTGCAACACCTCCACGATCACCTCCAGGTCGTCGGCCAGGTCCCTACTGTCGTATCCCTCGCGGCGGTTGTCTACCTGGAGGGTGGGTAGGCTTTGCTTGTGCTGTTCCAACTCCCGCCGGGCGGCTTTGGCGATGGCCTCGGCCAGAGCGGAGAAGAAGCGCGGTTCGGATACCATCTGAAGGTTGGCGAAGACCGGCAGGAAGTGAACACTGGATTGAGGCAGGTTACGGAGGCGGTAAGCCAGTTGGTGGAGGAGCGACGTCTTGCCGATGCGCCGCTCGCCGTACAGGGCGACGTGGTTGCCGGCCTCGAGCGCACGGAGCAACTCGGTCAGGGCTTCCTCTCGCCCGTAGAACCGTTCCGGCTCCTCGATCACGTCGCCAACGACGTAGGGGTCGGCCCCCTTGCGCCAGGCAGCCAGGCGGCGGGCGCGGCGGACTTGCCGCCCAATCACCACGCCGAGCACAGCGGCGATGACCAGCCCTCCCAGGCCACCGATAATGGGAATGACTGTCTCCCTGGGTAGCCCGGGCACCATGCGCTCGACCTCAATGATGTGGGGAGTGGGGGTGGGAGCCGGGGTCGGAGTGAGTGTAGGCAGGGCAGTGGAGATGAGCGTGATGGTGGCGGTGGCGGGCTCGGAGGACATCAGGTCCTCGTCTAGCGCGCGGACGTGGAAGGTGTAGGTGCCAGGAGGGAGGGCTGGATAGCGAACCGGGGAGACACAGGGAACCTCCTTCTCGTCGTATCCTATCAGCTGGCATCGGAAGAGAAGCCGGTCAGGGTCACTCTCTGCGTCAATGCCGGCGAAGCCTATTTCTAGTGAAGAGCGAGGGCTGGGGAAAGTGAAGGTGAGGGCACTGGTGGTCCGAAGGGAGGCGGTCTGTCCAGCGGGTGGGCCGGCGTAGCGCAGGAAAGCATAGGACCGATCGCCCGGACGGCGTATGCAGAGACCACCTAGAGTACCGACCCACATGCGGCCTTGGGAATCCTCCATAAGTCGCCAGGCCATGCCTAGAGCCAGGGGGGAGTTCTCGGCGGTGAAGGTCTGCCAGGCCCCCTCCTGGTAGACACTGAGGCCCTCAGTGGTTCTGATCCAGATACGGCCCTGCGAGTCCTCGAGCAATGCGGTGATCAGCCCCGGGGCCAGGGAGGAATTCTCCGATGTGAAGGTCTGCCAACCGTGTGCCTGGTAAAGGCTCACGCCACCCCAGAGGGCTCCGACCCAGATGCGGCCCTGAGAATCTTCCAGCAGCACATTGACCCTGCCCGGCGCTACGGGAGAGTTGTCCGACGTGAAGATCTGCCAATCGTCTGCCTGGTAGAGGCTCACGCCGCCCTCGTCAGCCTGTTCATTGGTGGTTCCAATCCAGATGCGACCCTGGGAATCCTCCAGGAGCGCGCTGATCGAATCCGCAGCCAGGGGGGAGTTCTCGGTGGTGAAGGTCTGCCAGGCCCCTGCCTGATAGAGGCTGACGCCGCCCCAGGTTCCGACCCAGATGCGGCCCTGAAAGTCCTCCAAGAGTTCGGTGACCCCGCCCGGGGCCAGGGGGGAGTTGTCGGCGGTAAAGGTTTGCCAATCGTCCGCCTGGTAGAGGCTGAGGCCGCTCTTGTAAGCCTGCGCATCCCTGTCATAGTCACTGGTTCCGATCCAGATACGACCCTGGGAGTCCTCCAGGAGTTCAGTGACCCCGCCTGGGGCCAGAGGGGAGTTGTCGGCGGTAAAGGTTTGCCAATCGTCCGCCTGGTAGAGGCTGAGGCCACCCTTGTAAGTTTGCGCATCCCTGTCATAGTCACTGGTTCCGATCCAGATACGACCCTGGGAGTCCTCTAGGAGCACAGTGACACCACCTGGAGTCAAGGGGGAGTTGTCCGACGTGAAGATCTGCCACACTCCCGCCTGGTAGAGGCTTAGGCCGCTCTTGTAAGCCCGCGCATCCCTGTCATAGTAACTGGTTCCGACCCAGATACGACCCTGGGAGTCCTCCAGGAGTTCGGTGACCCTACCTGGAGCCAGGGAGGAGTTGTCCGACGTGAATCTCTGCCAGGCCCTTGCCTGGTACACGCTGAGACCAACAGTGGTTCCGACCCATATGCGGCCCTGGGAGTCCTCCACCAGCGCGGTGATCTCGCCCGCGGCCAGTTGGGAATTGTCGGCGGTGAAGGTTTGCCAAGCTCCCGCCTGGCAGAGGCCGACGCCGTCTCGGGTGCCGATCCACATGCGGCCCTCGGAGTCCTCCAAGAGTCCGGTGACCCTACCTGGAGCCAGGGAGGAGTTGTCCGACGTGAAGGTCCGCCAGACGCCTGCCTGATAGAAGCTCACCCCACCAACATCAGGCATTGACCCGCCGGTTCCGACCCATATGCGCCCCTGGGAGTCCTCCGAGAGCACACTGATCCAACCTGGAGTCAGGGGGGAGTTGTTGGCGGTGAAGGTCTGCCAGGCCCCCGCCTGATAGAGGCTGAGGCCACCCTCGGTCCCAGCCCATATACGGCCCTGAGAGTCCTCTAGAAGTTCGGTAACCCCGCCTGGGGCCAGAGGGGAGTTGTCGGCGGTGAAGGTCTGCCAACCACCTGCCTGGTACAGGCTAAGGCCACCCTTGTATGTTTGTGCATCCCTGTCATAGTAACTGGTTCCGATCCAGATACGACCCTGGGAGTCCTCCGAGAGTTCGGTGATCCCGCCCGGGGCCAGGGGGGAGTTGTTGGCGTTGAAGGTCTGCCAGGCCCCCGCCTGGTAGAAGCTGACACCACTGCCTCCACCGACCCAGATACGACCCTGGGAGTCCTCCAAGAGTTCGGCGATCCCGCCCGGGGCCTGGGGGGAGTTGTCGGCGGTGAAGGTCTGCCAGGCCCCCGCTTGGTAGAGGCTGACACCACCGCCAGTTCCGACCCATATGCGGTCCTGGGAGTCCTCCGCTAGCACGGTGACCTGGCCGGCGGCCAGTTGGGAATTGTCGGCGGTGAAGGTTTGCCAGGTTCCTGCCTGATAAAGACTCACGCCACTGACTTCGGGGTCCAGCGAGCCGGTTCCGACCCAGATGCGCCCCTGGGAGTCTTCTAGGAGTTTGGTGACATAGCCCATGGCCAGGGAGGAGTTCTCAGTGGTGAAGGTCTGCCAGGCCCCCTCATGGTAGAGGCTGACACCGTCGTAGGTTCCAATCCAGATGCGGCTTTGGGAGTCCTCCAGGAGTTGGTCAACCCCGCCAGGGGCGAGGGGGGAGTTGTCGGCGGTAAAAGTGCGCCATTCCCAGGCTGTGGGACCGGGCTCCTGGGCGTGGGCAGGAATGGGGACAAACAGGCCCAGGAGAGCACAAAGCAGCAGGAGGCACCAGGGCAGCAACAAACGCTCGCACCTGGGAATGCGATACTTACTGTCTGCTCTTCGTTTCCTGATTCTCCTCATACCTGCTGAACCTACATTATCCCTGGGTGTCGGACGACTCCGTGGGCCTGGTCTCGTAGTCAGGATGAGGCTCGCGGACCGCCGGGACGGATTGAGGCTGAACGGTCTCTGCTTGTGCAAACGTGATGGCCGGCCAGCATGCCGGGTCGAAGACGCGGCTGCCGTCGTGCTCACGGATGCCCACGATCTCGTGGCTAAAGTTCGCCAGCATCGCCAGCAGCAGGTCTTTCCACGGCCCGCTCATCCCACGTTGCCGTAGCGTATACCGCGCCTCGTCAGGTCGCGTGAACTCGACCACTGGCTCTGCGACCAAATCGCCCCCAAACTGCTGAGAGAAATGGACAGTGTAGTAAAAACCTTGAATCATCTGCGTGAACAGACGTCTCTCTCTTTCCGTGAGGGGGCGGGCAAAGACGACAGCGTGGGTGTGAACCGTGATATCCCCATTGATATGCCGTTCCCCTGATCGGATAGTCAGGTCATCCGTGGTATACCCTGACATTGCTACGCCTCACAAGTTGGCAGTCGGCTGCGGGTAGTTCATCGTTCCTCGTAACGCACTGCAATGATTTCAGCGGATAAGCAATCGTCATAGGGGATCTGCTGTCCCAACAGCTCACGGATCTCGGCCACGGAAGGGATTGCATCTGCACCGTCAGCAATTTCCTGAAGCAATTCGTCAATCAGCGCGCGCTGTTGGCTTAGCCTCTGTTCGTGGCTGGCCCACAAGGCCTGGCGTTCAATATCTGCTTTAACCTTCATCGCATCCATCGTCGACCTCTTAGACGCAAGCAATCCTCTCTTGCCGGTAGCGCAGAGTGTACATTGCGCGCGCCTTAAGCACGTTCATCTGATCCACCTGCTCCAGCAGCCGGTCGAGTTCCTGTTTTGTGTCGTTGTCAAGGACACACTCTCGATTCAGCTGCAACAGATGATCCAGGCGTTCCTGCAAACGCGGTGCCAGCACGCTATCAGCTAGTACCTCCAATTCTGCGTCGCTCAGCCCTACCAGCAGCTTTGGATCGCAAGACTGGATGGTACATATCTGGGCACCAGGTGGCGGTTCCAAGAGCCCTGTTTCATAGTCGGTACCAGGCTCATGGACAGCCAAACCACGGCCTTTATCCGCGGTGTCCAAAAGTAAGCGCACATGGATCTCAATCCGGGCCAATCTCTCCTGATGCCCTTGTACCTCGTCAGCAGTGAATGAGGCCACCTCGTAGCGAGCCCGCATGCTCTCGTCCTTCAAGCATCGGTAGTCCAGCCAGATGGACTTGAGTCCCCTCGCCCGCCATAAGTAGGCGTCACGGGTGGTATGATCGGCAGGGTGGAGCCCTTTGTGAGCCAGATACTGCTCAATGATGTGCAGAGCGGTGTAAAAGATCACCGTGACCATCCAGTCCAAATAGGGGGTGGAGTCCCGGCCGAAGGAGCCCAGGAACTCCTTGTTGTGCAGTGCCTGACGAGCGTGCTCTTGTTCAGAAGGCATCGTTAGCCCCCCGCCGTATAAAAAAGTCCATAGCCGTCACCGTAACCAAAGTTTCCAGCGGTCGGCCGCGCCGCTCTAGAAGGTGAAAATCGAAATCGGACTCAGGATATTGCTCCATCAATGCCCACTCTTGCCAGTATATGGTCTCTCTGGTTTGATCATCTATCCGGTCCACCACAGTCCAGACCGCATATCGGTCGCCAGTTCGTCGTGCCATCACTGCCTCAACAGCCGGAATGGTGGCCAATCTCTCCCAAAACGCCTGAACCTCGGAGAGCGCCCTATCAGAGTGCTGGACGAGCTCCTGGTATCTCTCAATGGGAAGTAGCACCAGCCCCTCGTGCTTCAGACTTTCCAGGAGATAGGTCACTGTCGCTGTATCATTCATCGTTTCTCCTCACTATCAATCAGCGCGTATTGATTGTTCATTGTTCATTTCTCTGCTGCTGCCTCCACCGCCCTCACAATCTTGTAATACCCCGTGCAGCGGCACAGGTTGCCGGTCAGCCCGGCCACAATCTGCTCGTGGGTGGGGTGGGGAATCTCATCCAGCAGATTGGCGCTGGCCATGATGAAGCCGGGTGTGCAGTAGCCGCACTGGACGGCCCCCTCGTCAATGAACGCCTGTTGTACAGGGTGTAGGGGTGCGGCCGCCGCACCCTTCGATAGCCCCTCGACCGTGACCACGTGCGTGCCGTGGGCGCGGGGGGCGGGCGTCAGGCAGGCCAGCACCGTGATGCCGTCCATCCACACGGTGCAGGCTCCGCATTCCCCTTCGCCGCAGCCCTCCTTGGTGCCGGTCAGCCCCAGGTCGTCGCGTAGCATCTCCAGCAGCGTTTTGCCGCCCGCCCCTGGCACGACGACGTTCTCCCCGTTGACCGTACACTCGATAGTCTCGGGACCTCCGTCGTGATGGCATATCGTCTTGCCGGCCAGGCGGGGAGAATGGCCGTCGGTGCGGCCCCACAGTTTCGGCGGAGCGGCGGGGAATTCGGCCCGCTCGGTGCTGTCGCACAGTGCAGTGAGCGCACGGCGCACCAGCACGCGCACCATCTCACGGCGGTAATCGGCTCCGGCGCGGAGATCGTCAATCGGCGCGGCGGCCTGGGCGGCCAGGTCGGCGGCCTCGGCGATGCGCTCCTGGCTCAGGGGTGCGCCCACGAGCACGCGTTCCGCTTCTGGCGCGCGGATGATCGTGGGGGCCACGCTGCCCAGGGTGATGCGGGCGTCGGTGACCCTGGGTGAGCCGTCACCGAACCCCCCACTGCGTGGGGGGCTTGGTGAGCCGTCACCGAACCCCCCACTACGTGGGGGGCTTGTGTGTGGGGGGCTTGTATGTGGGGGGCTTGTGAAGGTAAGCACGACGGCGGCGTTGACGACGGAGATGGCGTGCGCGCGCCTGAGCGCCAGTTTGGCGAACGTCCCGCGTTGGTTGGGGCCCAGCGCCGGGAAGGAAATGTCGGTCACCATCTCGTCGGGGGCCAGCGCAGTCTGGCGCACTCCCTGGTAAAAGTCGGCGCAGGAGAGTGTGCGCTCGCCCCGCACGCTGTGCAGCGTGAGCCGGGCGTCCAGCGCCCACAGCGCGGTGATCGTGTCGTTGGCGGGGGAGGCAGTGATCAGGTTGCCGGCGATCGTACCCCGATTGCGCAGTTGAGGGGTGCCGACCCGCCAGCAGGCGAGCGCCAACGGGAACCCACGCTCGCCCAGCAGGTCCGACGCCACGGCCAGGTTGTGCGTCACCGTCGGGCCGACGTGCACCAGCCCATCGTCCAGCCACACCCGGTCCAGATTGCCGATGCGCGTGACGTCTACCAGCACGCGCGCCTGCCGGACGTCGCGCTGCAACTCGATCAGCAGGTCGGTGCCGCCAGCGATGATGCGGGACTCGGGGCCGTGTTCGGCCAGCAGGCGCAGGGCCTCGTCAATGAAGGTAGGAGTGTAATACGTCTGCCACATAGCACAACGCTCCTGTGATCATCTCTGGATATCTCTTTCAGCCTGTTGCCGGAGCCCGTTCCACAGTTGGCTTACCTCTGGTCCCAATCTCGCTGCCCACAGATTGATATAGCCAATGTCGAGCGGTTCGTCACTCAGCCCACTCAGTGCAAAGGCAAGCATCTCACGAATGTCGCTCGGGTGCTTGTCCGAGCGTCCTTCCTGCCAGGCCATCAGTTTGCCGATAATGATGTCCTCAGGGCGAGCACACCATGCCTGGAACTCAGCCCCCTCATCGTCGGTAAACGTCCGCCTGATGCGACGGGTAAATGCACGGCGGTATGCCGGTTCCCGTGTCAACGGTACCAGGTCGGCCTTGGCACCCAACGTGGTGTCAATGATGTTGAACATAATGCCCATCTGCGTCGAGGTGCGCATCTGCTCAGGGTCAGCATAGTAGCGAGGCAGTGGGAATCGGTGGGCAAGCGCCTCGAAATGCGGTTCGCGCAGGTCCACAATGATGTCCACGTCGAAGGTTGCCCGCCGCAGGCCAAAGGCGGTAGCCGCGAAGGCTCCAACGATCATATACGGTGCATCAATCTCGTCCAGGGCGCGTACGACGTCCAGGTAAAAACCTATAGTGCTCACGGTTTGTATCCTCGCAAGGGCGTCAAGTAAGCCAGGACTTTCATGTTCAACTCTGCCTGGGACAATTCAGGGAAGCGGCGGCGGAATGTCCCACGTAGCGCAGCCCTGGCGAATTCTTGAGCCTGCATGCCGAGCAAGATACGCTGTGCAGGGGTCAAGCGAGCCAGCAATTCCAACTGCTGCCAATCAATCGGATCGAATGAGAGGTTCAGGCCGCTTTCAGATGCGGCCCCCAGGTCGCTGTTAGCCACCTCGCTCATACACGGCTCCCTTACTCGACTTGCTGCTGTTTCCGCCAGGGGTCTATTTCCAGGAAAGCCTCCAGCATGATCTGTTTCTTCTCCAGTTCGACGCCGATGGCCTGCCCGTCCCCGTAATCCGAGAGGATAAAGCCGCCCTCGGGGGTCGCCCAGCGTTCGAGCAGCAGGGCAGCCTCCTCCCGAATCTCGCCGGCCCCCTTGAACGGCAGCGTGTGCTGGATGTCGCACAAGGACTCGAAACAGATGCGCCCGCGAAACTGCCGGCCGATCTCCTCGATCCCCAGCGCGCGGGGTTGTTGCAGGTTGATGACGTCCAGGCCAATCTCGATCAGGCTTTCTATGATGGCGTTGACCTTGCCACACGAGTGCATCCACACGTGCCATCCCGCCGCGTGGATGGCGTCAAAGATGCGCCCGTAGCGAGGCTTGAAGAACTCGTCCCACAGCCTTGGACTGATGAACGTGGCCTGCTGTGTGCCCCAGTCGTCGCTGAAAGCGAACCCGTGGATGCCGCCGGGAAAGCGGCGGGCGATGTTCTCGACAATACTCAGGTCGAACGCGACGATGCGGTCGGCCAGCGTCTCGATGCGCTCCCGTTCCAGGTACAGGTCGGCCAGCGTGTTCTCGAAACCGTGCAGCGCGTGCATGCGCTCGAACAGGAGCATAAAGATGCCGGTGGTCACGTATTTGCCGTCGGAGCCGGCAAAGCGCGCTTCCATGCCATCATAGAACGCCGTGTCGTCAGGGTCCGGCCAGCGGAAATGGTCCCACGCACGCCAGTCGGCCAGAGGGTGGCCCTTCACCTGGCCCATGTTGTCCACGTTGGAGCGCACCCACAGGCAGCCCCATTCGTCGGTCGTCTGGCGCTTGGTTTTGTCGCCTACGCCGATCTGGTTCCACGGGACGTTGTGCACGTCGCTCAGCCCGAGCGCCTCGAAGCGTAGGGGCAGGCGCTCGGGTCGCTCGAACTCGATCGCACGGCGCACGACTTCGTAGGATGACATCGCCAGCCACCTATCGTCTCTTGTACACATCTCTACGATGACCAACGAGATGGATCACAATACAGCCTCGCCGAAAGGTTGGCCGCGCTCGCCCTCTGCAACCGCCTGCTTCTGACGCAGAAGCCTCTCGCGGATGGTTTTCCGGAGCACAAGCCCCTCATCAGGGTCCCCCAGCAGTTCGAGCAATTTCTGCTCGACAGTCGCTTCTATCATCTCCTTGAATTCTTCCCTGGTCATCTGAGCAACTGTAATAGACATTGGACCTCCTCTATCTGGCTCAAATCGCGTCACGGCACGGCTACGGTCATATACTCAGACAAGGCAGAGGATACCGGCACCGGCAGGCTGTCTTCCAGGAGCCCGCGGACGTGCATTTCGATGGCCTCGTGCATATTGCGTTCTGTCTCTTCCACTGTCTTGCCAGTTGCCACACAGCCTGGCAAATCAGGCGCGTAGGCCGAGTAGTTTCCATTTGCTCTCTCAATCACTACCAGAAACCGATACATCCTTTCGACAGCGTCACGAACCTTCATTGCTGGTCAACCCTTTCGATCTTGGCAACTGATGAAAGTATAGCCTAACCTTGCACTGGCGTCAATATCAAAGACCTCCGAAGTTTCGGGAACTTTGGAGGTCTTCTCGGTGTTTACAGTTCTCTGATCAACCCCGTCTGTTCGTTGAACTGCTCGATCAGAGCGTCAATCTCCCCGACCTGGCGCTGGACGCCGGTCCAGTAGCCGGGGTCGTACCACTGGGCCTGGATCTCCTCGTAGGTCTTGCCCTGCTGCTCGACCCAGGTAAAGTACTTGAGGTTGTGGATGCGCCGGCGGTCCCAGTACCCCAGTTCCTCGACGTAATCCACCGTGCAACCCATGAGATAGCGGTGATAGTCGGCCGCCGCGTCCAGTTCGGTGTACGCGCCGTGTTCCTCGTGCAGTTCGCGCAGCCGGCTCCCGTACAACTCCATCGAGTCGGTGAAGACGGTCAACACGACGTCGTGCTCGCCCAGTTCGTACCACCGGGCGAACTTGATCGCAGAGAGGGTGTTGGCGATGCTAGAGATGCCCAGGAGGTCCAGTTGCCCCACCAGTTGCTCCGGCACCCCCTGCTTCACCAGGTGAGCGCGGCCGGCCGGCTCGTTGAACAACCGCACCAGGCTCAAGCAGGCCTCGTCGTCAATCGCCATCACCACGTCGGTGTTTTTGACGTTGTGGATCCACGGCACGTGCTTGTCGCCGATGCCCTCGATGCGGTGCCCCCCGAAGCCGTTGAGGAGCAGCGTGGGGCACTGGAGCGCCTCGCTGGCGGCCACCTTGCTGGTGGGGAAGA
>Ga0315293_10004564_pt1 | contig 13098 bp, 10 predicted proteins | sample YL17G13_20_MG_FD_203071 | JGI IMG/M metagenome (GOLD analysis project Ga0315293, IMG submission 203071) | Sediment microbial communities from Yellowstone Lake, YNP, Wyoming, USA - YL17G13_20 | ecosystem: Environmental > Aquatic > Freshwater > Lake > Sediment | place: USA: Wyoming | collected... | reverse complement strand
GAACGTTATGATCCGTAATTATAATTCCAATGCCCTTTGATTTCAATTGACGGACAATGGCTTGAATGTCCAGGACAGCAATGGGATCGATCCCTGCAAAGGGTTCATCCAGCAGGATGAAAGAGGGGGATAGAACCAGGGCCCGTGTAATTTCCACTCTCCTCCGTTCCCCTCCTGAGAGGCTGTAGGCTTTCTGCCGCCGGAGGGGCGAGAGTCCCAATTCATTCAAGAGATCCTCCAACCGATCCCGCTTCTCCTCTCTTGAGAGAGGCAGGGTCTCCAGGATCGCCATCAGATTTCCTTCCACGGTCAGCTTCCTGAAAACGGATGGCTCCTGTGGAAGGTAACCTATTCCCTTTCTCGCACGCAAATACATCGGAAGGGAGGTGACATCCTCTCCATTGAGATAAATCTTTCCTCCGTTGGGATGAAGCAGTCCGACGATCATATAGAAGATGGTGGTCTTTCCTGCACCATTGGGCCCCAACAGCCCCACCACTTCGCCTCCATCGATCTCAACACTGACCTGATCCACCACCTTCCGGCGACGAAATGACTTCGTTAATTGGTCACACCTGAGATGGGACATCGCTCTTCCGTTAAATAGTCTATTAGTCTAATAGTCATGTAGTCGTATAGTCTTTTTTCTTTTGACTATTTGACAATGCGACAATACGACTATTCGACTAAACTATTTTTTCTTCTCTTCTTTCGAGGAAGGGGTGATGGTCGTGACGACCCGGCCTCCCTTTCCTCCCTCCACATAGCTTCGCTCTTCGTCCACCAGGTAGACAACCCGCTCTCCCCGGACGACATTATCTCCTTCGCGAATCACAGCCTCTCCGTCGAGGACGATCTTATTCTCAAGCTGATAGAAGGTGGCCTTCTGGCAGGTCGCCCTGCGATCCAGCTGCACGATCCTCACATTTCCTGTGGCGACTATCTCTTTCATCTTCTTCATTTCCGTATCGTAGTGGACGACCACCGTGTTGGCATAAAGGGTGGCGTCCTCCTGTTTGGCTACGACATTTCCCTTAAAGGTGACCTGGTTCTGTTTCTGGTCTCCTTCGACGGTGTCGGAGGTGATCTCAACGGGAGAGCGCGAACTCGTAAACCCGAATCCCTTTGCAGAGCCGGTCTTCTTCTCCTGCGCTTCTCCGGATGTGAAAAAGAGAGCGAGAAAGAAAAAGATGAGAAGAAGTCCAACCCCTTTGGTCGTTTTCATCCCTTCTTCCCCCTTTTCCACTGGGTTTTCGCCTGGCTGAGGACTTTAAAGGTCTTGGCTTCCATATCGACCAGCATCCCTTTTCCGGTCAGATGAATCTGTTCTCCTTCGAATTCGACCGGATCGGGAGTCCTCACCTGTTTGCTCAAATGTTGATAGGACATCGATTGCGTCTTTAACCGGTATCCATCGGTTGATGTAAGAAGCACGTTGCCGACCAGTTCCATGTCTTTTGAATCCTGATGGACCTTTCCCTTATCTCCGGAAATTGTGAAGGATCGTCCATCCTTCGCATAATAGATCACTTTCACATCCTCTAACAGGAGGATGTTCTGACCCTGATACTGGTAGATCGCTTTGGCCTCTAATTCCCATGTCTTTTTCCCGTGTTTCTCTTCCACAAAACGGATCTTCTCCAGCCGGTGATCCGCACCGTCCGTCGAGATATTGGGAACCTTCTCCGCTTCCTCCAGCCTCTTTTTTCTCTCCTGGAGGTTTACCCAGAGGCTGACCAGGACCACCCCTCCGATCAGCAGAATCGAAAGCATGATGGCAATCTTCGTTTTTTTTAATGTCATCGCCATAACCAAATCATCAGTCATATCGTCTTATAGTCTTGTGGTCTGTTAGTCTCGAGTTTTTGACTATATGACTATTCGACTATTAGACTATGCGACTCATCTCTCCGAACTATCTCATCCTCATTCCGCAATCCGAATTCGTTTCAAACCACACCCGCTTTCAGCAGGTCATGGAGGTGAATGACCCCGACCGGCGTTCGATCTCCAGCCTTGTTAAACACAAAAAGAGAGGTGATCGAATACTCCTCCATCATCTGCACCGCCTTGGCGGCGAGTCCATCCTTCTCAATCCACTTCGGGTTTCTAGTCATCACCTCTGAGGCGGTTCGCTGGAGGAGGTCCGCATACTTCTCCAGAGCCCGTCTCAGATCTCCATCCGTGACCACGCCGACCAGGTGTCCCTCTTCATTGCAGACACCGGTCACACCCAGCCGTTTCGAGGTGATCTCAAAAATAACCTCCTTCATCAAGGTCTTCTCATATACTCTTGGAAAGGCCTCTCCGGAATGCATCAACTCCTCCACCCGCAGTAGAAGTCTCTTCCCCAGGGCTCCTCCAGGATGGAGAAGGGCAAAGTCTTCCTTCTTGAATCCCCTCTTCACCATCAGCGCCACAGCCAGGGCATCCCCTATCGCAAGGGTTACCGTGGTGCTGGCGGTTGGCGCCAGACCCAGTGGACAGGCCTCCTCTTTGACCTGAATGTCAAGGGAGATATCACCGGCTCTGGCCAGGGTGGATCTCTGGTTGCCGGTGAGGGTGATCAATGGATTCCCGTACCGTTTGATGAGAGGGAGGACTTCCAATAGTTCTCTTGTCTCCCCGCTGTTGGAGATGCCGATGACCACATCCTCTTTGGCCAGCATCCCGAAATCTCCATTCAGACCTTCTGCGGGATGGAGAAAGAATGCAGGAGTTCCGGTGCTTGCAAAAGTAGAGGCGATCTTTCTTCCTACCAGTCCGGACTTCCCCATTCCCATCAGGACAACTCTTCCCTTGCAATGATAGAGTATTTCCACGGCCTGCGAAAAATGATCATCAATCCTCTCCACCAGATCAAGAATCGATTGCGCCTCAATCCTTAATACCCTTTTTGCTTCTTCAATAACATTTATATCCACCTCTTGTAATCTCCTCTCTTCTCTCGTCCCTCTTCTATCGTCTATCGTCCGTCGTCCCTCGTCTCTCTCTTTTTTCCTTCCCCTATGCCCTATGCCCTTCGCGAGATAGCTTTTTTAGCCTTAACCTTAGCCTCAACCTTCTTAACCTTCGGCCTCGTGCCCCGTTTGAGAGAGGCTTTGATGAACTCCCTGAAGAGCGGGTGGGGATCCGTTGGCTTCGATTTGAACTCCGGATGAAACTGACAGCCTAAGAACCAGGGGTGGCCTTTCAATTCCATGATTTCCACCAATTCCTTGTCAGGAGAGGTCCCGCTGAATACCAGCCCCGCCTTACTTAAAATTTCAAGATAGTCATTATTAAACTCGTAGCGATGACGGTGTCTTTCATAAATTAATTTCTTGCCATAGGCATCAAAGGCCAGACTTTTCTCTTCAAGCCTGCAGGGATAAGCACCCAGCCTCATCGTCCCGCCTTTGGGGGTGTCTGAATTTCTCTTCTGGAGGGTCTTATCTCTGTCCAGCCATTCCTCCAGGAGAAAGATGACCGGATGCGGGGTATGAAGATCGAATTCCGTGCTATTGGCACCCTTCAAGCCCACCATGTGTCTCGCCGCTTCAATGACAGCGCATTGCATCCCCAGACAGATTCCGAAAAAAGGGACCTTCCTCTCTCTGGCGAACTGAATCGCCCTGATCTTCCCTTTAATCCCTCTCGTTCCGAACCCTCCTGGCACAAGGATCCCGTCTGCCCCCTGAAGCAGATGATCCGGCCCCTCCTTCTCTATCCTTTCCGAATCAACATATCTCAGATTGACTCTCGCATCATTGGCAATGCCGCCATGGATCAGCGCCTCGGTCAGGCTCTTATAAGACTCGACTAAACTGACATATTTCCCTACGACGGCAATGGTCGTTTGAAATCTGGGGGACTTGATCCTTTTTACGATCCGCTCCCAGCTTGTGAGGTTGGGACGGGCCATCCAGATGTTCAGTTTTTCGGCGATCTTCTCATCCAGGCCTTCCTGATGGAAGACGACGGGCACCTCATAGACGGTATCCACATTCTTTGCGGTGATGACTGCATTCTTGTCCACATTGCAGAAGAGGGCGATCTTCGCTTTGATGTCTGGAGAAAGAAGCCGGTCGGTTCGGCAGAGGAGGATGTCGGGCTGGATGCCGATCTCTCGAAGTTCCTTCACGCTGTGCTGGGTCGGTTTCGTCTTCAGTTCACCGGCCGTTTCGATGTAGGGCACAAGGGTGAGATGGATGTAGAGCGTATTCTCCCTGCCCACATCCCCCCGAATCTGACGGATCGCCTCCAGAAAAGGAAGGCTTTCGATATCCCCCACCGTTCCCCCCACCTCTACGATCACGATATCCCCGTCCTGGGCGAGGTCGAAGACCTTCGACTTAATTTCATCCGTGATATGGGGAATCACCTGTACCGTCCCGCCCAGGTAGTCTCCTCTTCTCTCTTTGGAGATGACGGAATCGTAAATCTGTCCGGTGGTGTAGTTGTTCTTTTTTGAAGTTTTAACGCTCGTGTAGCGTTCGTAGTGTCCCAGATCGAGGTCAGCCTCTGCTCCATCGTCGGTCACATAGACTTCGCCATGTTGAAAGGGATTCATCGTCCCAGGATCGACATTGATGTAGGGATCGAATTTGAGAAAGGAGACTTTTAATCCTCTCAGCTCAAGGAGGGCACCGATGGAGGAGGACGCCAGCCCTTTCCCCAGGGAAGAAACCACGCCTCCTGTCATAAAGATATATTTTGTCCTCGTATTGTCCAACCTCTTCCTCCCTCTCTCCCCAGAACAACCTCAGAGAGTTAAAAACTTTTCGATCAATTCATACCCATTTTCAATAAAGAGACCGCTCTGCATGGCAGAAACTTCATCAAAAGTTTCCGCATGGTATTTTTTTTTGCTGACCTCGCTCGAATAGATCACAAAGGGAACGGGTTCCGCCGTATGGGTCCTGACAGCCAGTGGAGTGGGATGATCCGGCAGAACCATCACCTTAACTTTCTCAAAACCTTTGATCCCTTTCAGGATGGTTCCCACGACCTTCTCATCGAAAGCCTCAATGGCTTCTACCTTCAGCCGGAGGTCTCCCATGTGGCCAGCTTCATCAGGAGCCTCCACATGAACATAGACAAAATCTTTCTTCTCCAGCCCTCTCAGGGCATACTCACCTTTTCCTTCATAGTTGGTGTCAAAGTATCCGGTGATGCCTGGAACCTGAAGAACCTCCAATCCCGCAAGGAGTCCGATCCCTTTGATCAGATGGACGGCTGAAATCACATAACCATCGATTCCAAACCGTTCCTTTAGTGTCACCATCTGCGGAGACCGGCCCTGCCCCCAGAGCCAGACAGAGTTGGCGGGTCGGAGTCCCCTGGCCTTCCTGTCAAGGTTGACCGGGTGTTCTTTGAGAAAACGTTGAGATTCCGTCATCAATGTGAGAATCCGTCTTCCGGAGCCTTCATTCTCAGGGAGAAAAGGAGCGATCTCCTGGCCGATGATATCATGGGGTGGAGTGAGTCCGAGCCTTTCCAGACTGGAACAGGTCGAACCTCCGTTTTTCATCACCATCAGATGACGGTAACTCACTCCGGAGTAAAATCGGATCTCCTCCGTCCCCATCTCCTGGTCCAGATAAGCGATGATTTCATGGGCCTCCGCATCTGAGATGTGCCCGGCAGCGAAATCCTCCATAACGACCTTTGAGCCCTGTGAATGAAGGGTGACCAGGTTGCATCGGAAAGCAAGATCATCCTTTTTCAGCTCGACGCCGAGGCTGGCGGCTTCCAGTGGACCCCTCCCCGTATAGTATTGGAGTGGATTGTAGCCGAAGATGGATAGGTTGGCAATTTCGCTTCCAGGATTGAAACCCTCAGGGACTGTCCTGACCAGACCGAGGCTTCCCTGCTTTACCAGCCAGTCCATGTGAGGTGTTCTTGCCACCATCAACGGGGTCTTCCCGTTGATGCTCTCCACCGGATAGTCGGCCATCCCATCTCCGACAATCACCACATATTTCATTCCTTTGGCCATTTCATCCGATTCCTAAAAACGTAACACTTCCATTTCCATTTCAAAGAACTAAAGTGTTACCTAAAATCTAAATATACCATAAACTTACAAATGTCAAACGAAAATCGATAAATGAAAGCAAAAGGTATGCCAATTTTACGGGGGATTACAATCATAGCCATGGGATTTAGCGGTCCTGATAAGGGCTTTATTCAGAGGTTGAGATATTCCAGCACCTTCTCTTTCTTCGGAGGCAGTGAGGCGGGTTTCTGGGAGACTCGAATGGCAATGTCCGGGTCCTTCAAACCATGACCGGTGATCGTTAAAACGACGACATCATCCTTCTTAAAAAATCCCTTTCGATCCAATTTTATCACTCCGGCAAGAGAAGCGGCTGAGGCAGGTTCGCAGAAGATTCCCTCCAAACCTGCCAACATCTGATAGGCCTGAACGATCTCCTCATCGCTGACCATATCGATCAAACCACCTGATTCATCACGGGCCGCCTCTGCCTGCCTCCAGCTTGCTGGATTGCCGATCCGGATAGCAGTGGCAATCGTCTCAGGCTTCTCCACCACCTTGCCTCTCACGATGGGCGCTGCTCCCTCTGCTTGAAATCCTAACATCTTTGGAAGAGTATCTGCCCTGCCCTTCTCCCAATATTCTTTATACCCTTTCCAGTAGGCAGTGATATTCCCCGCATTGCCGACAGGAAGGCAGTGATAGGCTGGCGCAGACCCCAGATGATCGATCACCTCAAAGGCGGCTGTCTTCTGCCCTTCGATCCTGTAAGGATTGAGGGAGTTGACCAGGGTGACCGGTTCGGTCTCGGAGATCTCCCTTACAATGTGAAGGGCCTCATCGAAATTTCCTTCGATCTGAATCACCCGGGCGCCATGGGCCATGGCCTGGGACAACTTTCCGAGAGCGATCTTCCCTTCAGGAATGAGCACATAGGCTTTCATCCCCGCCCTTGACGCATAGGCAGCCGCCGAGGCAGAGGTATTCCCTGTGGAGGCACAGATCACCGCCTTTGAACCATTCTCCTTTGCCATGGAGACTGCAACGGTCATCCCCCGGTCTTTGAACGAGCCGGTCGGGTTGAGGCCTTCATACTTGAAAAAGAGTCGGACTCCGGAGAGAACCTCTTTTCTGATCCTGGAAGATGGAATGAGAGGGGTATTTCCCTCCAAGAGGGTAATAACATTCTCTTCCTTCATCACCGGCAAAAAATCCCAATACTCCCTGATCACTCCACGCCACATGTTTTCACCCCAAAGTAGTCTCATCGTCTTATAGTCCGATAGTCTTATAGTCTTTAACAACCGACTAAAAGACTAGGCGACTATATGACTAAACGACTGATTATTCCAGTTCATTCTCCATGCGGATGACCATCGTTTTTCCAAGGATCACGCCCAAACGATCAATCTCTTTCAAGGCCTGATGGACGTTCTTCTCCTTCGCTTCATGAGTCATCATGACCAGAGGCACAGCGCCTCTGATCTGCCTTCCCTTCTGGATGACGGCGGCAATGCTGATGTCATTTTTTCCTAAAATCCCTGAAATCTTCGAGAGGACTCCAGGCCTGTCCAATGCAGAAAATCGCATATAGAAGGGCATCACCACATCATCCATCTTCTTCAATGGAACCTTTGCTATGGAAGAGGGTTGGTAAGACAGAAGAGGGACACGGCGGCCGCTGGCGCGTATGAGATGATTCCTGCCCAGTTCTACCAGATCGCCCACAACGGCGCTCCCCGTAGGCATCTGTCCGGCTCCCTGCCCATAGAAGAGGGTTGGCCCCACGGCATCACCCTTAATGTAGATGGCATTAAAAACCCCTCCAACCGTTGAGAGAAGATGTTTCTCAGGTATCATCGTGGGGTGAACACGAGCCTCTATTTTTCCACCATCCACTTTCGCAATGGCCAGGAGTTTAATCCGGTATCCGAATTCCCGACCGAATTGAATGTCGACGGGCGTGATTTCGGAGATTCCTCCAATAAAGACATCTTTAAACTGGATGGCCGCCCCGAAAGCCAGCCGGATAAGGATGGTGAGCTTGTGGGCTGCATCAATGCCCTCGATATCATAAGTCGGGTCTGCTTCGGCATATCCTTTCTGCTGAGCTTCTTTAAGGACTTCTTTAAACCCTTTTCCTTCGTCTGTCATCTTTGAAAGGACATAGTTCGATGTCCCATTGAGAATCCCGAAGATTGATTGGATACGATTCGCGACCAATCCCTCCTTGATCGAACGGATGAGGGGAATGCCTCCTCCGACCGAACCCTCAAAGTTAACATCCACCCCACATTGATGAGCCGCCCTGAAGATCTCATCTCCATGAAGGGCAAGAAGAGCCTTGTTGGCTGTGACGATATGTTTTCGATTACGGATCGCCTGAAGAATAAAGGTCTTGGCCGGCTCGATGCCGCCGATGAGCTCCATGACGATATCGATTTCCGGATCCATGATCACCTCTTCGGCCTTCCGTGTGAGGACTCCGGGCCTCAATCTCACCCCACGATCCGTCTTCAGGTCCACATCGGCGACCCGTTTCAGGATCACCTTTGCGCCCATTCTGTTTTCGATGAGTTTCGAATTTTTCTGGAGGATCTTAACCACACCAGTCCCCACCGTTCCAAACCCAATCAGTCCAACCTTAATCTCTTTCATGTCACCCTTCCCTTTTAATCTGATCAATTCATTCTAAATATATCAGCCCCAAATAACCAATAACCAAACATCAATAACCAGATAATAACCAAACTCCAATAACCAAAAGATAAATCCTTTGGATATTGGTTATTGGAACTTATTTGGTTATTGATGTTTGGAATTTGGAATTTATCTTCATCAGCCTTACTTCAGCGCCTTCTGAATTCCTTTGACCGCCTGCTTGATTCGGGCCTCATTCTCCACCAGGGCAAATCTGACAAACCCCTCTCCGTACTCACCGAAACCGATCCCCGGAGAGACAGCCACCTTACCCTCTCTTAAGAGAAATTTTGTAAAATCGAGGGATCCCATCTTCTGAAAATCTTTCGGGATCTCAGCCCAGACGAACATCGTTCCCTTCGGTTTTTCAATCTCCCAGCCTACCCTTTTCAGACCATGGATGAGGGTATCCCTTCTCCTCCGATAAATATCCGCTATCTCTCTCACGCAGGCCTGATCCTCATTGAGCGCGATGATGGCCGCAATCTGAATGGGTTGAAAAACCCCATAGTCAAAGTAACTCTTCAACCTGGCCAATGCGGTCAACATCTCCGGGTTTCCTGCGGCAAAACCGACCCGCCAGCCTGCCATATTGTAACTCTTGGAGAGGGAGAACATTTCCACTCCGATTTCCTTTGCCCCGTTGACCTGTAGAAGGCTCGGTGCCCGGTATCCATCAAAGACAATATCCGCATACGCCAGATCATGGACGACCATCAGTCGATGATCTTTAGCGAACTCCACCAGTCTCTCGAAGAAATCGAGATCGACTACTTTCGTTGTCGGATTGTGGGGAAAACTGATGATCAACATCTTCGGATGAGGCCATGTCTGTTTCGTCGCCGTCAACAGCCTTTCAAAGAAATCGCCCTCGCCCGTCAGGGGAACCGATCTCACGTCCCCTCCTGCGATCACCACCGAATAGGCATGGATGGGATAGGTCGGATCAGGAACCAGGACCACATCACCCGGACCCAGGGTTGCCAGAACCAGATGGCCGATCCCCTCTTTTGCGCCGATCGTGACCACGGCCTCGGAGTCCGGATCGAGGTCCACATCATAGCGGTTCCGGTACCAATCGGTGATGGCTAACCGCAGTTTATAAATTCCCTTCGAGGCCGAATACCCGTGGTTCTTCGGGTTTTTAACCGCCTCAATCATTTTATTGACGATGTGTTTGGGGGTCGGCAGATCGGGATTACCCATGCCCAGGTCGATGATATCCTCTCCCCTTCTCCTGGCCTCCATCTTCAATTGGTTGACGATGCCGAAGATATAGGGAGGCAACCTCATCATCCGATAAAAACCAGAACCCTCCGGGTGAAACACCGCCATGTTTCTTTCCTTTCAATCCTCTTCATTAAGATATAGATTATTTCCCACTTTAAATACCGCCCCATATATTAAATTCCAATGACCAAATCTCAAGTTCCAAATAATCACCAATAACCAAATTACAATAACCAAATAATAATCAATCCTTCAAAACAACAAGCTTGGGTATTGATTATTGGAATTTATTTGGTTATTGGTGCTTGGTGCTTGGAATTTACCTTTTAAGGGTTAACACACTTTGTAGCCCTTTTCAATTCTGTTAGCCCTGAACCGAGTAATGTCATCCTGAATTTATTTCAGGATCAGGGTCATCCAATCGTGGCCAGCTCCAACCTCCCCTTCCAGCGCTTCTTCAACACATCCTTCAACACAGAATGTGAAGGCTTCTCCAGATCCGGATCCCCCTGAACCAATCGAAACGCTTCCTTTCTCGCTTCGATGAGAATCGGAGTGTCCCGAATGAGGTGGGCCACCCTGAAATCCGGCAGTCCGGACTGGCGAATCCCAAAAAACTCTCCAGGGCCTCTTAATTCTAAATCCTGCTCGGCAATTTTAAATCCATCGTTTGTCTGCTCCATGGCTCGAAGTCGGATCTTCGCCTCTTCGGAGGAACGGTACTGGGCCAGAAGGATACATTTTGAAGGATATTGGCCCCGACCTATCCTTCCCCTCAATTGATGGAGTTGAGAGAGTCCGAATCGTTCCGCATGTTCCACGACCATGATCGAGGCATTGGGAATATCGATCCCGACTTCAATGACCGTCGTGGCCACCAGGATATGGATCGCTCTCTCTTTGAACTCCCCCATGATCGCCTCTTTTTCATCGCTCTTCATCCGGCCGTGCAGAAGCCCGATCCGAAATCCCGGGAAGACATCTTTTTGCAAGTGTTCCGCCATCTGGGTCGCATCCATGAGGTCCAGCTTTTCAGATTCCTCCACCAGGGGATAGACGATGAAAACCTGGCGTCCTTTCTTCACCTCCTCTTCAACGATCCGGTAGACCCTGTTCCTTGCAGATTCTGCAAAGACCTTCGTTTCTACAGGCATCCTTCCGGGAGGCATTTCGTCGATCAGCGAGATGTCCAGATCTCCATAAATGGTCATGGCCAGAGTTCTGGGAATGGGGGTAGCGGTCATCACCAGAACATCGGGGTTTTCCCCCTTCTTTTTCAATAATCCCCTCTGAACCACACCGAACTTATGCTGTTCATCGATGATGGCAAGGCCCAGGCGATGAAATTCGACCTGTTCCTGAATCACCGCGTGGGTTCCGATCACGATCTGCACCTCTCCCCTCCGGATGCGGTCATAAATCTCCTCCCTCTCCGAGCCCTTGATGTTGCTCGTAAGCAGGGCCACCCCAACTCCCAGGGGTTCCACCCAGCGGTGGATCGTGAGATAATGCTGCTCGGCCAGCACTTCGGTAGGTGCCATGATGGCGGCCTGATAGCCGAACTCCACCGCCCTCAGGCTGGCCAAGAGGGCCACAATCGTCTTTCCGCTTCCCACATCTCCCTGAATCAGACGGTTCATGGGATGAGGTTTTTCCATATCCTCCACAATCTCCGCCAGGGCCCTCTCCTGGGCGCGCGTTAATTGAAAGGAGAGTTGATTGAGTAATTTTTGTGAAAGGGTACCCTGGGTTTTAAAAGAGATGCCTGTTTCAAGGGCCACCCCTCTCTTCTTCAATGCGAGCCCCAGTTCCAGGAAAAAAAACTCATCGAAGATGATTCTCCGGTGCCCGTCAGAACGTTGGAGATTGAGCTTTTCGATCGATTCTCCATCCGGCGGGAAATGGACCCTCCGGAAAGCTTCTGAAAAATCGATGAGGTCCTGCCGCTCCACGATCTCCTCAGGGATGGGGCTTGTCAGTTCATCCGAATATCCATCCACAATGCTCTTCAACAAACGGCGCAACGTCCTCTGATAGAGACCTTCCGTTTCGGAATAGATGGGAACGATCCGTTTGAAGTTGAGGTAATCCTCTTCGATATCGCCCTCCACGATCTCCACATCAGGATGATGGATCTCCTTCTGGTAATTGAACCATCTCACCTCCCCAGAAAAAATCATCCTTTGCCCTTTTTTAAATCTCTCTTTCAGATAACGCTCATTTCCACGGAACCACTTCAAGGTAATCGTGCCGCTTCCATCACCCACAACAACCTCAAAGACTCTTTTCTTTTTGTTCTGATAAAATGCCGTGCCCGAAAGAAGGATCTCACCGAAGCCTGTTTCTTTTCCTCCGGCCATGAGTTCTGAAATCTTTTTCAAATGCCTCCGGTCTTCATAAGATCGGGGAAGAAAGTAGAGACCATCCTCAACGGTCAGGATACCCTTCTTCTCAAAGAGTTTGGCCCGCTTTGGCCCCACCCCTTTGACGTATTGAATCGGTGTTAAAAGTCGATTTTTAAAATGTTGAGGTTGTGACCTATTCATCTACTTTTTATTTTCCTTAATTTTTTTCCTCCCCCTCGATGGAACCTCTCATCCCCTCCCCCTTGGAGACTGTGTCGCAATTAGCCGTTCGCCCTTCGACACGCTCAGGACGAACGGTTAATAATTGATTTTTAATATGCCGTGGTCCGTTCTTGGTGAGCCTGTCGAACCATGAACGGACTTGTGAGACGGTCTCTCGACGGGGCCAGACGGGGGTGGGGGTGAAATATCCGAAACCACCTTAATATATTCCTTTTTACAGGAAGGGCATTCGATTTCATTCTCCCCTACCTTTAATTTGATTTTCTCATAAGAAACCTCTTTATCACAATAAGGACACCGATAAGGAAACTCCTGAACGACCTGCTCTTCCAACTTCCTTTTCATAGAATCATTCTTCCCCAATCATTTAAGATCCATTCTTCTGTTTACTGTCTTCTCTCTTCCCTCGTCTATCGTCCCTCTTCCCTCTGCCTTCTGTCTCTTGTTCTTCACCTTTTCCTCTTGCCTCAAGCCTCCAACCTCTAACATTCATGGACTATACTAAAACTCCATTGAAGAATCAAGAAATAGAAGTGATGCGGGTACCAGTTGCCTCATAATAGAATGTTACCGGAGAGGATCGTTGGCGAGGGAGCGTTT
>Ga0315293_10004563_pt1 | contig 13098 bp, 10 predicted proteins | sample YL17G13_20_MG_FD_203071 | JGI IMG/M metagenome (GOLD analysis project Ga0315293, IMG submission 203071) | Sediment microbial communities from Yellowstone Lake, YNP, Wyoming, USA - YL17G13_20 | ecosystem: Environmental > Aquatic > Freshwater > Lake > Sediment | place: USA: Wyoming | collected... | reverse complement strand
CTGTCGCCTCTAGAGATGGAGATGTAGTGGCAGGCAAGGCCCGCGTACACGAGTTGGCTAAGGAACTCGGTGTCACCAGCAAGGAAGTTCTCGCTCGCCTGAGCGAACAAGGCGAGTTCGTCAAATCAGCGTCGTCTACGGTCGAGGCCCCGGTCGCCCGGCGACTGCGCGAAGCGTTGGGCGGCACGAAGGTGGCCGCGACGGCCCCCGACAAGCCCGCACCGGCGAAAGCCCCCGCCGCTGACGGCGCGGTCGCCACAGCCCCGCCTGTCGCGAAGCCGGCCGCCCCGGCACCCGCGGCCCCGCCAGGTCCGCCCGTTCCGCTCGCTCCGCCTGCGCCCACGGTGGCCGCCGCGACCCCTGCCCCTGCGCCGGCGCAGGGGCACCCCGACGCGGCTCCCGGTGGACCCCGGCCCGGCCCGGGGGCACCCAAGCCCGGCCTGCCGCGTCCGCCGCGGGTCGGCAACAACCCGTTCTCCTCGGCGCAACCCGTCGAGCGTCCGATTCCCCGTCCCCAGGGCACCAGGCCCGGACCGGGCACCGGCATTCCGCGCCCAGGCGCGCCCCGGCCCGGCGCCACACCCGGCAACATGCCACCCCGCCCGGGCGGCGGTATCGGCCGGCCGGGCGCCGCCCGGCCCGGTGCGCCCCGTCCGGGCGGCGGCGCGCGGCCCGGCCCCGGCCAGGGCGCGCGTCCCGGCGGTGCCGGCGGCGGTAATTACCGCACCGGTGGTCCCGGTGCGGGCGGCGGCGCCGCTGGTGGCGCTGCTGCCGGTGGCTTCCGCGGCCGTCCCGGTGGCGGCGGCGGCGGTGGTGGCGGCGCGGGCCGTCCCGGCCAGCGCGGTGGCGCGGCGGGTGCGTTCGGACGCCCCGGCGGTGCTCCGCGTCGTGGCCGCAAGTCGAAGCGGGCCAAACGTGCCGAGTACGAGAACATGCAGGCCCCGGTCGTCGGCGGCGTGCGGTTGCCGCACGGCAACGGCGAGACCATCCGGCTGGCCCGTGGCGCGTCGCTGAGCGACTTCGCCGACAAGATCAACGCCAACCCGGCTGCCCTGGTGCAGGCGCTGTTCAACCTCGGCGAGATGGTGACCGCAACCCAGTCGGTGGGTGACGAGACCCTCGAGCTGCTCGGCGGCGAGATGAACTTCAACGTGCAGGTCGTCTCGCCCGAGGACGAGGATCGCGAGCTGCTGGAGTCCTTCGACCTGACCTACGGTGAGGACGAGGGCGGCGAGGATGATCTGGTCATCCGCCCGCCGGTGGTCACCGTCATGGGCCACGTCGACCACGGCAAGACCCGCCTGCTGGACACCATCCGGCAGGCCAACGTCCGCGAGGGCGAGGCCGGCGGGATCACCCAGCACATCGGCGCCTACCAGGTGGCCGTCAATCATGACGGCAACGAGCGGCTCATCACCTTCATCGACACCCCCGGTCACGAGGCGTTCACCGCCATGCGCGCCCGCGGTGCGAAGGCCACCGACATCGCGATCCTGGTGGTGGCCGCCGACGACGGTGTCATGCCGCAGACGGTGGAGGCCATCAACCACGCGCAGGCCGCCGACGTGCCGATCGTGGTGGCGGTCAACAAGATCGACAAGGAGGGTGCGGATCCGCAGAAGATCCGGGCCCAGCTCACCGAGTACGGCCTGGTGGCCGAGGACTTCGGTGGCGAGACCATGTTCGTCGACATCTCGGCCAAGAACGGCGTCAACATCCAGGCGCTGGAGGAGGCGGTTCTGCTGACCGCCGACGCGGCGCTGGACCTGCGGGCCAACCCCAACATGGAGGCCCAGGGTGTGGCGATCGAGGCGCATCTGGACCGCGGCCGCGGTCCGGTGGCCACCGTCCTCATCCAGCGCGGCACCCTGCGGGTCGGCGACTCGATCGTCGCCGGCAACGCCTACGGCCGCGTCCGCCGGATGGTCGACGAGCACGGTGAGGATATTGAGGAGGCGTTCCCGTCCCGGCCGGTGCAGGTCATCGGCTTCACGTCGGTGCCCGGTGCCGGTGACAACCTGCTCGTCGTCGACGAGGATCGGATCGCCCGTCAGATCGCCGATCGGCGCAGCGCCCGCAAGCGCAACGCGCTGGCCGCCCGGTCCCGCAAGCGCATCAGCCTCGAGGACCTGGATTCGGCGCTGAAGGAGACCAGTCAGCTCAACCTGATCCTCAAGGGCGACAACGCCGGCACGGTGGAAGCCCTCGAGGAGGCCCTGCTGGGCATCCAGATCGACGACGAGGTGGAATTGCGGGTCATCGACCGCGGCGTCGGTGGCATCACCGAGACCAACGTCAACCTGGCGTCGGCGTCGGACGCGATCATCATCGGCTTCAACGTCCGCGCGGAGGGCAAAGCCACTGAGCTGGCCAACCGCGAGGGTGTGGAGATCCGCTACTACTCGGTGATCTACCAGGCGATCGACGAGATCGAGAAGGCGCTCAAGGGCCTGCTCAAGCCGATCTTCGAGGAGCGGGAGCTCGGTCGTGCGGAGATCCGCGCGCTGTTCAAGTCCTCCAAGGTGGGCAACATCGCGGGTTGCCTGGTGCAGTCCGGAATCATGCGGCGCAACGCCAAGGCGAGGTTGCTGCGCGACAACGTCGTGGTCGCCGAGAACATCACCGTCTCGTCGCTGCGCCGGGAGAAGGACGATGTCACCGAGGTCCGCGAGGGCTACGAGTGCGGTCTCACCGTGACTTATTCCGACATCAAAGAGGGCGACGTCATCGAGACCTACGAGTTGGTCGAGAAAGCGCGCGTCTGATGAGCGGCGCCAGATGAACCGCCTGATGTCGGAAGTGAAGAGGGCCATGCCGGAAGTGAAGAAGGCCGTGTCAGAAGCGAAGAGGACCCGAGGGGGAGGCTAGTGGCCGACCCCGCGCGGGCGAAGCGGCTGGCCAAGCGGATTTCCACCATCGTCGCCTCGGCGATCGAGTACGAGATCAAGGATCCGCGGCTGGCCGGGGTGACGATCACCGACGCGAAGGTGACCGGTGACCTGCACGACGCCACGCTGTACTACACGGTCATCGGCCGGGACCTGACCGAGGTGCCCGACTACGCCGGTGTTGCGGCGGCTCTGGAGAGTGCCAAGGGCGTGCTGCGCACCAAGGTCGGGGCCGGCACCGGGGTGCGCTTCACCCCGACGCTGACGTTCGTCCGCGACACCGTGCCCGACGCCGCCCACCGCATGGAGGAACTGCTGGCGCTGGCCCGCGCCGCCGACGCCGACGTCGCGAAGATTCGCGAGGGAGCCACTCCGGCGGGAGATGCGCAGCCCTATCGTGTGGTGGAGGAAGACCCTGGAGACGGGGCGCAAACACACGACCCGGACTCCAGTGACAGCAACCGAGCCGATACCTGAGATCCCCGGTAGGCGAGTGGACGCCGCCGGCGCGGCGCAGATGCTCGCGTCGGCCCGCTCGATAGTGCTGCTCTGCCACATCCAGCCAGACGCCGACACGGTCGGTGCCGCGCTGGGGTTGGGCCTGGTCCTGGCCCGGGGTGGCGCGGACGTCCAGGTGAGCTTCTCTGCCCCCGACACGCTGCCCGAGTCGCTGCGCGGACTGCCGGGCGGCGAATTGCTGGTGGGCCCCGCCGATCTGTGCGGGGAGGCCGACCTGGTGGTGACCGTCGACACGCCCAGCGTCGACCGGCTCGGTGAGCTGGCCCATCTTGCGGCCGGCCCCGACGTCCTGGTCATTGACCACCACAAGTCCAACACCTTGTATGGGGCCGCCAACTTCGTTGATCCCCACGCTGATTCGACCACCATGCTGGTGGCTGAGCTCCTCGACGCCTGGGGCGAGGCCATCGACGTGGATGTGGCGCGCTGCCTGTACGCCGGGCTGAGCGTCGACACCGGCTCGTTCCGGTGGGCCACGCCGCGAGCGCTCCGCTTGGCGGCCCGGCTGGTGGAACTCGGCGTCGACAACGCTGCGATCAGTCGCGAGCTGTTCGACACCCACCCGTTCGGCTGGCTGCCGCTGCTGTCCCGGGTGCTCGGCACCGCACAGTTGATGCCGGATGCGGTGGCCGGTGCGGGACTTGTCTATGTGGTCATCAGCCACCCCGACTGGGCGAACCACCGCTCGGAAGAGATCGAGTCGATCGTCGATATCGTGCGCACCACCCACGAGGCCGAGGTGGCCGCCGTCTTCAAGGAGGCGGCGCCGGGGCACTGGACGGTGTCGTTGCGCGCCAAGAGTCTCGACCTGTCCGGGGTGGCCACCGGATTCGGCGGCGGCGGACACACCCTGGCCGCCGGGTACTCGGCCACCGGACCGATCGAGGATGTGGTGGCGGACCTGGCCGCAGCCCTTGGATAGCGAGCCGTCGCTGAGCGGGCGGGTCGCCGCGCTGGCGCTCCCCGCGCCGGGCGTGCTCGCCGGTCGGGCTGGGCGTGCTGGTGACGGCGCTGCTGGCCCTGGCGGCGTGGGCTTTTCAGCGCCGTGATACCGGTTCACCGTTGTTGTTCCGGCGCCCACCCGCCGCGCACCGGAAGGGTCGGGTGCAGCGACCGGGGCTTCGCACCGTGTGGTCGGCACGCTGTTGCGCGAAAAAGACCGGTCTGCTGGTCTGGTTCGTGGCGGTCGAGACCTGGATGGGCTTGATGGCGTGGATGGAACCGAGCGTCGTGGACGTGTGGGACAAATTCGACTTCACGGGAAACCTCAACGGTGTCAACGGCGTTGGTCGGCAGTGAGATTCGGATGTCGGTGACCTTCAGCGCACCCCACGACGGGCTCGCTGCGTAGTCGGCGGACCATGCGAACAGTTGCAGGGTAACCGTCTCCCCTGGCCGCAGGGTGTGTGCTACCGGTTGCAGCGGGAGACTGATCGTGTGTGTTTGGCCGTCCAACGTCACCGGGATCGGGGTGACCTGATTGCCGAGCACCTGACCGGAGGTGTTGTCGACAAGTTGGGCGTACACGTGGTCGCCGATTCCGGTTCCCGAGTAGCCGAGGGTCAGCTGCGGCTCGCCGACAATGTAGGTCGTTGTCGTGGTATCCGGGGTGTCGAGGTTGACCGCGTTGAGCGCCTTCGTCCCGCCGATGGGCAGCACGAGCAGCATCGGGCCGGAGCCGCCCAGGAAAGGAACAAGCGGCAGGACGTCACCCGTGCTGCGGGAGGCGACGATCGGTTCTCCGGAGGACACACCGTAGGTCTCTGTCGAGAGATGCTGCCCACGTTGGTCGACCCACTCAAATCCCGGGCCGGTCGACACCGCTTCGCCCTTCACATATCGGTTGAGCCACGCGAGGGTTCGTTGTTCGATCAGTGCGCCCTCGCTGGGATCGAACAGGTTGTTGATGCAAAGGCCGTGACCACCGCAGAACCAGATAACTTTCGTCGGAACACCATGCGCCAGAAGGGATATCGCTGTCATGTCAGCCTGTTTCAGGCTGAGCTCGGTGTCCACGGTGCCTTGGATCAGCAAGGTGGGCGCGCTGATCTGGCTCACCAGGTCGGGGAAGCCGAGGGCAGGGCCGGGACCACGCTGGGCCAGCAGATCCTGGTCTGCCGGGGTCAACTCGCCGGTGAGGCCGCCGTGGATGATGGCGGGAAAGAAGCGGGGGTTCACCCGCGTCAGGGTGAACACCAGTGCGGCCGCGAGCAGAATTCCGTTGCCGGTCCTGTACGCGTCGTTCGGGTAGATCGAGCTGTTCAGGGTGTTCCAGGCGATGGTGGGCACGATCGCGTCGACCCGGTGGTCGGTTGCGGCGCTGACCAATTGGATGCCGCCGCCGTAGGACGCGCCGACCATCCCCATTCGGGGATCACCGGGGCTGTCGAGTTGAGTCTCCGGCTGTTCGGCGACCCAACTGATGATGGCGGACACGTCACGGGCTTCGTACTCCGGTGAGTTCATCTGCATCAGCCCGCCGGAGAAGTATGCGCCGCGCGGGTCCCACGTGACGACGTTGTAGCCGGCGGTACGCAGGGTCGCTATACCGACCTCGCCGCCGAAGTCGGTGAGGAGGCCGTCCAGCGGCGTGCCGTTGAGGTTCGTCCCGCCCGGCGTGAAAAGAGGAGACCCCAACAGGACGGTCGGGGCCTCTGCCCCGGCCGGCAACCCGACTGCCGGCATGAGGTGGACATTGATCTGTGTGCCGTCAAACGAGACCACGCGCACATCACGAGGCTCGGCGAGGCCATCCGGCAGCAGCGGATAACCGACAAGGGGATGCAGCAGGTCGCTGACGACCGGGATGGCATTGATGACCGCCACGATCGGAGTCACCACCAGCGGCCCGATGATCGGTATCTTCTGCAGTCCCAGCGCGGTCAGCAGCGGCGTCTGCGGAATGGCGGTTACCGGTGTCGAGGTCGTCGACGAAGCCCACGCAGTCTCGGCGGTGCCCGCTGGAGCGAACGTCTCCCGTGACGCGGCAGCCAACATCGTCCATCCCCAGAGCGCGTCCACCGGAGCCGTCGGGTCGTGTCCGGCCAGCGCACCGGAAACAACCCCCAACAGGTTGGAGACCGCTCGCAGCGCGGCGTCCACCGGTTTCCGAGGGGACCGCCGCGGTCGAATCAGGGGGGAAGGCTCGTGGGCGGGGGCGTCCAGGTGGGTCGCGTGGTCGGCCGTCGGCGCCCAGGTGACCGCCATGACCACTGGCGCTGCGTCGACTGGAGCAGCGCTCGCAGCCGTGAGGACATCGCTCACGGCAGGTCCCTTTCCCAGGAAGGGGATCGACGCCGCGGGGGGCGGCTCCAGCAGAGCCGGTCGGGCGGGGGCCGTTTGCGCGGACGCGCGCGCCAGCGGGACGACTGGCCCGGCGGCGGCCCTGGCGGCAACCTCTGCGGTCACCGTTGGTGGCTCATGCGCCCCGGTCGGCCGGCCGGAATCGGCTCCCACTCGTGGTGGGTCCGGGTCCTCCGGTGCAGCGCGGAAACCGGTTGTGGACGCGCCGGAACGTACGCCGGCTGACTGCCTCGGACTAGCCGATGTGTCTGCCCTGGTGGGAGACTGACCCGGCGACGTCGCGGCGGACTCCTCGCTCCCACTGTCCGCGGCGGCCACTCCTACCGCCTGAGGTCCTGTCAGCGACAGACCCAGCGCGACGGCCGCCCCCCCTATCCGCGCACCACGCTTGATGGATTTCACCCCAATCTCTCCCTCCCGCAGAAGGGAATCCGCTGTCGCAGCAGCGCGACGCCGGTTTCATCTCCCCCGTCAACGTCGCGGCCGGTTTCTCTGTGGAATCCCGGTCCAACTTCGCAGTTCGTGTCACCCTAGCGAGACGGCCGGAACATCCCCGGCGAGCGTCAGGTCCAATCGCGAAGAGATCCTGGCGCAAAGAGCCCGCCAGATAACAACTACGTCATCGCCGGCAGAATGCCAAGGAGTGGCCGGCACACCGCCGGTGTTTTGTGACTTTGGTCCTCACCCTGCTCCCGAGGATCGGCGGTCGCCGGCAACTGCGGCATCACCCCAGTCCAGATGGCCCGGGCTCGCTCCAGCAGCACGGACAGTCGCGATGGCCTGGGCTGTCATCCGCCCGGCGCCGGTGCCCGAACCGGTTCTTGCCGGAACGCAACCGCATCCCCGCGATCATCGGCGCCGCGCCGGGGGTGCTGATCGTGGTCGCCAAACCCGTTCGGCGCCGGGCCGCAACTCGACCCGTTCGCACAAGCCCGCCAGCTGCTCGCGCAGAACTGATTCCTGTTGGCGGGCGTGTCCGAAGGTGGAACTCCCGCAACAGGGTTCCGATGGTGGAGGGCGCGTAGACCCCGCCAGAAAGGGTCCTAAGCTAAGTGACCTGAGAGCGCCCGCGCTCGATCACCGAGGCGCGGCTGGCGGTGATGTCGTCACCGGTGGCCGAGCGCATCCACGTGCGGGCCGCCTCGGCTTCCAGCCACAACCCGGAGCCGGTGGTGTCCTCGTCGATGCGGTGGTAGGACTCCAGCAGCGCCCGTACCGCCTTCTGGTTGTTGCCCACGATCGAGGCGGCCACCGCCTGTGCGGCCGCCATCAGCCCCTCGTGCGCCACCACGTCGGTCACCAGTCCGGCCCGCAGTGCGTCGTCCGCCGACAGGTAGTCGCCGGTGAGGCTCATTCGTCGCGCCATCCCGACACCGACCTTCTGCGGCAGGCGCACGCTCAGCCCCCAGGTCGGCAGCAGCCCCACCCGGGCGTGGGTGTCGGCGAACCGTGCGCGCTCGGAGGCGATCAGGATGTCGCAGTACAGCGCCAATTCCAGACCGCCCGTCACCGCGGCGCCGTTGATGGCGCCGATCACCGGCGTAGTCATCGGCGGCCACTTCGGCGAGATGTCGGGAAGTTCGGTGGTGTTGCCGAGTTCCTTGAGATCCAGCCCCGCGCAGAACACCGGGTCAGCGCCGGTGACGATCACCACGTCCACCGAATCGTCGGCCTCGGCGGCCCGCAACGCGGCGAAGAACTGCGACCGCAGCGCAGCCGACAGGGCGTTGCGCGACTCGGGCCGGTTGAGCGTGATGGTCCGCACCCGGTCGGTGGTGTCGATGAGCAGGATGTCGGTGGCCATGCTCACACGGTAACTAACCGGAAGTTCCCCAAAGCCCCTGGCATCCAGCGGCCGCGCAGGCCAAGCTTGACGTCATGGTGGACCGGAGGGTGGTCAATCCCAAGCTGTTGTTGATCGCAGCGGGTGTTGCCCTCGTGCTGTTCTCGGCGATCGCGATCTTCATGGCGGTCAGCTACACACCTCAGACCTCCACAGGAAAGCAGACGCCATCGCCGGTCACCACGACGACCGCGCCGCCGGGCTAATCCGGCTCGCCCACCGGGAGCGTCAGCGTCGAGCAGTCGCCGTGGCGCACCGTGTGCGTCGAGGGCCGCATCGCCCGCCCGGTGAGCACCGGCTCACCGGTGCCCAGGTTGCGGGCGAAGCGCGGGTGGCAGCCGCCGGCCACCATCACCCGTAGGCGCGAGCCCGTGCTGAACCGGTGCGCCACCGGGTCGAGTTCCAGGCGGATCGGCCCGTCCGGCGCCGAACTGAACCGCCCGAAGCCGTCGCTGACATTGCGCGAGCGCCCTTGGGTGTCCACTTCGCTCAGGCGGACGAACACATCGAAATGCGGATTGTCGGTCTCGTAAGCAAGTTCGACGACAGGACTGCCGCACACGCACAGCGGTGCCTGCAGCGGGGCGCTGGTGAAGCTCAACACATCGTCACGCAAGGCCAGTCCGGTGTCGTCGCGATAGCCCGAGTCCCGGGTGAGCAACCGGCCGCCCACCGTCGGGGTGGGATCGGCCGGGTCGAAGCGGAACGCCGAGGGCGACGCGGTGGGCGCCGGCGTATCCGCACCCAGCCGGCCCCCGGGGTGCAGGGAGAACAGCTGTTCGCTGGTGGCCGGTGGCCAGTCCGGCAGGCCGACCCACCCGGGCCTGCTGCGTCCGGTGACGTAGACCCGCACCGGCTTCACCCGCGGGGCTACGGGTTCGATCCCCGAGTCGCTTCGCTCCTGCCCGCCGGCGCCCCCGGCCAGGTGGGCGCCGAGCCACTCCAGGGTCTCCATCGCGGTGCTGCCTGCCGCCTTGGTCACCATCTGCTCGTGGGTCCAGGGCCCGATCGTCATCGCCACGTCCACACCGCGGTCGCGCAACTGCCGGTACTGGGCGATGGTCTGGTCGACGAAGATGTCCTGCCATCCGCTCAGCAGCAGCACCGGCACCGCGCACCGGTCCAGCGCGGCGGTCATCCGCATCCGTTCCCAGAACGGGTCGTCGGGGTCGGGGTGCTCGACCCAGGATTCGTACCAGGGTGATCCGTGCCCGAGTAGCGACCGCCCCGCCTCACCGAGCGGCACACCGCTCACCGCCGCGTTCAGCCGGCGCCCGGCGCGCAGTTGGAACGCCAGCCGGTTCAGCGCTGACGTCTCCTGGTTGGCCACCATGTCCGACCAGCCGAGGAAATCGTTGAGGGCGAACGCTCCGCGGCCCCAGGACGACATGTGCAAATCGTGCGGTCCGACCGTTACCACCGCCGCCGCCAGTTCCGGCGGCGGGTCGGCCAGCAGCGCCCACTGGGTGAAGCCCAGATACGACAGGCCGATCGTGCCGAATGTGCCCGCGAACCAGGGCTGCTGACGTAGCCACGCCACGGTGTCTGCGGCGTCGTCGGCCTCGTGCACCATCGGCACGAACTCGCCACCGGAGCCGAAGGTGCCGCGCACACTCTGGAACACCACGTGGTAGCCGCGGGCGGCGTACACCCGCGCATAGATGATCGAGAACGGGAACGACCGGCCGTAGGGCCCGCGCACCAGGATGGTGCCCAGCGCGCGGTCGGTGTCCGGGGCGTAGTGGTCGGCACGCAGTGTCACGCCGTCGCGCATCGGAACCGGCAGCCCGCGGTGCACCCGGTAGCCGGTGGTCGCCGCGGGAAGCCGCAGAACCCGGGACGCGGCGCGGTCGATTCGCCGGGTTCGGGTCATAGTGCCCAGGATAGGGACTGCCGCCCTCAGTAGGCTCATCGGTTGTGGCACCCACGCTCTGGGCGATCAGCGACCTGCACACCGGTCACAACGGCAATAAGCCGGTGACCGAGTCGCTGTACCCGGCGACGCCGGAGGACTGGCTGATCGTCGCCGGTGACGTCGCCGAACGCACCGACGACATCCGCTGGGCACTGGACCTGCTGCGGCGCCGGTTCGCCAAGGTGATCTGGGTGCCGGGCAACCACGAACTGTGGACCACCGGCAAGGACCCGGCACAGGTGTTCGGCCGGGCCCGCTACGACTACCTGGTGCAGATGTGCGACGAGATGGGAATCGTCACCCCTGAGCATCCCTATCCGGTGTGGACCGGGCCGGGCGGTCCGGCCACCATCGTGCCGATGTTCCTGCTGTACGACTACACCTTCCTGCCGAAGGGTGCGGCCACCAAGGCCGAGGGTCTGGCGATCGCGAAGGAACGCAACGTCGTCGCGACCGACGAGTTCCTGTTGTCCTGCGAGCCGTATGCCACCCGCGACGCCTGGTGCCGTGACCGGCTGGCCCACACCAGGGCCCGGCTGGAGGATCTGGACTGGATGATCCCGACCGTCCTGGTGAACCACTTCCCGCTGCGCCGTGAACCGTGCGATGTGTTGTTCTACCCGGAGTTCTCGTTGTGGTGCGGAACCGTCGAGACCGCCGACTGGCACACCCGCTACAACGCCGTGTGCTCGGTGTACGGCCACCTGCACATCCCGCGAACCACCTGGTACGACGAGGTGCGGTTCGAGGAGGTGTCGGTGGGTTATCCGCGCGAGTGGCACCGGCGCAAGCCTTACCGGTGGCTGCGCCAGGTGCTTCCGGACCCCGACTACGCCCCCGGCTATCTCAACGACTTCGGCGGCCACTTCATGATCACCCCCGAGATGCGCGAGCAGTCGGAGAAGTTCCAGGCCCGGCTGCGCAGCCGCCGCGGATGAGCGAGCTCATGCGGGCGGTGCTGCCCGATCGCGCCGACCTGGTTCACGCCGAGCTTTACCACGATCCGCCGCACCTTTCGCCGCTGCCCGAGGAGGCGCCGCTGATCGCCCGCTCGGTTCCCAAGCGGCGCAACGAGTTCATCACCGTGCGGCATTGCGCCCGGGTGGCGATGGGACGCCTCGGGATGCCAGAGTCGCCGATCCTCAAGGGGGAGCGGGGCGAACCGTGCTGGCCCGCCGGCGTGGTGGGCAGTCTGACCCACTGCGAGGGATATCGCGGTGCGGTGGTGGGCCGCAGTTCAGCGGTCCGGTCGGTCGGCATCGACGCCGAACCGCACGGAGTGTTGCCGGACAAGGTACTCGAGGCCATCAGCCTGCCGGCGGAGCGCCGTGAGATCGAGGCGCTGCCCGCCGGTCTGCACTGGGACCGGATTCTGTTCTGCGCCAAGGAGGCGACGTACAAGGCCTGGTTCCCGCTGACCCAGCGGTGGCTGGGGTTCGAGGATGCCCACATCACCTTCGAGGTCGACTCCGACGGCGGGGGCAGCTTCGTGTCCCGGATCCTGATCGACCCCGCGGCGGTGTCGGGCCCGCCGCTGACCGAACTCACCGGCCGGTGGTCGGTGGCCGGGGGACTGGCGCTGACGGCGATCGTGCTGTGAGCGCGACGCCGTCTCCCGGCGGGCAGGAGCGTAGCGACCCGGGAATGCGGCTGGGGCCCGGCATCGTCGTCGTCGACAAGGCCGCCGGGATGACCAGTCACGACGTGGTGGGCCGGTGCCGGCGCATCTTCGGCACCCGCAAGGTCGGCCACGCCGGGACCCTCGACCCGATGGCGACCGGTGTGCTGGTGGTCGGTATCGAACGGGCCACCAAGATCCTGGGCCTGCTGACCGCGACGCAGAAGTCCTACGCGGCCACCATCCGGCTGGGGCGGACGACCACCACCGACGACGCCGAAGGCGAAGTGCTCCAGGACGTTTCGGCGGCACACGTCAGCGACGAGGCGATCCTGCACGGGATCGTCGCGTTGCGCGGCGAGATCTCCCAGCGCCCGTCGTCGGTCAGCGCGATCAAGGTCGGCGGGAAGCGGGCTTATCAGCTCGCCCGCGAGGGAGAGCTGGTGGAACTGGCCGCCCGCACGGTGCGTATCGAGCGCTTCGAGGTGCTGGGGATCCGGCGGGAGGACTCGTTCGTCGACGTGGACGTCGAGGTGGATTGCTCGTCGGGCACCTACATCCGCGCGCTGGCCCGCGATCTCGGCGCCGGCCTTCGGGCGGATGGGCGGGAGGGACCCGGTGTGGGCGGAAACCTGACCGCGCTGCGCCGCACCCGGGTCGGCGGGTACGGCCTGGACCACGCCCGCACGCTGGACGAGCTCGCCGATGATCCGGCGCTGAGCCACACCCTCGACGAGGCCTGCCTATTGGCCTTCCCGCGCCGTGACATCACCGCCGGGCAGGCCGTCGACTCAAGCCACGGCCGGCCGCTGCCGGCGGCGGGAGTCGACGGTGTCTATGCGGCAACCGATTCCGACGGGCGGGTGATCGCGCTGCTCGAGGATAGGGGTGAACGCACGAAACCGGTCGTCGTGATCCGGCCGGCAACGCTCTAGCGTCTGTCGGCGCCTGCTCGATCGGGACGCCCTCCGCGCCGTAGGCTTACCGGCGTGCAACGGTGGCGCGGACAGGA
>Ga0315293_10004562_pt1 | contig 13098 bp, 13 predicted proteins | sample YL17G13_20_MG_FD_203071 | JGI IMG/M metagenome (GOLD analysis project Ga0315293, IMG submission 203071) | Sediment microbial communities from Yellowstone Lake, YNP, Wyoming, USA - YL17G13_20 | ecosystem: Environmental > Aquatic > Freshwater > Lake > Sediment | place: USA: Wyoming | collected... | reverse complement strand
CCAGTTGATGCACCTGGGCTGGAAGGTGCTGTTGCCGGTTGCGGCGGCGAATATTTTGATCACGGGTTTGGTTGTCGCCTTGTAAGAGCTATCAGCTATCAGCTTTGAGCATTTGTCAAACGGCTGATAGCTGAGAGCTGATAGCTGATAGCTGAGAGCTTCAAGGCAAGAAGCGATGGACAAGGTACTGTTTCTGATTTTCGCGGGGATTGCGGTGGGCGCGGCAGCCAATCTGCTGCGCTCGCGGCACCCCATCCACAGCGCGCTCTCGCTGATCGGCGTGATGGGCGCGCTGGCGGTGCTCTACCTGCTGCTGGGCGCCGAGTTCATTGCCGCCGTCCAGGTGATCGTGTATGCCGGCGCGATCATGGTGCTGTTCGTGTTCACCATCATGCTGTTGAACGCCGGGGCGGAGGTCCCCACCAGCGGGTCGATGCTGGCGCGGTATCTCGGCATCCCGCTGCTGGCGCTGCTCCTGCTGCAGTTGGTGCGCCTGTTGCTCGGCCAGTATCCGCCCGACCAGGCTTCCAGCTTCGGAACATTCGTGGGACCGACCGAGAAGATCGGCCGGCTGCTGTTCACCCAGTACCTGCTGCCCTTCGAGGTGACTTCGGTGCTGATCCTGGTGGCCGTGATGGGCGCGGTGGTGCTGGCCGGGAGGAAGCCGTGACGGTGCCTATTTCCTGGTATCTGATCCTGAGCGCCGTGCTGTTCGTCATGGGCGTGGCCGGCTTCCTGTTCAAGCGCAACATCATCACCATCTTCATGTCCATCGAGCTGATGCTGAACGCCGTGAACCTCAGCTTTGTGGCCTTCTCCTACGTGCTGAGACAGCTCAGCGGGCAGGTCTTTGTCTTTTTCGTGATGGTGGTGGCGGCGGCCGAGGCCGCCGTCGGGCTGGCGATCATTATCGTCGTCTTCCGCAATCGCGAGTCGCTGAATGTGGACGACATTGAGTTGATGAAGTTCTAGGGAAGCTTTAACTTGAGCGGTTCATACCATCTCTGGCTGATTCCGCTGCTGCCGCTGGCCGGCGCGGCCATCAACGGCCTGCTGGGCCGCACGCGCCCGCGCTCGTTCGTCAGCGCGGTCGGTGTGGGCAGCGTGAGTTTGGCCTGCGCGTACGCCTTCTTCACCTTCCTGCGCTTCCCCTGGCACGCCGGGGACGCCTATGTGGAGAGGATCGCGCCGTGGGTCGTTGCCGGCAATCTGCAAATCGACTTCTCGCTGTATCTGGACCCGCTCTCGGCGGTGATGGTTGCGGTGGTGACCGGCGTGGGCCTGCTCATCCACATCTACTCGGTCGGCTACATGGCCCACGATCCCGGCTACTACCGCTTTTTTTCCTACCTGAACCTGTTTACCTTCTTCATGCTGACGCTGGTGCTGGCCGGCAATTACCTGCTGATGTTCGTGGGCTGGGAAGGCGTGGGGCTGTGCTCGTATCTGCTGATCGGTTACTGGTTCACGAAGAAGTCGGCGGCCGACGCGGGCAAGAAGGCGTTCATCGTCAACCGCGTGGGCGATTTCGGCTTCACCCTGGCGGTGATCTCGATCTACTGGATGGTGGGCAGCCTGGAGTTCGGGCAGGTGTTTCCTGCGGTGGCGTCGATGCCGAAGGAAACCCCCATGTCGGCCGGCCCGCTCACCTGGATTTGCCTGCTGCTGTTGATGGGCGCCGCCGGCAAATCGGCGCAGCTTCCGCTGTACGTGTGGCTGCCGGACGCCATGGAAGGCCCCACGCCGGTGAGCGCGCTGATCCACGCCGCCACCATGGTGACGGCCGGCGTTTACATGGTGGCCCGCTCCAGCGTGCTGTTCACCCACGCGCCGCTGGCTATGACCGCGGTGGCCGTCGTGGGCGCGGCCACGGCCCTGTTCGCCGCCACCATCGGCGTCACCCAGACCGACATCAAGCGCGTGCTCGCCTACTCCACCATCAGCCAGCTTGGATACATGTTCCTGGCCTGCGGCGTGGGCGCGTTCGGCGCCGGCATTTTTCACCTGATGACCCACGCCTTCTTCAAGGCGCTGCTGTTCCTCGGCGCGGGCAGCGTCATCCACGCCATTGCCGGTGAGCAGGACATGCGGAAGATGGGCGGCCTGCGCCAGGCCATTCCCTGGACCTACGGAACGTTCCTGGCGGCGGCGCTGGCCATCGCCGGCATCTTCCCGTTGTCCGGCTTCGTGAGCAAGGATGCGATTTTGTGGAAGGCCAGCCCCCTTGGTTCGCCGTCGGGAAGCTGGCTGTACTGGCTGGTGGGCCTGGCGACGGCCGGGCTGACCGCGTTCTACGTCTTCCGCCTGTTCTTCCTGACCTTCCACGGCGAGCCGCGCAGCGAGGCCGCGCACCACGCCCACGAATCGCCGCGGGTGATGCTGGCGCCGCTGGCGGTGCTGGCGTTCCTGTCGGTGGTGGGCGGGTTCGTGGGCTGGCCCAAGGCCCTGGGCGGCCACGACCGTTTCGAGGCCTTTCTGGCGCCGGTGTTTCGGCTGGCCGAGGAATTGGCGCCGGCGGCCCACGCCGCCCAAGAACACGCCGCCCTGGAGATCGGCTTCAGTCTTCTGGCTGTGGGCGTGGCCGCGCTCGGAATCGGCCTGGCCTGGCTGCTTTATGTGGCGCGGCCGCGGCTGGCCGAGCGCAGCGCCGAGCGCCTGGGCGCCCTGTACCGTCTGGTGCTGAACAAGTATTACGTGGACGAAGCATACAACTTCGCCATTGTTCGCCCGCTGGTGGTTGGCTCCACGCGGCTGCTCTGGCGCGCCATCGACGTGGGCGTCATCGACGCGGCGGTGGACGGAGTGGCGCAAGGAGCGCGGAACATTGGCGGTTCCGCCCGCCGCTTGCAGTCCGGCAACATCCGCAGCTATGCCGGCTGGGTGCTGGCCGGCGCGGTGCTGGTGGTGAGCTTTATGACGTTTCTTTGGGCGAAATGAAGCTCTCAGCTTTCAGCTCTCAGCTTCCGGCTGGCAGAGCTGATAGCTGATAGCTGAGAACTGATAGCTTGGAAATGACTTCGCTGCTGGCATTAGTGCTGTTTCTGCCGCTGGCCGCGGCCCTCGGCCTGCTGACGGTCCCGGGCCGCAAGAAGGGACTGGTGCGCCGCACGGCGCTCGTGGCGGCCATCGCCGAATTCTTCATCTCCATCCCCCTGGCCGCGCGCTTCCAGGCCGCGCAGGCCGGCTGGCAGTTCGAGGTGGACGCCACCTGGATCATTTCGCCGCCCATTCGCTTCCACATCGGCCTGGACGGGCTCAGCCTGTGGCTGGTGCTGCTGGTCACGTTGCTGACACCGCTGGCCATGCTGGCCTCCTGGAACTCGATCGAGTCCCGGGTCAAGGAATTCTTCTTCCTGATGCTGGTGCTGGAGACGGGCATGATCGGCGTCTTCGTCTCCCTCGATCTTTTCCTGTTCTACGCCTTCTGGGAAGTCTCGCTGGTACCGATGTACTTCATCATCGGCGTCTGGGGCCACGGGCGGCGCATCTACGCGGCCGTGAAGTTTTTCCTGTTTACGTTTGTCGGCTCGGTGCTGATGCTGGTGGCCATTATCTGGCTCTACAACCTGACCGGCAGCTTCGACTACAACGACATCCTGGCGGCCGTGCAGTCGGGGCAGATCCTGTCGCGGGGCAACCAGCAGGGCTGGCTGTTCCTGGCTTTTTTCCTGGCTTTCGCCATCAAGGTTCCGCTGTTCCCGTTGCACACCTGGCTGCCCGACGCTCACGTGGAAGCGCCGACCGCCGGCTCGGTGATCCTGGCCGGCGTCCTGCTGAAGATGGGCACCTACGGCATGGCGCGCTTCTGCCTGCCGCTGTTCCCGGAAGCGGCCCGGCTGTTTGCCCCGGCCATTATCGTTCTGGCCATCATCGGCATCGTGTATGGCGCGCTGGTGGCTATGGTCCAGCCCGACATAAAGAAACTGGTGGCCTACAGCTCGGTCAGCCACCTGGGCTTCGTGGTGCTGGGCATATTCTCTTTCAACCAGCAGGCGCTGGACGGCGCCGTGTACCAGATGCTGAACCACGGCGTGTCCACCGGGGCCTTGTTCCTGCTGGTGGGCATGCTGTACGACCGCCGGCATACCCACCTGATTACGGAGTTCGGCGGGCTGGCCACGCCGCTGCCGGTGCTCAGCGGCTTCTTCCTGTTCACGACGCTGTCCAGCATCGGCCTGCCGCTGCTGAACAATTTCGTCGGGGAATTCCTGGTTCTGGCCGGTTCGTACTATGCCCGCCCGGTGTACGCCTACGCGGCCGCCACCGGCGTGGTTCTCTCCGCCTGCTACATGCTCTGGATGTGCCAGCGGGTGTTCTTCGGTGAAGTGACGGTCGAGAAGAACCTGGCGCTTCGCGACGCCAGCCTGCGGGAAAAGTTCGTTGTCGTTCCCCTGATGGTGATGATGCTGTGGATGGGAGTGGCGTCGCCGGGGTTCCTCCGCAAGGTCGATGGAGCGACGGAGCGAATTCTGCGGCAGGCCAGCTCCGGCCGCTACCGCGTGGAGAAAATCGAACCACAAAGGCACGAAGGGCACAAAGTTCACGAAACCGGCGCCCTTCGTGTTCTTCGTGACCTTGGTGTCTTTGTGGTGAAGAACCAATGAGCTACGGTAGTCAAATCCTGAGGCTGTTGCCCGAAGCCATCCTGACGGTGTTCGGCGTGGCCATCATGGTGGCCGACCCGCTGGTGCGCCGCAAGCGCGCGCTGGGGTACCTGGCCGTCGGCGGCCTGGTGGCGGCGCTGCTGGGGGCGGTGCTGATGGTCCAACAGGGCTGGTGGGGCCCGGCCTTCAGCGACCACATCCTGAATGATCCTTTCGCCGTTTTCTTCCGCGTTCTGTTCCTGCTGATCGGGCTGCTGGTGGTCTGCTCCTCGTTCGATTATCTGGAGACCAACGCCATTCACCACGGCGAGTATTACGCGCTGGTGCTGTTCTCGATCGTGGGCCAGGGCCTGATGGCGGCGTCCGTCGAGCTGGTGATGATCTTCATCGGCCTGGAGATTTCCTCCATCGCCACTTACATCCTGGCGGCGTTCCGCACGCGGGACGCGAAATCCAGCGAGGCGGCGCTGAAGTACTTCCTGCTGGGCTCCTTCGCCACCGCCTTCTTGCTGTACGGCATCGCCTTGATCTTCGGGGCCACCGGCACCACGCATTTGGCGGCCATCCGGGCGGCGCTGCGGGCCGGCCCCATGGGGCCCATGGCGGCCGTGGCGGCGGCGCTGATGTTCGTGGGCTTCGGCTTCAAGGTCGCCGCCGCCCCCTTCCAGGTCTGGACCCCCGACGTCTATGAAGGCTCTCCCAGCCCCGTGGCGGGCTTCATGTCGGCGGGACCGAAGGCCGCCGCCTTCGCCGTGTTCCTGCGCGTCTACCTCACCGCCCTGCAGCCGGTCGAGGGCTGGTTCTGGCTGTTGTGGGTTTCGGCGCTGCTGTCGATGTGCATCGGCAACTTCGGCGCCCTGGTGCAGACCAACATCAAGCGCATGCTGGCCTACTCTTCGATTGCCCACGCCGGCTACGTGCTGGTGGCCTTTGCGGCGCGCTCGGAGCTGGGCGTGGCCGCCGTGCTGTTCTACATGGCCGCCTACGCGGCCATGAACCTGGGCGCCTTCATCGTGGTCACCCATTTCGGCGGCGAGGGTGAGCGGCACGTGTCCATCGACGATTACACCGGCCTGGGCCACCGCCAGCCCGCGCTGGCCGCCGTGCTGACCATCTTCCTGTTGTCGCTGATCGGCATCCCGCTGACCGGCGGTTTCTTCGGCAAGTTCTATATTTTCCAGGCGGCGTTGAAGGCCAAGCTAATTGGGCTGACGATTCTGGGCGTGCTGAACAGCGCCGTCGCCTCCTACTATTACCTGCGGGTGATCGTGGTGATGTACATGCGGGAGCCGGCGCCCACCTCACCGCCGGCGGCGCGCGTGCCCGGGGCCATCAGCTTCGTGCTCTCGGTAGCCGCCATCGCCGTCCTCTACCTGGGCATTTTCCCCGGCGACGTGCTGCAGTTCGCCACCCGCTCCGCGGCGTTCTTCCGATAAGAATGGGATTCACCACAGAGCCACAGAGGACGCGGAGAGTCAGATTCTTCTCCGTGTTCTCTGTGCCTCTGTGGTTCAATTTGTCAGAAACGTGGAGGCTCACATTCGAATGAACAAGAAAGCCAGACACCTTCCCGTCATCAGTGACCGCGTTCCCAAGCCGCAAGGCCCCTATTCGCCCGGCGTGGTGCTGGACCGGCTGATATTCGTGGCCGGGCAGGCAGCCATCGATCCGGCCACCGGCAAGCTGGCCGGTACGGACATCGAGACGCAGACCGAGCAGACGCTGCGCAACATCGCCGCCATCCTGGAAGCGGCCGGGTCGGGCTTGCAGTACGTGCTGCGCTGCGGCGTGTTCCTGGCGGACATGAACGAGTTCCCGCGGATGAACGCCGTCTATGCCCGCATGTTTGGCGACAATCGCCCGGCCCGCACGACGGTCCAGGCCGTGCTCCCGCGGCCCGATCTTCGCGTGGAGATCGACGCCATCGCCTATGTTCCCTGAGGGGACCGTCTTCAACACAAAGGCACAACGACACAAAGGCTCGAAGAAGACACGCCAGGAGTTTGGGGCGAAAAGCCCGCAACCCCCATCGAGAAGCAGCATCCAATGGTCAATAACTGGATTCAAGGAAGGGAGATTCTCGATGGTCCGGGGAATCCTGAAGCGTTCCGGGCGGGCCTTCATGGCCGCCGCGTTCCTGTTGGTGGCGCTGCCGGCGGTTATTTACACCTTCAGCCTAAGCCCGCCGCTGGCCCGGACGGGCGGATTTGGGGAAACCACCTGTGCCGAATGCCATGGCGGCACGCCGCTGAACGGCGGGCCGGGCAGCGTGACCATCGGCGCGCCGGCTTTCTACACCCCAAGCGCCACGGCGTCGATTCCCGTGAACATCCAGGACAGCTCGTCGGATCGGCGCAAGTGGGGGTTCGAGCTTTCCGCCCGCTTCCGGAACGGCCGCCAGGCTGGCAGCTTTACCGCGGCTGCACCGGCCGCGGTGCAGACCTCGGGCTCCGGAATCCAATACGCGCTGCAACAGCAGGGCCAGAACCTGACCGGCAACAGCTTTACCTTTACCGTCAATTGGACGGCGCCGGCGGATGGCAGTGGCGGCGACGTGGTGTTCAACGCCGCCGGTATCGCCGCCAACGGCGACTCCAGCGACAGCGGTGACCACATCTACACCAGCCAGGTAGTAGCCGCCGCCCCGGCGGCGGCCAAAATATCGGGCGGCGGAGTGGTGAACGCGGCCACATTTGTAGCCGCGCCCAACAACACCATCGCTCCCGGCGCACTGGTTTCCATCTTTGGCACGGGCCTGGCGCCGACGACCGCCGGCGCCGCCGCGCTGCCTTTGCCCACGATTCTGGCCGGCACCCAGGTCACCATCAACGGCATTGCCGCGCCACTGATCTACGTCTCCCCAACGCAGATCAATGCGCAGGCGCCGTTCGAGCTGACGACCGGCTCCGCGCTGAATGTGGTGGTGAAACTCGCGGGCCTGCTGGACAGCGCCGCGGAACCGGTCCGGGTGGATGCCGCCTCGCCCGGGATTTTCGCCGTGACCCAGAGCGGCGCGGGCTCGGGCGCCATCCTCCATGCCAATTTCTCTTTGGTGAACAGCGGCAGCCCGGCCAGGCCGGGGGAGACCGTGCTGATTTATTGCACCGGGCTCGGTGCCACAACGCCCGCGGTGAAGACCGGGGCCGCCGGCAACGGCGAATCCACCGTCAATCTGCCGACCGTATCCATCGGCGGGCAGAACGCGCGCGTCGATTTCTCCGGCGCCGCTCCGGGTTTTGCCGGCCTGTACCAGATCAACGCTGTTGTGCCCACGTTCACCGCCGCCGGCGACTATGAAGTGATTATCACCATCGCCGGCAGGCAGAGCCGTTCGGGCGTCACCATCCGCGTCCAGCCCTGAACGCTGGGGTCCGGCTACACGTTGGTCAGCAGGTGGCCGAGCTTGTCTTTCTTGGTTCTTAGATAGCGGCGGCGGGTTTCCGTGGGAGGGACTTCGCAGGGCAGCCGCTCCACGACCCTGATGCCGGCCTGCTCCAGGGCCTGCACCTTCCCGGGGTTGTTGGAGAGCAGCCGGACCGCGCTCAGCCCGAAGTGACCGAGGATGGCGGCGGGCAAGGCGTAGTTCCGCAGGTCGGGGGCGAAGCCGAGCCGGCGGTTGGCCTCCACCGTATCCACGCCCCGGTCTTGCAACTCATAGGCCTGCAGCTTGTTCATCAGCCCGATTCCGCGGCCCTCCTTCAGCTCGTAAATCACCAGGCCGCAGCCCTCGGCGGAAATCAATTGCAGCGAAAGTTGAAGCTGGTCGCGGCAGTCGCAGCGCAGCGAGCCAAACACGTCGCCGGTCAGGCATTGGGAGTGAATGCGGACCAGGGGTGGCTTGCAGTTGTCCGCGGGGCGCCCGAGAACGAGCACGACCGCCTCATCTTCCCCCTGCTGGAAACCGAAGATCCGAGAGTTGCCGTGCCGGGTCGGAAAATCGGCCTCCGCGATTCTCCGTAGCTTCATCGCGGGCTGTGCCTTCATATCCAATGCCATTATACTTCAGGCTGGAGGCTGTAGGCTGTGGGCTGTAGGCTGACGGCTGGCGGTTGAACTTTGAACGTTGCACTTTATATCGCGGCGGCTGTGGTCGGCGACGGCGTGGTTGGAACCATCGAGTCGCAGCAGCAATCGCTGGTCATCCTGCTGGTGCGGGTGGGCGTGGCGGCGGCACTGGCCAGCATCCTGGTGCGCTTCGAGTCCTTCAAGAAGCTGCTGTTTCAGCCCCGCCGCACGGCGCGCCAGGGCCTGCAGTTGGCGGGCTTTTTCGCCGTGATGTTCGGCGTGGGCATGGCCGTCCGGGTGCTGCTGCATTACAAGGCGCCCGATATCGGGCTGGAAGGCGCGCTGCTGGCCGGGCTGCTGGGCGGGTGGCTGACGGGCGCGGCGGCCGGCGGCCTGATGTCGCTGCCGGCGCTGTTGAACGGAGAGCTGTTATCGCCGCCGGTGCTGGTCCTGGCCGGGCTGGCCGGCGCCGCCGCCCGCCGCCTGTCGCCCGCCGTGGACGACATCTGGCACTTCTCCCCCTTCGTGGACATGAACATTTACCGCTGGTACCAGCGGCGCTTCGGCAAGCCGCGCGGCGACTGGCAGATGCTGTTCTTCGTCCTGATCGTGCTGCTCCAGATCGGGTACATTCTGCTGGGGCGGCTGGCGCACGGCCCCCTGCTGTATCCTTACGCCGCCGGCATTCCCGCGGCGCACCGCTGGCTGTTCTACCTGGATTCCACCAGCAACGTAGTGAAGTTTGCCATCGTAGTGGCCGGCGTGGCCTGCGTGTCGATTCCGCTCAAGGTGTGGAAGAGCGCCCGCAACGAGGCCATCGTCGAGGAACAGCAACGCCTGCTGGCCGAAGCGCGCCTGGCCGCCCTCACCAGCCAGATCAACCCGCACTTCCTGTTCAACACCCTGAACTCCATCGCCTCGCTGATCCGTTTGGATCAGGAACTGGCCCGCGTCATGGTGCAGAAGCTCTCCAGCATCCTGCGCCGGCTGCTGCGACGGCAGGAAGCCTTCTGCCCGCTCAGCGACGAGCTCAGCTTCATCGACGATTACCTGGATATCGAAGTGGTGCGCTTCGGGCGCGACAAGCTGCGGATCGTGAAGGAAATCGATCCGGCCACGGCGGACCTGGCGGTGCCCAGCATGATCCTGCAGCCGCTGGTGGAGAACAGCGTCAGGCATGGCCTGCGGGGGGGGTTGGATGGCGGCACCGTGCGCATCGCCAGCCGCCGCCAGGGGAATCGCCTGCGGATCGAGGTGGCCGACGACGGCGAGGGCATGAGCGAGGAGGCGCTGGCCGCCGCCGATTCCGCGGGCATCGGCCTGAGCAACGTCCGGGAGCGGCTCCAGGTGCTCTACGGCGGCGGCTTCCAGTTCCGCATCACCTCCAGCCCCGGCCGCGGCACCAGCGTCGAGATTGATCTGCCCGTGGAGATGGAGACGCCCGTCCAGCCGTTGCCCTATCTGGGCCAGAGGATCGGGTAGCAGTCTGTAGCGGTGGTCCTGCTTGGCGGGACCGCCATCTGCATCAGCAACCGATTGAAATGGCGACCCCGCCATGCGGGGTCGCCGCTACAGCCGCTGAACCACGTAGTTTTACCCGCAACGCGTCTGCGCGCATTCACCCACCCGGCACCCGCCAAGGGGAAAACTCACCCCTGCCGCCTTTGGAAGAGAGCGAGAAGTGTCCTTTTTTCTAGCGGGTAGAAAAGGCAAAAATCTTCAGCGGTTGGCAGCACAATTGCTAAACTACCGGTGCTATGGCTTACGTAATCACTGAAGCATGCACCAAGGACGCCTTCTGCATCGACGCCTGCCCGGTAGACTGCATCCATCCGAAGAAGGATGAACCGGGGTACGAAGAGGCCAAGCAACTGTGGGTCGATCCGGTGGAGTGCGTGGATTGCGGCGCCTGCGTGCCGGTTTGTCCGGCCACGGCCATCTTCGTGCTGGACGACGTGCCGGCCGAGAACCAGGCGTCGGTCCAGGCCAACGCCGCCTATTTCGGCCGCTAGGCTGGCTGCTTTCTCACCACAGAGACACAAAGGACACCGAGGCCCTCCCCGGTGTGCTTTGTGTCTTTGCTTCGAGATGAGGAAAGGCATGCGCTTCTCATTTCGACCCCGGGGGCCGTACGATTTCGCGCGCACAGCCAAGTTCGGCGTGGCGCCGCCGCTGAACCTGCGCGCGGAGCTGTTCGCACCGTTGCTCGATTACTGGGTCGATGGGGAATACCGGCGCTGCCTCTGGGCCGGCGGGCGGCCGGTGCTGTTGCGGCTGCGGCAAGCGGGCAGCGTCGAACGGCCAAGGATGGAAGGCGCCACCTGGCCGGAGGCCCTCGATCCGGCCACCCAGGCCGAGGTCGAGGACGCGTCGCGGCGCATCGTGGACGCCGAAACCGATTTGAATGAATTCTACGCGGCCCTGGCCGGAGAGCCGCGACTGGCCCGCCTGGCCGCCGCCTTTCGCGGCCTGAAAATCTTCCGCAGCCCCTCCCTTTACGAATCGCTGGTGATGGCCGTGCTCGAGCAGCAGGTGAACTTCAACTTCGCCGGGCAGGTCAAAGCGGCGCTGGTCGCCCGCTACGGCACGCGACTCGATTTCGAAGGGGCGCCCTACTGGGTGTTCCCCGCGCCGGAGCGGCTTGCCTCGGTGCCCGCCGGCGAGTTGCGCGAGCTGAAAATCTCCGGCCAGAAAGCGAACTACATTCGCGGACTGTCGCAGGCAGCCATGGATGGGCTGCTTCATCCGAACGGCGCGTCCCCAACAGTTGCCGACCTGGTGGCCCACAAAGGCGTGGGACCGTGGACGGCAAACTACGTCGCCCTGCGCGTGTTCGGCGCGCGGGATGCGCTGCCCTCGCACGATGTTGGCCTGCTGAAAGCGGCCGGGCGGCACCTGGCCATGCGGGGCAAGGTGACGCCGGCTAAGCTGGAGCGGCGCCTCCGCCGTCTTGTGGGTTGGCGCGGCTACGTCACCTGGTATCTCTGGCACACCGAGTGGGAGAGGCCGGAGGCTGTGGGCTGTGGGTCGCTGCGGCCTACAGCCCACAGCCGGTTCTTTCCCCGAAAAGCGAAAGGCGCCGGGCAGCAGGTTTGAGCCTTCTGCCCGGCGCCCGGTAGCCGTGTTGGTTTACCTGAAGCGGAACTCAAGCCGTCAGGCAAGCGGAATCGCACATCCGAGGCAAATTCCGCCTCAAGTCGCGACCACCTCACGCGGTCTACAATTCGAATCAGTTTGCACTGAACCACCTCCTTTCTCGTGTAAGGCCATCGTATCGGGGGGCCGCAGCACGTGTCAAGCAACAAGCGCGGCCCTCAGGTGCCTGCCACGATACACTTCATTGGTGAATCCGCTAAGGCGCGTGAGCATCAAATGATCGGAGGTGTTTATGTCCCGCCGAACGAGTGTGGCCGCGGCCGCCATCTTGACGCTGGCCATGGCCGCCTGCGCGCAGCAGGCTGCCGGTCCGGCCACCCACCTGAAGGCCGGTGATCCGGCGCCCGATTTCACCTTGCGCGATCAGAACAACAAGCCGGTGAGCCTCGCCGACTTCAAGGGCCAGAAAAACGTCGTGCTCGCCTTCTATATCCTGGCTTTCACCGGCGGCTGAACCAAAGAGCTGAAGGCGTATCAGGCTGATATCGCCAAGTTCGAAAAAGCCGGCACGCAGGTGTTGGGCATCAGCGTCGATAGCCCCTTTGCCAACAAGAAATTCGCCGAAGAGATCGGCGTCGACTTCCCGCTGCTGAGCGACCTCAATAAGAAGGTTTCCAAACTGTACGGCGTCCTGAATGAAGACGTGGGTGTTGCCCGCCGCACTACTTTTGTAGTAGACAAGCAAGGCATCGTCCGCGGCATCGAGCAGGACAAGGCCGCGCTGGACCCCAGCGGCGCACATAACGTCTGCATGCGCCTGGCGGCGGGCCAGCAGTAGGCAGCCGCAGCCATTACAAGTAGCGGCGGCGTCCCGCCGCAAGCATGTAGCGCCGGCGTCCCGCCGGTAATCGTCCTGCGGTCGCCGATCCGTTACCGGCGAGCCCGAATTCGGGCGAGACGCCGGCGCTACAACGGGCGCGCGAGACGCGCGCTGCGCGCCGCCGCAACGCGGAAGGCTTGACGCTTCGTGAACGGTTCGGGTTACTATAGGGCGCATGGACCGCAGAGAATTTCTAGGCTTATCGGCAGCGGCGCTGCTGGGAGCGAAAGGCGCGCTGGGCAAATCGACGGGCATGTACCCGGCGCTGAATGGGGTGCTGATTTCGGGGCGCGCGAAGTGGCCGGAGTTCGCGGAACTGGCCGCGCGTGTCGGCTATCCGGGCGTGGACGTGGACCTGGGGCGGGCCATGCAGGAAGGCGCCGAAGGCACCCGCGCCCTGCTGAGCCGCCTGAAACTGAAGCCCGCCGCAGTTTCCTTCCCCGTGGATTTCCGCAAGGACGACACCGTGTTCCAGGCGGGCCTGAAGAAACTGGGGGCGGCCGCCGAGTTTGC